>Ga0307511_10006788_pt1 | contig 11540 bp, 9 predicted proteins | sample 13_EM_MG_FD_200266 | JGI IMG/M metagenome (GOLD analysis project Ga0307511, IMG submission 200266) | Populus trichocarpa ectomycorrhiza microbial communities from riparian zone in the Pacific Northwest, United States - 13_EM | ecosystem: Host-associated > Plants > Roots > Unclassified | place...
AAGAGGAGGTAATGATCCCATGTCTGATATACAATGTTTAGTTATCGGCGTTTCGCATGCTTCAGCTGGCTTATTGTTGTTTCCTGTGCTTACTAGCTTATAAAGTGATTAGCTTCAAGGGGTGTAGCGTGATGGTAAAGGGTTTGAGATCTGCATAGCAGGTTTTGAGTTCTAGTCAGGATGTGCATCTCTTGTAAGAATCTGGAACAGCCGGGATTTTACTCGCTCATCTAGATCTACAAAATGTGTTTTCTGGAAAGTGAAGTTTTTTGTATCCAAAAAAAAAAAAGTGATTAGAGTTATGTTTTCTTTTTGTTGAAGAAAGAAATGATCATTAGTGTTTTGTTGGACTTGTAAATTATGTTTACAACGGGCCGGGTTGGTGAGTGATAAGGAAAGGAAAAATAAGGATTTGGATTAGGAGATGGGACTGGTCTATGAGTTAGTTTGGATTAGCAATGCCCTAGCTAGGTTAAGCAGGTGGATTTGAGAGTTGGTTAGGTGAGAATTGAGGTTTCGAATTCGGATGTGCTATGAAGAAAAATTGTATTTCTCAAATCTTTTTTTTGAATTGAGGTTTCTTATCTGATAACACGGAGCTGTTGGTTGTAAAATAGGAGAACTCTAATCTGTGCAGTCTATCAAGATCCAGAGGAATCATTGAAAAAGACATATAAGTGGATAGGCTGAAAGACATGCTGAGGGATGCAAATCCTAGACAAGCAATAAACTCCTTTGTAGTTTGCCTTTCATTAAATTCCATTTATTGGATTTATTTTCTTAGCCTAGCTGCATTTTCTTTTATGTGAACAGCTGCAGAAGCTTGTTGTTGAAATGTCCTAGCTTTCAATGAGGGTTTTTGGATACGACTTGCAGCTCGAACTGATTCCTGCAAATCAGAGGATGATAAAGCATGGTTTTCCACCTGCTTAATTCTAATTTTTGATGATGTTTATGAAGATGACTTGATTCCTATTCTTACTTTTTCTAAGAATTTCTTTGGCTTTATTTGTATTTTTGCAGAAGATTATGAGGAGTTGGCAATATCTGTGATGAGTATGGTGGATCTTCTGGTCCATAAGACCAGTGTAAACAACAACCCAACCCAACCTCCTCTCATAAGCAGTTTTCTTTGTTTTCCTTTATTGTTTAACATGTAACAGTTTTATTGTTGACTTCTCTTCTTCCTCCTTATTTTTTCTTCTGTAGGAAAGGATCGAGTCAGCTACTGATATTCTCAAGGCAATTTTGAAACCCATAGTTGATGGAGAGGAAGAGATTCACTGGCTTCCTAGAGATCCAGAGGCTCTCAAACTAACGGAGAGGGTAAGTTTTTGCTTCGATTTGATTTCAGATTTTCCTTTTTCTCTTCATTGTCAATGCCTTCATTCTCTCAATTGAACTTATGCAACTTTTTATACTTTCATTCATCAGGATATGATTCAAAGGGAGCGAGAAGGGCAACTAGACGAAGGGCTCCTTTCAGAAGTTAGTGCACAACTACCACAAGTGAGTGCTTTCTGTTTCTATGGTACATATCTGAAATAGTTTTTTTTTTTTTTTTTGCTCAGTAGACTGTTCTCTGGACAGTGAAAGATCATAAGCAAAATGTTTTAAATTTCTCTTGAATGGATTCAAAGTCTGCATATGGTCTTGGCAGGAAGACATTTATACCCGTGTGTTATTTTTTGCTCATGATCTGTGTTGATCATCAAAAGCATCTTGCAAGCATTATAAGTCGAAGTGAATTCGGGTGTTTGTCAGATGAGATGAGGGCAGAAGTGGGATAGTCTTTTATTATTTTATTAGACGAACTAATACGAGTCTTTTCTTTGAATATGGGTGAGAACACATCTTATACTCATTGGTAGGCAAAAGAAGACGGGGACAAGCCAGGGCTTGAGGCCATGTTGCTAAAGGTTCTGCAACTCTATGCTTCCGGTATTCTCTCCAAACGTAGTTATGCGAACAAATTGTGTAACTTTTACATCATTACTTCAAAATTATGTCATAAAAAATGATAGTCTTTGCAAAATTGAAAAATGCAGCTGGTCACCATGCCAAGATTTATAAAATATCTGGAAATAATGCCCATAATTAGGGATATTTTCAAGCAAAAAATATTTTTAAAAAGCAACATATAATTAAATTGTTAGACCTAGTTTTGTAGCTTGGGTGATGCTGTTGTTGATCTTTCAAAGTGTTAGGTTTTCTGAACTTCATTTATCTTTTACAGGGAGGTGAATCTTTGTGATTATACAGTTTTTTTTTTTGGTATTTTAGAATCGTCTGCAAAATTTTATTCCAGAGTTTGGTTACTATCAGGAATTTAAAATTTCTATGCCATAAATCTTCATTTGCTATCTCTATTTTCCATTTCCCTCCTGTCTTTGGAATAATCCTCACTTCCATATTCTTGCTGTTCGCTTGAACTTATAAGCTGGATGCCTTGAACAGCTAGTATTGTCTATGTTTGTGGTGCAGGAGAGGAAGTTTTGAAGGCTGGGCAGTTTCTGGAGACTATAATCGAAGGTGCCATCTTCCTTAACTATTGTGCTTCCAGAATAAAAATGAGCCGTAAATATAGATTGTTGCGGCAATACAAATATGCTTGGGCATATGAAATTTGATCTTGGAAAGCTTAGCCTTGCAAACATCTACCTGTTGGATTGATCTTTGCCAAGTGGCATATAAGTTAAACCTGTCTCGGCATTGGATCAAGTTTTTCTAGACCATCAAAAGATTTATGTAGGAATCTTAGGATCATTTGATAGGGCATCCAGTCTCACTTCAGACATTTGTTTGCTGCAGCTCCTGAAGAAAAATGGAACAAGATTTTGCTCAATGGAATGACTGTTGGCAAAGGGGGAATTTCTCCTGAGGAACACCACGCAGTCATTAAAGAAACGAATTGAGAGGACATTGATCCGAACAGTAATAAAACCTTCTACCTTGAATTTTAGCCACTCGTATTTTTTTCATCATGTATTTCTTACAGCCTCACACCACACCACATGCCACCTATGACACACAAATCACGCACAGAGACATACCCCCGTTTTCCATACCTTCTCTCACTTGTAGGAAGGAGGTTCATACCAGCAATGCATTCTGATCGAGTATCTCAAGGGCATTCAATCAAGAGCAGAAGAGATTGTCCAAGTACTTCAGGGCAAGCCATGATAGCACAAATAGAGTTCTGAATATAGATTCCGTAACGGTAAAGGATTGATAACGCAGAAACTGAGAAGAATTTTTTCCTTCAATCTGAAACAAAGAAAGGCAACCACAGAGTAACTGAAAAGGGAGATGCATAGTACGTGCTGTTTTGATTGCGTGCAGAAGAGCTAGCTAGCTGATTATCTTCTACAGCCCCCGGATATTTTTCCTGTCAACCAGATTTATATAGCATCAATGATTCTTTCCTCTCAATCAAAATATGTACACCTTTTATGTTGATGGAAACCAATGTACTGCCAGACCGCCGAGTCTATACAATCTCCTGTTGACAGCTAAAGTGTGCGCTTAAAACGGCTTCAGATAAATAGCAAGGAATGGCGAGGATTTAATACCAGAAGCATTGCCAGAGGGTTTCTGGCTCAGTTTTAATCAATCCCCTGTCATTTGTTTATGGCATGCATTTGAGCCTGTGAGTGGCTTGATCTTAAGAAGATGAAAATTAATTTAAATTAGTATAGAATTTTGACAAAGTTAAAGTAAAAAAAAAGAAAAAAAACTGTACTCTAACCATGCAAGAGAAATGACTGTCTATAGCTTGATTGGCATAAGAGAGAATAATAAACTTGAAATGAACAAAATTCATATAGGATCCTGTGTTATAAATTAAAAACACAAGTATATATAAATACTAAAACTATCTCATTAATTATTTTTATTTCGTATTTTATAGAGTTTTTTCCACAAAATTAGTTGGAGACTTGAAAGGGATTGAAAAAAAAACCTATGTAATGTTCGAAAAAACAGCCCTTAATGTAGAAAAGAAAGAATCGAAGAACATAGCATTTAGAGTAATTATTAATTGTTAAGTTCTTAACGAAAATAGATCCCTTAAGAAAATTTCTTCTTTTTTTTACTTGATTGAAAATAATAATTATACAGCTACTTTTGATTATCCTCATCAACAAACTATAATTGTATTAGTTATTTTGTTAGGTAGTGTAATAATAATTATTTTTTTATTTGAAAATGTATTTAAATAATATATCTATATATATATATATATTTTTAATTTTATTTTGAAATCAGCATAAATAAAATGATCTAAATTTCTCAAAACACACGCCAGCCATGCTTCTAAATATAAAATGAGAAAATTAATTTTGAAATAAAGAATTGGAAATAATGAGTCTTTAAGGTTACAAAGAATAAAGACTCCGGTTTCTGTTCAGGCAGAAGTAGTAATGGCAACTCGCAGTCTTTTACTCTCAACCCTCCGTCGTTCTCGTCCTATCTCCACGCTCTCTCGTCCCCTCACGAACTCTAGCCCTGGCCCTAACCCCAATTCTCTCACTTCACAACCTTCAAATGCGATATCGTCTCGCAACTCACTTGCTTCTTTTAATTTCCCTTCCTGTCGATCCTTGTCGACTCGCACCGCGTCCGAATCTATCAATTTCGAAGAATTTGCTGATCCTGTCTCCACCGAGACCGAGGATGGAGTTGTTAACGGTATTCTTCCGGTAGACTCAATGATTTGGTTGCTTGATTCATATCATGATCTCACTGGTCTCCCATGGTCAGGCAATTTACTTCACTCTCTCTGCTCAATTTTGGTTTAGTTGTTTTATTTTAAGAAAGAAATTAAATCATGCAGGTGGATAATCATTGCTTCATCAACACTGGCAATGAGATTAACGCTCTTTCCTTTACATGTTCTGCAAATGCACAAGATTAAGAAAATCTCTCGGTCTTTTTCTAAATGTAAGTATTTGTTTTGTTTTATTTTTATTTTCATCCCAAGTATTTTTTTTTTAGAATTACAATTTTAAGCTACAATAATTTTTATTTTTTGCATTTATTTCTCATAGTGCCTCCTCTATTCCCACCACCTCTATCAGGAAGAAGCTATATCGAGCAGATATCTCTTTTTAGAAACGAAAGAAGAGCAATTGGCTGCCCTTCTTATTTATGGTTTCTTGCTTTCCTCTCTGTACAGGTGGACCAAATCTATCTATCCCTTTTCTCCTGTTACAAAAATTGGAGATTTAATCTAGTTATTAATCTCGCCTTTTTCTCTCAATTTATTTGCAGATACCGTGCTTTCTCTTGTGGATGACCAGTATTCGACGAATGTGTCTGGATAATCATCCTGGGTTTGATTGTGTAAGGAAATGATGGGATTATTATTATTATTATTATTATAGCTAAGTTACCAGACTTTTGTTGGACTTGTATTTTCTTTACATTTTCAGGCGCTGACTGTAGTTTGTTAGTTCAACTATGAGGTTAATGTTGGAGTATTGGTTTTATACAGCATGATAACTTCTGTTTTTAATCTTCGTTTTCAGTTACTTTGATACAGTTGAGAAATTGTAATCATGCATTTCATTGCATTTGAATTACTTGCCCTATTACTAATTGTGAAACTTTTCTGTATTAATTACAGGGTGGCGCTCTATGGTTTCAGAACTTGACTGAACTTCCTCATGGTGTTTTAGGCCCGATCTTTCCATTTCTTATTGCTGGTTTGCACGGTGTTAATGTTCACGTATTGGGCCCTATACTGTCTCTCACTCTCTCTCTGTTTTTTTTTTTTCCTTCTGGTGAATGAGATATGCAATTGTGTTAATAGAGGAATTGAAGGACAAGGTACAAAAGATATCTGTTTCAAAAATGTTGGATTTACACTTGGTTACTCCCATACCTTTGACAATGTGCTGCATTAGTAGTTTGATGAATAATAGCTCTTAACATATCTTTGCCTCGTGACAATCTTTTATTTTTTTTTACTGGAAATGGTTTCAGTTTCTAAAGATGTTAGGTTTGGTAGCAAAGGTTTGATTAGCTATACATGGCAATGGTTTGGATAGTTCACTGACTCGTCTGATATATTTTTTTCAGTTCTCTTTTGACAGATCTTCTGTTCGGAACACAAGTGGCCTATTGGGCTTATTATCAGAAGTGAGCACTACAAGTTCATTGGTTGCTTAATTCTTGAATAATGATTGAATTCTCCTTCTCATATGTGCAGTATCATTTTGGTTCATGCAAGTGATTGAAAATGTCTGTTATTGCAGTACTACAGGAAATATCTGAATTTTATGATGCTGCCTTTGTTTTTCATTGGTTACTGCATTCCACAGGTAACATAGCATGACTTCATGTTTCTAGGAATTTAGCCTGTTATATGATATTGGTTTATTCTTAGCTTACCACCTTGGAAATTTAAACTAGTGATTTCTGACGTGTGCATTATTCAAACCATTGAAATTAAGTATTTTTTAAAATATACTTATATTAAATATATTAAATTAAGTTTTATGAATAATAGTTATAAAAAATTATTTTATGAACAACATAGAAAGATGTAATGTGAAAACTCCATATGATTTGGAAAACACAATCCTTTGAAATGGATTTTTTATGTACCAATTGACAAACCAATAATAATTTTCTTTTCCTTTATTCACTTTTAAAGATAGTTATATTTTATAAATGATTGTTAGTGTTTCATGTAGGTTTTCTATATTGCAACATCTCTTCTAATCGTAAATATATATTTTTTTTTTTTTTGCTCCTTGCTAAAACAATACAGACCTTCTGTTTTGATAAAATGTATGTTTTCATGAATTTTCAATACCATTTTTTCCTTCTCAATATTGTACAATTTTGGTAAGTGGGGTAAAATCAACTACACCAATAAAAAAGATATTTTATGGCATGGTGGTAGCTTTTGAATTATTGAGTCGAAGTCTGAGGAATGGTTTCATTATGTTCTCTCCTACACTCCACATTTCAAGCCACAAGGCCTTCATGCATTCAATGACTTTACACTCCCTTTGATCCATTCCACGTCACTGCATTGGTGATATCACAATTATTCATCCTCATACAACGCAGGAAGGACACTAAGCAAAGTCCAATGACAATGCACTTATGAAGTCATTGCATTATTATTTTTGCAGCTTGTTTAGTAAGCGATTATAAAGATATGATAAAAGGATTCCACTCACAGTACCTTTGATCTGGAAAGATAACCCCTTTATTTTGATATTGAGCTTCTCTGTACACCCTTCCTGGTGCAGATTCACATTTGCTTTGTCTGTTTTGTTTTTCAGGGAAGTCTAGTTTACTGGGTTACCAACAGTTCATTAACTGCAATACAGGTTAGTTATCACACTTTACGGTTTCAGGATATATCTGTTACCTTTCCATACCTTGCAGATTTTATCTTGGTTATACTTGTGATATTATTTTCTAGTATGTTTTTATCTGTCCAAGGAAAGAATTACAGTTGTTGCTTCATTCGAAAAGGTGAATTTCCTTGGGGAGTTTATCCTTGAACAACCATAATACATTTGGTGACATAGTTCCTCTTTAAAAACTTAACAAAAGGTAAGGAAGGTACAAAAGCTTTCAATGTGGTCAGATAAATGGAAAAAGGATTTTCACTATTAAACATTGTACAGAATCATCTAGTTGTGGTTGGCTGCTTTCTTGCTTTCTGACTCTATAATTGCGTTTTCTGGTATATGGAGAACTAAATGAACTGGCAGACAAAAGAAATAGCTCTATTTGTGAAACGTGTTGTTTGAAGTCCTTTGACATGGTTTATTAGCTTACTTGGGGGATGCCAATTTTTTGTGACATGGTCATAGGAAAGCATTGGCATGCCTAGCTTCACATCTGACTTAGCAAACATCATTTGTTAATCACTCATGTGCAAAGCACTTTACAGTTGCGCCTGCTTTTTGATACTTTTGGATTTGTTGCTTCTTGCAAAGCTTTGTGGATTCTGAGAAGTGAGAATAATAAGTCTGGCTGTCTGATGCTCTAATTGGGTAGAGATAGTTTGGTGGGAGTTTTTTCTTCAGATTGTCATTTCCATTCTTAAACCTTTCAACTGTCCTTGCCAGTGTACAATGGGCAGTGCCATCTTTTGGCACCTTGAGTAGTGTAATATTGCAGATAAAATTAATCCCAGCCTTTTTGCCCTAGCTTTCCCTTTGTGTTCTTAGGATCTACTTTACAAATTCATCTTTTATTCTGAAGTTCATTGTTTTAACTCCTAAGCAGGAATGATAAGAGTGGGTTTCATTGTCTGACACGATATAATCAATCTTGCAGCAAGTATCTCTCAAACTTCCTGTTGTTCGTGCAAAATTAGGGTTACTGGACAAGGATTTTCCAAAAGCACCTGCACTTTCTGCAGAAATGGTTGCACATGAACTGCGCAAAGTTTCTCCAGAAAATTTGTCACCTCATGAACTACTAGTAGTGAGTGGTGCTGTACAAGTAAAATAAAGTATTTGCATTGTGGAGATGTTACAAGTTTTCTCACTTTTTCATATTGTCAATGTTGACAGCTGTCTGTTAAACTCTTATCCAGTGGGCATAGAGCCAGAGCTATTCCTTTGTTGCAGTAAATTGCTGTTGCCTTCTTCTTCTTCTGTCCAGATGACCAACTTATTCCTTTCTTTCTTTTTTCTTTTTTTTTACATTTATAATCCAGTAACCAACTTATTGCATGTTGCGTTGCATAATTTTCTTTTGGTTACAGAATGGCACTTGAGAAGGACTCTGGCCATGTAAAGGCTTTAATTGTTATGGGGCAGGCTCGACTGCAAGAAGGACTCCATGCAGAGGCAACTGATCATTTAGAGCGTGCTATTTCCAATGTAACCTACACCTCTTTTATTGGCTTCTTTTCAACCACTATTTTACTCCAGGGCTTTCTTTTTGAATGATCTCTAATTATCACAAAATTTTGAAGAGGGCTACTGTTGTCTCCAGTCACTTGCTATAGAAAGTTAGAAACCTCTTTTTATATGCTGCAATTTTCTGGATGACATTCTTTCATTTATGAACGATGCACCATCATTTGCAATCTTTTGATACTAGTATCTGTTAACTTCTCTGACACTAAATATATCTTCTTTCTGAGTTTTGTAAATAATTTTTTTTGTCTAAATTGCTTGCTTTACTCCACATAAATCTGAAACTATTATTTCTAACTTCCCTTCAGCTCATTCTTACTGGCCATCCAACAGCGGAGGATGTGGATCATCTAATTCTTGCATCACAATGGGCAGGTGTTGCCTGTATTCGTCAGGTGAAAACCATGAACACTTTTGTTATTGCTGTAGAGTAAAATGCAGCCTTACATTACAGATTTTGTTAATAAGGGATGTTCTGTCACTATTCGTCATTCATGTGTTTCTGGAGGGAACTATCTTTCTCCTTATTTATCCTCTGTGCACTCTTATTCACTACACTCTGTAGTGATTAGTCATCTGAGATTAATCTAAATTACTTTGTAATACCAACCCTTGTCCCCACTTGAATGTGATAGAAGGAGCCGCATTATGCTGGGCATAGTAATTAGTGACTCCAACTATTTGAGTTGACTTGACAGCCTTTCGAATTTGATTGATGTATCTGCATAGAAAATATATATATATAAATGGTGCGTCTCATGTTTTCATTATTTTATTCTTTTTGGTGTAGGGGAAGAATGCAGAAGGAATTATGCACCTAGAAAGAATCACAAGTCTGGAAGAACCAGAGGACCCAAAGAGCAAAGCACACTATTTTGATGGTTTATTATTACTTGCGAGGTATGATTACAAGCAAATAATAATATGTTTTTCAATATATACATATTTATAGTCAAGTTCTTGTGCTAGAAAAAAAAATAGGAAAGGTATTTTACAGGTTTTTCAAATGCCTATGATGCTTTGAGAGACAATTATAAAAAAATAAGTATCTACAGTTACCATCATTTGTGAAGTCCATATAATTAACTGTGATAATCCTGATAAGTTAAAGTGATACCATTAAAGAAAAAGAAAAGAACAATACCTGTGTTTTTCCTTTTTTTTGTCAATACATTGTTACCGTAGAGAAGACAATGCCTACTTACTTTTTTCTTAAAGAAGATACAACTTCGATGGCTATGATTGTGAATAATTGGGTGGATTGATTCTCTTATATTTGAGAGGGTGTTTTAAGAACTGCAATGGAAGGTTTCTGTTTGAAAAAAAAAATCAAAATATGAACTTATCAACAAACAAAAAATGTGGAACTTATGGATCCTTTGCTTGTTAAAACTGAACTTGTTGGCATGTTTGCCTTTCCATCACTTTTCTTTCACTTTATATTTGCTAGGCATAACTTGTATTTTATTCGTCACTAAAATTGATGTTTCAGTGCTTTAAGTAAGGAAGATCGCAATGCTGAGGCTGTCAAGTATCTGCGCTTAGTTGTTGCTTATGATCCTTCCCGCAAGGAATTCTTGGACCAATGCTTATGATCGTTCTCGCTAGGAATTCTTGGAAGAATGTGAAAATAGGACAATTTTGTCAGCTATCTTGTTAGCAGCAGGAGAGGAGATCACAGACCTAATTCAATTACACGTGATAACTATTTGTATAATTATTATTTGTTAATTACGTCAATAAATTATAACTTGGAATAAATCTAAGTTCGAGAAAAAAATTTCTGCCATGCCACATAAGTTCGGGCTGGTGTGGAATTAGGACGGTACATAGGCAGTAGGGATATGCATAATTGATAATGTTTTTGTTTTTTCATTCAAAATTTATGTTCTTATGATAACTTAATCCATAATTAAGTTGGTGTGTTTTACGTTGCCGTTTAAGAAAAATAGATTTAAGAAAAGTATTTTTAGTTATAGTTTTAGAGAAAATAGGTATAAGTTATTTAGTCAAACAAACAGTTTTTCAAGCTTTCAAGCTCTCCTTTATTCATAGATAGTGCTGGTAAACAGAATCCGGGAGGGGTTAACTTCGGGACAGGAGTGGGAAGTGGATTCATGGTCTCATGGCCGACCTAGGGAACTGCTCTCCCTTAAGGCGGGGATGTGGGCTGCTATTCTAAAGACTGTTACCTCCCTCGATGTTCTTTCCGAAAAAGACAGCAAAAAACTTGGACAATAATTGAAAAATACCGAAAGCACTAGAGATGCACATTTGGGAGGAGGTCTTCCATGACATCGAGACTTAGCATCAGGGGCATGATATTAGTGTTCAACATAGTTAACTTTATTATCGTGTCGGACACGGCGAATATGCCCTGTTACTTTTTTCCTGTGCTTGATTAGCTTTTCTAATTGAATGCCCTTCTAGTTAGATATTATCTAGCCTAAATCTGTCCAGTTAGGTAACGTTGGGGAACGCGGTTTAATTCGTGTTCCCAAAAAATTTGAATTTTTTTTTTGCTAAAATTTAATATAGTTTGTATGTTTTGGATCGTTTTGATGTGCTGATGTCAAAAATAATTTTTAAATAATAAAAAATCATCATTAACATGTATTTTAACACGAAAAGTTATTTGATAAC
>Ga0307511_10006789_pt1 | contig 11540 bp, 16 predicted proteins | sample 13_EM_MG_FD_200266 | JGI IMG/M metagenome (GOLD analysis project Ga0307511, IMG submission 200266) | Populus trichocarpa ectomycorrhiza microbial communities from riparian zone in the Pacific Northwest, United States - 13_EM | ecosystem: Host-associated > Plants > Roots > Unclassified | place...
TACCCTCCTATCCCCCCTATGTCTCTCCACCTCTATTTTATGTAACTCCGCCACACCCGCTAACGGGTTCTCTTTTGATTTTGCATCTTTATCTTTTTTCTGCTGAACGAGGTCGATGGCAGGGAAGAGCTTGTGTGTAGCTTGGGACAGGAGGGAGTCGATGTGTGCTGTTAGGAGCTCGGTGCGGGCGCGGTGACCACGGGTGGAGGAGGGGTGTTTAGGCTTGTGGATGGCAGATTTTGGTTTGGAGGTGGAGGAAGATTTGGAGGAGGGTGGGGGGCGGCGAGGTTTAGAGGAGTGTTTGGCCATATTGCAATTGGACGAGGGGGTCTGGTGTGCTGATGCTGGGGGATGGGGTTATTTATGTGCTGTGAGTTCGAGGTAAGTACGGAGGGAACTTTTTGACTTTTTCAAGTGACTAGGGTTCTGGGGGTAGACTAAGTCAAGTGCGACTAAGGTAAGCGAGGGAGGGAAAGCTTGTTTGGCGCCGATTAGATAGCAATACAGGAGCACTTCAGCTGACAGACTACACCCCGAGGACCTCAGGATCTTTGCATTGTTTTGCCGCTGAACCAACCAACCAACGGCAGCTTTGCATGTAAAACGGCATTGCTAACGTCTTGCTGTAAACATGTTATCAAAGGCAACAAATATTAAGTAGATATGGGCAATGATGGAGGCAAGTTATAAGAACTTACCCTATACATACAAGTACTTTCGTCGTCGTTATCGAGGCCAAGCAGAATCATGTGATGTACAGCGTCATGACGCCAAGCAGGAGCTCAAGTGGGGCGGTTATGTCAGATGCCAAATATACGCCAGCTCCGTCATCTCATCCAGCTTTATTGAGGATCTATACGACCATACCCCTCGATTTCATACCCAGCAGCTCAAGCTATGTCTGACCCACGAGTTCTCCTAGCTCAGGCATGCTTTCACCAGTTTTCCTCCGTGGTATTCAGTCACTAACAAGCTCCGCAGGCTGAGAAAGCACAAGCTAGCGCCTCCAGTGGGTTCTCTTTCTTCGGCGGACGTACAGAGAAGCTAGAAAATGCCGCCGATCTATACCAACAAGCTGCAAATGCCTTTCGAGTTCAGAGTCAAGGTCCGGAGGCTGGCCAGGCGTTCGAGAAGGCAGCTGCCCTTCAACGACAGCTGAATGAACCAGACGATGCGGCGAATTCCATGGTAGAAGCCTTCAAGAGTTATAAGCGACAAGACCCAATCAACGCTGCGAGGTGTCTGGAGCAAGCCATCAAGCATTATACGAGTAGGGGTAGCTTCAGGCGTGCAGCCACACATCAGCAAAATTTGGCTGAGCTCTGGGAACTTGACTTGGGGGATTTCAAAAAGGCTATCGAGGCGTACGACTTGGCCGGAGATTGGTTTTTGGGCGACAATGCTGAAGCGTGAGTATCTCTGCACCCTTGGCTAGTTGGATTTTGCTGCTCACCTTTCAAACCAGGCTCGCAAATAAGGTCTACCTTAAGGTCGCAGATTTGGCTGCCCTGGAAAAGCTGTACGGAAAGGCGGTTGAGCGTTACGATGGTGTGGCACGAACCAGTGCCAACAATAACTTGATGAAATGGAGTCTGAAGGATTACTTCCTCAAGGCTGGGTTTTGCCATCTGGCTCAGGGTGTATGCTGCATCCCCCGCTCAAGAGACCTATTCCTTACCGAGACCTTCCAGTCACTAATATGTTTTGATAGGACATGATTGCTACCCGAAGAGCTCTAGAGACTTACGTGGACCTGGACATGACGTTTCCGTCAACTAGAGAGTACCAACTTCTTATGGTAAGTACTGTTACGTTTCTCTCACATTAACAACTTTTAACGCGACTGTCTGCATCTAGGAAATTGCGGAAGCAGTTGAGAATGGTGATAGCGATATGTTTGAAGAGAAGGTGTTTGCCTACGACCAGCTGAGTAAATTGGACAAGTGGAAGACGACTATGCTTCTGAGAATCAAGGAGACGATAGCAGCGGTGAGTTGGATCTTCTGCAGTTGTCTCTGGCACTTATTACTAACGGTTTTTTCAGGAGGACTTTGCGTAATCGGTTACGAGTACTTATATCCAGTGTCTTTGGGATCCTTCTCTAGCAATTCGTCGCCTGCGCTGAGGTGTTCTATCATTAAGGTTTTGCTGTGTTTTCTCTGCCGTGTACGGTCATCAGGTTCGAGTTTGGGGATTTTTTGTTTGGGCAAGGCTCTCATGCATAATGACTTGTGTAATATTCATGATAACCGGTTTTCGGTACATTTTTTTATTTTATACATATAAAACCGCGAATATGAAATATGAGATTGATCGCAAAAACTATAACTCTGCTCTGATGCTCACTGTGGACCACGTGACAACCTCTCCCTGCGGTAACCCCGGCTCGCTTACCTTCTCCCCGTCCCCGCGATAAAGTGCATTGTACCACAGGCTGCGATCCACCTCCTTCTTTGCAGGATTATTACCGCACATCAGCATTCATGAATGAGATCGAACTAATGCACCAGTAATCATCGAATTAACATACACATCCAATCCTGTGAGGTGCCCTGTTTTACAGGGCAGCTCCATCCCCTCTATATACATCTGCCCCTTCGCCGTGGGCAACTTGACATCTCAACAACTGAAGTCTACATATCGACAGAAGCATGACGGAGGATTTCCAGGTCGGAGACCATGTTGACGTCAACGGGCAGCTAGCCATTGTCCGTTATATTGGGCCCGCGGATTTTGCGGAAGGAGAATGGGTTGGTGTTGAGCTTGATATCCCGGATGGAAAGAATAATGGTACGGTGCAGGGAGTAAAGTACTTCGAATGTGCAGACAAATATGGGAAGTTCTACAGGTCGAATATCCCGCGGTTGGTTGAGAGGGCCCCTCAACAGGTTCAGAGGCCGCAAGCTAGGCAGAGTCTAAGTAGGATAGCAAGTATTGGGCAAATGAAGGTCGGTTGTCCTAGTGAAGGGAGGGCGGGGGAGCGCTCCATCGGGGAAACATACAGTGAATGGCAAAAGCGTGATCCTTCTTGAAACCTGGTTAGAGCTATTTTACAGGTCAAACGATGCTAATGTTCAAGGCCCATCCCTTAGGGAGTAACCAAGATGTCTCCCTCCTCAACACCGCAACCTCCGTCTAGGACCGGGACCCCCACTTCCACCACTGGGTCATCCGCTCGGCCATCCGCTTCGGCTTCAATGCAACCAACCCGTACAACCACACCGTCACGTTCAGGTTCCATGGGTCCACCTCACATTGCCGCCATTTCGAAGCCTTCTATGGCAGGTCGACGGGGCTCGCAAATGGGAGGACAGAATCTGTCTGTTTCACCTTCTCCGGCTGGTATTCCACGGCCTGGTTCAGGAGCCTCTAGTGGTGGGTCCAGAACGCCCGTTGACCAGAAGGTACCACCTCCAACGGTACCACCTGCAAGATCAACATCTAGCCAAAGATTATCGGTTAGCGTCAAAGGTATCTCTGCTGTGAATGCATTTCAGAAGAAGGGTACACTAGGAAGCAGTGGAGAGATGGATGCGGTAGCGTCACCAAAGGCAATGTCACAAAAGAGTCATGGGAGGAAAGAATCTACGAGAGCTCCGCCGCCAGTCACTGCTCCGCAACCCCCAGCAAGCCCAGAACTACAGAGACGGCCAGCTAACGATGCCAGTCGTGAGGTGGAGGACCTGAAAACTAAAATCAAAGTGCGTATACCGCACCAACTCTCGATCGTTTGGTGCTCACAGATTGTGATCAGGTCCTGGAAAAGAAGAGATTAGAAGATAGAGAGAAGCTGCAAGAGATGGAACAGATTAGAAGAGACAAGGAGAAATTTGAATCCATTATTCAGAAACTACAAGGTATGTGCTCTTTGGTCTCTCATTTTCGGTAATCAACGCCTTATGTTTGCCATATAGCAAAATATCAACCCCAAGCAGAGGAAAACAGAGAGCTCCGGAAACAGCTCAAGGAAGCCGAGGAGAAAGTTGAAGAACTTGAAACTTCCAAAGCAGAACATGAGGTCATTGTAGAGATAGCAACTCTCGACCGGGAGGTGGCTGAGGAGCATGCCGAGTATCTAAAGACCGAAGTGGAGTTATATCGGAGCAAGGCTGAAGAACTCGAGATGGAGATTGAGATTTTGCGGGAGGAAAATAAAGAGTTGGGTCAGGAAATGAGTCCAGAAGAGAAGACTTCCGCCGGTTGGATACAGATGGTGAAACAAAATGAACGGCTGAAGGACGCGCTCCTCCGATTGAAAGATATCACACAACAGACTGAAATAGAACTAAAGGATAATGTTAAGGGGTTGCAGGAGGACAATGAGCAACTCTCGCATTACAAGGAGCAGTACGAACAAACCAAAGACAGGCTGCAGCAGGCCGAGTCAGCCGTGGAAGACCTTCGCCAACAGCTTGATACAGCACTTGGGGCAGAAGAAATGTTGGAGGAGCTGACAGATCGTAATTTGAGTATGAATGAACAGATTGAGGAACTACGAGCTACAATTGAGGATCTGGAAGCATTGAAGGAGCTCGCTGATGAGCTGGAGATTAACCATATCGAGACTGAAAAGCAGATGCAGGAAGAGCTTGATTATAAGGACCTGTTCATCGCCGAACAGACAAAGAGAGTTGCACAATTGGATACGAGCAATGAACAAGCTGAGTACACAATTACCCGGTTCCGCGATCTAGTTAATACTCTGCAGAGGTAGGCTAGAATATTCTTCGAATCGCCCCAAAATGATAGCTGATTTGTTTGCCTCCTTAGTGATCTCGAGGACCTCAGAGCTTCTCAACAAATTACGGAGCAAGAGGCCGAGGAATTGACCGCAAGGTCCAGGTCTATGATGGACATCAACTTGAAACTCCAGTTGTCCGCTGCGAAGGCTCAGAATAAGACCATTGACCTGGAGCTGAGGAGGATGGAAGCAGAGGAGGCAATGGAGCACCTTCAGATTGTGCAGGTATGGTCATACCTCGAAATTGAAGCCACTATGCTAACGACTTAACATAGATGTTCCTTCCTGAAGCTTTCCTTCATGAGAGGGACTCGGTCCTTTCTCTCCTACGATTCAAGCGAGTGGCATTTAAGTCCCACCTGCTTAACACTTTCATTAAGGAACGAATCTCTGCAAACCAGCCCCAAGATGGCAGTGAAGACTCATTTATGGCGGCTTGCGACATCTGTGATAAGCTTACCTGGGTCTTAGCAATGTGTGAACGATTTATCAATTGCATCACTGGGTGCAATATTCACCAATTTAACAAATTTAGGGAGGCTTTGCATGAATTAGACCCCGTGGAGAGGGCTCTCAATAGCTGGATTGATTCTTTGAGAAGAGATGATTTGAAGGAGAAACAATGCGCTATCGAGCTTCAAAGGACAATGGCGGTCATTTCTCACTTAGGAGAGATCCACCTACCAGACACACTGGAGGGTTTTGCACAACACTTGCAGATGCGAGTGCAGCTCATGCAGAGTCACATGGAGTGCGCTGCTGCTGCTGTATCACATATCAAGTACATGGTTAGCACCAAGGTTACTCCCACCATTGACGAGGAGGAGCTGGTGGGGCTATTTGCAAAGAAGGCCGATGCAATTATTTCACATAGTCGTAGCGCGAAGGTCGTGGTTAGCAAGATCATCAGATCTCTTAGCGACCTGCAAACAAGATCTTTGTCTTTGACAATAGAAACTAGGCAGTTATTTGAGGAATGCGAGGAGGCTACACAGAAAATTGCATCTTATGCCCGAGCGCTAGGAGATGCCGTTGCCGACTTGCTCTACCATGAGGAGGGGAGGACTGAGCCAGTCACGTTTGCAGAGTTACAGAGCGCCATGTACAAGGCGACAGAAAAGACTTTGATGATGGCTGAAACGGACACCTTCAGTGCCTTTGGCAAGGAGCTAAGATCACTAACCAATGTGTTGGTGGATCTGGGCAGTATGGCTAGTGATTTAGATATGGCGGCGGAATGTAAGAGCCCTTGGAAGTCTACGCAAGGAGCTTTGTTAACTGTGAAATAGTTGAGAGGGCGCCTGCTCCTTGGATTGTTCGCGCGCAGGAGCTTAAGAACACCAAAATTGTCAATGTCGATGTTGAAGATAGGTGTAGACGGCTCAAGGAAGAAATTCGCGAGCTTGTTACGCAGATCAGAGTCAGGGTATGTATACCCGACAAATTCATTCCGCATGGTACGTCGCTAACGCCCTTTTCAACCATAGGAGAAATCTCTGGACGAGGCTGCTGTCAAGATCGAGCACCTAGAAAGCCGCATGAGCACAGTAGGGAAGCAATCGGAGCGCATCGAACAACTTGAGAAGAGCCTCGAAGACTCAGTCACCCGCGAGAGCAAGCTCGAAGCTAGTGTTGAACAGCTGAACAACGAAATTCTACAGTTAGAGAGAGATGTTGCGAAGTGGAAGAAGACTGCACAAGAGAAGCGCACTGCTGGTGATATTGATCGCACTGGACAGGAGAAGGCAGTCGCTACAGCCCGTGAAGTGGCAAGCCTGAAGAGTGAAATCACAAACCTCTGTGGCGCGGTGAACTTCCTCAGAGAAGAAAATGCGAGAATCAAGCAGGTTGATCTATCCGCTACTAATAGCTGGTTGTTTGAACCAATTAAGCCATCGGCTATACCTGTGACAAATACTAGTGTTCACGGAGGGAGGAGGGACAAAGCTACACGAGAGAAGTTATGGAAGGAAGAAATGACCCGGGAAGGGAAATACTTATTCTCCGAGCTTGTCTCCCTTGCTACTGAGTCCAAAGTTATCGACTTACGTGAAACACCTGAGAATCGGAATGCTTGGAGACCAGTTCGCGAGACTCCAGGTTATATTTACTGGAGACAAAGAGAACGGTACGAGGGGCTTGCGGGCTGGAGGGACTCGATAGTGGAGAGAGTCGGGAAGTGGGATGATATGAATACACCAACACCACCTACGCCGGTAAAGGGGAGAAAGGAAAAGAGGATCTCTGCGGTGGCGAAAATGCAGGTGTATCATATGTATCCGGGACTGGAGATGAAGAGGGGTATGGCTCCTAAAGTGGGGGTGGTGATTAGGGAACCGGAGGCGTGGGATGGGCTGAAAGAGAGCCTTGGGTTGATTGAGTAAGGTCTCGCGGGGGTTGTTTGATGGTTTATACCCGGTTTCTTTTTTGACATTAACATTTTGTTTCATTTTTATGGGCCCTTTATACATGACATAAAGTGTGGTTGGCGTCCGTTCTTTTCTTTGACTGTCATTTCATATTCTTTTACGCTTTTACGTTTTTTATGTCAATACTTGATAACTTTGTGCATCTTTCTCCTATCTCCTCTTTTTATCATGTCACCCCACTCCACCTTAATACGACAGCCCCAGATGAGCGATTTCAGATTCCCCATGATTATGAGGACTGATTGAATGTTGGACTTGATGGAACTGATGGGTTTGGATTGGATATCCCTTTACTGGATGTGTTAGGATTGAGGATTGAGGATTGAGGATGGAGCGTGGACAATTGGATATGGGTTATGATGTTAATTATTGAGTTATTTACGAGCCATCGTTGGATGGGTAGGAGATAGGGGATTGGCATGAGATGGGAGGGTCAAGATGGATTTCTTTTAGCTTTTGAATTGACATCACGACAGTTTGAATGAAACGTCATACAAGTAGCAATTAGTTCAAATTTCAGGGTAATTGTTAACGTAAGCATATCTGCAATTACACAAGCTTCAATCAACCCCCATATTTCTAATTGGGTTCCGAGAAACATCCACTTCCCCATACCCTATCCAGAGCCATTAAAAGAAAACCACTAATGAAACCATATCACTACACCACCACCACTTTCACCTTCAGCTTCGCCATAATCCACAATGTACACACACCAGACCTTCAACATTACCGTGGAAAGGGGTACTAAAAACCAACCATCAAAAAGAAAAAAAAGAAAATCTCGTGCGCTTCATCGTCGTGCTCATGAAAACGACAAAAAAACCCCTTGGGATATAAACCATGTGAAACCACAATCCCCAAAAACCATTCTCATGAAAAAATAATAATAATAATAAACACCCCCAAACAGCCCAGGCTCCACCAAACAGAAGGAAACGAAAAAAGTGCAATAACGCAAATAAAATTGTCATCATAGAAAAATTTATCGAACACACTTAATCCACCTCGCCCCTTGAACCCCAGGCCTTTTCTCCCCTAAGCCCCAAAACTAGGTACCTCGCATTCAAATAAACAAGACAAGTAGAACAGAAATCCCCATTACATCCCCGAGATGCGCATAAGCCCATAACCAATTGTCACAACCACAAAGAACGTCAAGATACTACTCGGCACACCTCTCGTCAGGAAATGTTTAACACGGAGATACCTCTGCCCGGAATGTGGGTTCTCGGTCATGATAGCAGTCATATTCGGGAATCCCGATGTGGGTAGACCCATAGCAGCGGAGCACATAAGTGCAGAGCCCTATCCACCCATGCCGTCAGCAAAACCTTCTCCCACAATAAATTCGGGGGAGGGGGCATACCATAACCAACAAATTCGGGTGCTGATCCTTCATCCCAACGCCCACCTGCTGTACAATCGGCAAAATAATCAATGCCGCAACAGTATGACTGATAAATGTCGCCACCACCAAAATCATCGCACAGAAGGTAACAAGTACACTATAAAGACTCATTCCGTCAACATGGTGCTTCACAGCTCGTGCTATAGTATGCAAAAGCCCCGAAGAATTAACTGCTTTGCCCAGCGACAAACCACCAGCGGCAAGGATTATAATCGTCCATAAGAAATTATTGAAGTCCTCTTTAGTTAGGATACCAGTACCGAAGAAGAGGACGAGAGGGATCACAGCGATAACACCCATATCACCAAAGATATACTCGAGCTGGTGAGAGACACACCAGAGCCCGATAGTGACAATGGTGACGATGCTCACGAAGTATTGCACACCGGTGAACTTATCCTTTGATGGACGGATAGGGACGATGACGGTGCCTCTACTAGGGCGGAAGGTGATGAGGAGAAGGAGCCAAATGATGACGATGGAGGCAATACACACGGGGGTGGTGATGAAGAACCATTGAAGCCAGTTTGGTGACGGGTTCATATTCTGGATAGCAATGATATTCTGTGGGCTGGCAATCGGAGATGCCATACCCCCAATGTTTGACGAAAGCGCAATACCCAAGATCAGCGCTTTAGGGAATTTAGAGTCAACAGGGAGGTTTCTCAACAGTGGCTGTCTTTCTGTCAGTAAAAAAATATTATCCTAAGGGGGAAAACCGGTTCGAACCTGAATAATGGAATAGCACAGCACCGGCGCTGCGACGTTACTGATCCACATACTTAAAAACCAGGCCACAAACATGTTCGTGAGCAGCACGGTCCTTGGCCTCGTCCCAGCTTTGCTCAAAACGAACGTTGCCATCATTTTGGCAATGTCATACTTGCTCAACGCAGCAGCTATTCCGAATCCTCCAAGAAGAAGCATAATCACGGGGGTCCACATTGCTGCGAAAACGTGTTTCGCAGAATCCTTCGCTCCCAACCTAGCATATGGCTTCTCATCCGCACGCATCACACCCAATAAGACAACCAAGAATGGGATGAGGAGGGATGTCACAAAAAGAGGTATCACCTGTAATCTGATCAGTTCAAACTCCATCAAGTTTTTAGGAGTAAGAAACCTACCTCGGTTGCCCATAATAAACTCACAAACACCAACATCGCCAAACAATTCTGCTGTACCTCACTCTTCATGATAGGCATAGTGAGCAAGAGCACAAAGATACAGAGACATCCCAGAAGCACAAAGAAGTTTCCACTGAAAAGCCAGTTTGGGCAGGTGACGCTCCCCAAAGGTGTATGGAATTTCTTGCCACCAGCTTGATAGGGATCGTCCCCTTGAAGTCTCTCCTCACCGGGCTCGGGATCTGACCCCAGAAGCGTCCTCTTCAGTCCCATATTCGCTGCCTGTGCCTTCCTTTCTATACCAATCATCTCTCTCCAAACAGTATTTCGTTCCCAAACAACGTGCTCTCGAAGATGAAGTCGTAGTTCCCGCCTAGCGACCTCGATATCCGCATCTGCCGCAAGCCTGGCATACATCTGCTCCACTGTTGCTATCTTCACATCCACGTTCCTCATGGTACTCTCTTGGAAAGGGTATGCTTGGTTGACCACATTCTCCATGTATGGTTGACGCAGTGACCTCATTAGTGTCTTGTCATACTTCTTGAGCGCTTTAGAGAAACCAGTCTTGTTGAGTTGGATATATGACTTGAGTTCCCGCAATGACACGAATAAGGCAACACACCGCTTCGCTAAGCTGAGCTGTGAGTCGAAGAGAGCATTGCGCTTCATCCTCTGAAAGTCATCTAAGCCCGTCATAGAGGAGCGTCTTCGCATACCCGGTCGTGAACCAGACCGAGATGCCCCTTCACAAGCTGACTGCCGTCCTATGGTGCTTGGGCGCCTCTTAAGCCTCCTGAGCAAACCCGTTGTGTTGTTTTCATCCTCGTACTCATCGTCAGAAGCAGAGTCGTCATCGTCAGGGGCGTGTCGCCTCGAAGGTATTTTAAAGGTGGCGAGGGCATCTCCGATGCTCCGGCTCCCACTTGACACTTCAGGGTTTCCCATTTGTTCATCAAAGATCCCCACGTCCCTTTCCCATTCCTCCATATCACTAGCTAGGACATCAATCTCCCTAAATATCTCTCCCTCCTTCTCAATATAAAACTTGACGATCTTCTGGAGCTCCTTGTCGAGTGCTTTCCTAAAGACAACATCTGGATCGGCTCGTTCGGTAATTAAAACTGATCTTTCTGTGTCACTGTCTTCTGTCTCTCTTCCGAAGGTCTGTTTTTCCAGAGTATAGATCCTGTACAACGGTCAGCAGTCCGCAACCCCCAAGCTTGCCATGCTGACAGCTCAACAAGACCCAATGGCGTAAGAGCCGGAATGTAAACAACAAAGAACTCACAGCTTCTTCAGACCAGAGTAAGCTAGATAGTGTGAACTCCAGTCCGGAACGGCATTGAACTGAATGCTGTGGCTAAACTTCATCCCTGCTTCAACTTGATCAAGTTTTCTGAGGAATTTCTCGTCTCCCTTTTGCTGAACCTTTAATTCCCTCTCGTGAAACTTGCTCGAGCTGAGGTCTTGAAGGGGGATAGAGTCTCTATTATGGTCGTCGCCGGAGCATAGGCCGCCTGCTTCGCCTTTGAGGTGGGGAACGAGTGTGGGTAGAATCTTTGCGGCTTGTGACTGCTGTCAACTGATATACTACTGGAAGCAAGGGGAGCAAAGGCCTCGCGGGGACTTGTGGAAGGGGACTGGGTGGGGGGGCGTGGGCGTGGGCGTGGGCGTGGGGCGGGGATTGGGAAAGCGAGAGTGGTCGGTAGGTTGACTGATGTTCGGTAATGCCGTCGATCTCCCTAGACAACCTATTGCCTTGTTTTTCTTACTTGGTTAGAAGGGTGCGTGTGTGGGGAGGATTGGCTTGCGGGCTCTTGGGGGGGGGG
>Ga0307511_10006792_pt1 | contig 11537 bp, 9 predicted proteins | sample 13_EM_MG_FD_200266 | JGI IMG/M metagenome (GOLD analysis project Ga0307511, IMG submission 200266) | Populus trichocarpa ectomycorrhiza microbial communities from riparian zone in the Pacific Northwest, United States - 13_EM | ecosystem: Host-associated > Plants > Roots > Unclassified | place...
CCTCCATACTGCGTCTTTTTTGCTTCATGTCTTGGCCCCTCCCTTAGGGCCTCGACACTAACTCTTCAACTGAGTACTTTTTCGGAGGTCACTCCACTGGATAATCGCCGCCTTGGTCTGCGGGCTGTCCGTCAGGTGCTGATTGAACAGTTGCGTTTGCTCCCGCATCAATTGATCGCGCAGAGTCAGATAGGCCTGCATCCGGGGCGAAGCATCGGGCGGCATTTGCAATGGGGGTGGCATCGGCATCGGAATTTGTCCCGCTTCCTGGGCGAGTACCTGGGAACGCTGCGCCTGCAATTGCAGTTCACCCGCATGTTGCTGCTGAAAAAGCTGCATCTCCTGCTGGTGCATCTGGAGGATCTGCGCGTCATTGGCCGAGCGCGGCAACGCCTGTGCCAGCTGATTATGGATTTGAGCCTGGGCATTAGCCAGAGCCGCTTGCGTCGTCAGATAATCTTGCAACGTGGAAGAGGCATTCGCCGGGATGTTCGGCGTGATGGGCGGTATCGGTTGTGCGGCGGATGCTGAGGCCATAGCCGACGCACGCTGCCGTTGCGCCGCGAACCGGGCGGCGTTCTTCTGACGCCACGCATCGAGCTGATCCTGTGTGGCTCCCTGGGCCACGAGCGCGTTTTCTTCCTGCGCCAGCGCCAGCTGCTCCTGCTGATAAGTCTGAACCGTTGTCGGCGGGGCTAGGTCAGAAGCGAAAACCGGTAAGGCCAGCAGCAAGAGGCCTATTATAAAAATAGTCAGGAGGCGCACCTCCCTGAAGAAGTCTTCAGTTTGATGCTGTCGATAATCCATGTGCATGTGGGGTGTTCCTATCCGCTCTCTTGGTTAAAACAAGTTATTTTTAATCTGACACTATAATTTTACAGTACAACTTTATAGACTTGTCTTAGATTGTTCAGTTTTAGTACGAATTGAGTTTGCATGTCGATAGAATATTTAATAATTGTCTAGAACCGATGTTGATTCTCTTGGCATCTAAATCGCATAAGTCATTAGCCTATAAAAACTTAGGCGATGATGTAGCGAGGGTTTATCCTTGCTTCAACGAGCCCACACGCTGACACACTCGATTTGCGCGGTGCGGGGGAAGAGATCGATCGGCTGAACCGAAAGGAGCCGGTATTGTTTCTCCAGCATCCGCGCGTCGCGGGCCAGCGTGGCCGGATCGCACGAGACGTAGGTGAGGTGTGCGACGGGGTCGAGGACGAGCGCTTCCGCCAGTCGCACCGGCAGTCCTTCGCGCGGCGGATCGACCAGAACGGCGATATCTTTACCCGCATGCTCCCGAAGTTCCTCCGGCAAGACGTAGGCAACATCGGCATCGCGCCATTCGACATTGGCCAGGCCAAGCCGATGCGCATCGCGAAGTGTGCGCGGATCGTTGTCCACCGCGATGACCCGCTGGAAACGTCCCGCCACCATTTCCGTGAAGAATCCGCCGCCGCAATAACCTTCCAATAAAGTTCCGCCCTTCTCCGGCAGGGACTGGGCGATCAATCCGCGCAAGGTTTCGCGCAGATCGTGATTGGCCTGAAAGAAGCCGCTGGGCGGAACCGTCGCATCGCGCAGCGAATAATGGCCCTCCGCAGGACGGCTGGCCCGCAGACGGTCCAGTTGTCCATTGACCTCGGATCGCGCCAAAAGACATTCGCGGATATCGACCAGTTCGCGTCCGGTCACGCTGCGAAAACCGACTTTACCCGACTCGGCATGGACGGTGATCCGGTTGCGATAACCGTAGGCTTGAGGGCTGGCGATAATCGACAGGATATTGGGATCGGTGATCTTGCCCACGCGGGTGAAGGCTTCCCTGACCTGGTTTTCCTTCAGGCGGCCTTCTTCGGCGTAGGTGAGGTGCTGGTACTGGCAACCGCCACATTGCCTGTAATAGTGGCAGGGGGGCGTTTCGCGCGCAGGGCCGGGTTGCAGAATTTCGACGACTTCGGCCCGGGCATGGTGCGCTTTGCGTTCGGTGATGCGAATCCGCACGCGGTCGCCTTCGGCGACAAAGGGAATAAAGATGACGAACCGTTCCTGAATCCGAGCCAGTCCATCGCCGCCAAAAATGACTTTTTCGATGGTGACTTCGATCTCTTCTCCGCGTGAGGGAAGAGGCAGGGCTGTTTCGTTCGTATCAGGATGTGTCTTCAAAATAAGAGGGGATCGAGGCTATCCTGCGGGCGGCAGTAAGAATATGGCCTCATCTTGCTACCGTGCGCAAGCATCCGTCAGTGTGAGAAGTCACCGCGAAATGAAATTTCGCGAGGAACAAAAAAACGTTTCCACGCACGCACGCGTGAAACAACTTGGAAACGAGGGAGGAAAACAACCAAACTGATCCTTCGACTCCGCTTCGCTCGCTCAGGATGACTAAGCGGTACTTTACTTAGTACCAGTTCTTCAAGTCAGCCGGGGGATAGCCATTGACCACCATGGAGTCGTAAGGCGGCAATTTCTGGCTGCGGTAGGAGCCGTAGACCTGCGTCGGAATAGGCGAGGTGACAACTTCAAATACGCCATGACCGATATCCATGATCATGCGGGAAGTGCCCTGGACGAGGAAACCCTTGCAGAAAGCGGTGGTGTTGCCTTCGGTTTCGATCATGCCGTATTGCGAATCGAGCATTTCCGAAGGAGACAGAACGATATCGGCGATGCCGCGACCGAGCTTGTCATAGAAGGAATCACGCACCGGCATGGAAATGTCCGCATGAGCAGCGATTTGGGGCGCAATCAAGAGGAGCGCAAGAGCGAAGATTCGTTTCATGGACGCAAATTAACGCTAAAAGTGTAAAAAAGGCAAGTAGTTAATCCAGATTATTCGAGTAAAGAACACCGGAGCAAGCAGCGGGGTATTCTTGCACTCTTCTGTAGCGGCGGTCGGCGCCTGTCCTGAGCAAAGCCGAAGGAACCGCCGAAGCATAAGCGGACACACTTTCTTTTTCCCTCGGCGGTCATAGACCGCCGCTACAGTAAAGCCGAAGCAGGCTTTGAGAAATTGAATCCAAGAGATTAACTCAAATTTGTCGAAAGTATCCATAGAGTAGCCATACTTCTTTCACCATGGACACGACCTGGTTAAGCGCATCGGTGCGGCGGCTCTTTTTCTCGGCAGACATGCGGGATAAGGTCGGCTTCGCCTTGCGGGCCTGGTTGTCGGCCATGCTGACCCTTTACGTGGCTTTTGCCCTGCAACTGGACTCACCTTATTGGGCCTTGCTGACGGTGTGGCTGGTGGCGCAGCCAACGCCGGGCATGCTGCTTTCGAAAAGTTTGTATCTCCTGGCCGGTACCGTGGTGGGCGCGATCATGGGCATCACCCTGATTGCGCTCTTTGCCCAGACGCCCGAATTATTTGTCGTGGCGCTGGCCCTGCTCGTCGGGGGATGCACGGTCGCTTCCAATGTCCTGACCAATTTTCGCAGCTACGGTACCGTGCTGATCGGCTACACGGCCGGTCTGGTCGCGGCGGGCGCGATCAATACGCCGGAGCAGGTTTTCTTCATCGGGATGGCGAGGGCAGCGGCCATCCTGACCGGCATCGGGTGCTCCATTTTGGTGGCCGCCATCTTTGCGCCGCATCGTTCGGAAGCAGCCGTCCGAAAAAAAATATTGGCCGTTCTCCAAGATGCGGCGCACCGGGCGGTCTATTCCTGGCAGGCGAACAATGAGACACGGATGCAGATCGGAAGAAAACTGATTTTCGATTTGATCGCACTCAACACGCTGATTGAATTTGCCGCGGCGGAGTCGGGCGCTTTTCGCCTGCTGGCCAATCAGGCCCGAAGTTTGATTGCGCATATTTTCAGCCTGATTTCCGCCCGCCGTTCCCTCGATGCGCATCTCACCCGTTGCGGCTGGCCGAGACACGATGCGCTGGATTCGTTTCACGAGGTGGTGATCGCTTTTTTGACGCAACTGCCGGAGCAACTGGAACGGGGGAAGGTGGATGAGTCGATTGACTGGGTGCAGGTGCTGCGACAACAACTGGAAGGCTTGCAGCCCGAGCAGGAGACGATGTCGCCGGGAGAAGTAGTTTCCGAAAGGTTCGTGATCGACCGGTTGGAAGATTTGCTGCGGCATTTGGACGGGGCGCTAAAGGACTGGCGCGACATCCTGCACGATCGTTGGGAGGAGGAGCCGCGATTGGTTTTGAATTTTCACCGCGATCTGCGCGCCGCGTGGATCAACGGTCTGCGCGCGTTTCTGGCCGTAAGCGCCACCGGCGCCATTTGGATCGCGACGGCGTGGGACCACGGGACGCTGGCCCTGGTTTTCGTCTCGGTTTTGATGAGCTTGTTTTCCTCCCTGCCCTACCCGGACCGCTTCGGCTGGACTTTTCTTAAGGCTGGACTGATGGCCACGGTGGTGGCCCTGGCTTGCAAGTTTTTCATCCTGCCGCTGGGAGATGGGTTTGAGTATCTGGCCCTGGTGCTTGGGTTGGTTTTCATTCCTTTGGGCCTGGTCATGGCCAATCCGGCAACGACCGCCCCCGCGACCGGCTTTGCTTTTGTGTTCGTTTACCTGATGCGACCGGCCAACCCGATGATTTATGACCTGACCGATACCCTGAATACCGCGCTGGCGTTGCTGAGCGGGGTTCTTTTGGGCACGCTCTCTTATATATTGATTTTTCCGCCCTGTCGGCGGGCGGCGCGGCAGTATGTGACCTATCGCATCCGGCGCGGGCTGGAGCTGATGGCGCGGATCGATCCGATCCCCCGTTTTTGCCAGTGGGAGACGCGGATGTACGATCGGGTGAGTCGCCTGAACGATCCGCAGAATCTCTCGGGTACGCCGACCGACGAGTGGCTCGACGCGGGCCTGGGCGCGTTGACGCTGGGTAACGAAATTCTGCGGCTGCGTCGTTGGTTGATCAGCGAGCCGCTTTCGGTTGAACTTGGAGCCGCCGTGAAAAAGACCATCGAGGCCTTTGGCCAATTTGTTCCCGAGCCGCAGGCGGCCGCCACGGAAGTGAAGGATCGTTTGGAACAGGTGGCCCGGCTCGATCCGGGGGCCGGGGAGCAGGAGCGCCGGGCCTGGGCGCGCATCGCGGGCGCGCTGGCGGAGATCGATGTTTACCTGGCGCACCATCCACGGCTCTTGAACCCGAACTTGATCACGTAACGTTATGCTCAAGGAAATCAATCTTGATGGCATTTTTATCGCGCCTTTTGCCGGATACTTGGTTGCGGCCATATTGATCTTTATTCCGGTGCGCATGCTGCTGGATCGTTATGCGATCCAACGCTGGGTGTGGCATCGCTCCCTTTTTGACATGTCGGTTTTCATTATTATCCTTTCCCTGATCGGTTTGATGTTTTAGCTCCCGTTATGCGCTTTCCCTTTTTGAACAAGCTCCCTTGGGCCAACCTGGACCCGACGACGCAGCGGCGTTACCTGGTCACAGGCGCGACGGCGCTCCTCGCCTTCCTGCTCGGCTGGACGCTGTGGTGGCATTACCTGCGCTCGCCCTGGACGCGGGACGGGCGCGTGCGCGCCGAAGTGGTGAATATCGCAGCGCAGGTTTCCGGCAAGGTGATTGACCTGAAAGTGGAGGACAATCAGCCGGTAAAAAAGGGGGATGTGCTTTTTGTGATCGAACCGGTCGATTACCAACTCGCGCTCACCCAGGCGGAGGCCACCTTGCAGAGCCGCCAGTATGACCGCGATATCGCGCTGCAGGATGCGCAGCGGCGACAGAAACTCGGCGTGGAGGCGGTTTCCACCGAGGAGAAGGATACGTCGCAAAGCAGGGCTTCGGTCGCGGAGGCGGCTTACCAGGCCGCGCAGGCGGCACGGACGATGGCCCAGGTCAATCTCGACCGCACGACGATCCGCTCGCCGGTGAACGGCTACGTCACCAATCTGACGTTACGCGTCGGGGATTATGCCACGCCGGGGCAGACGAAGATGAATCTGGTGGACAGCGATTCGTTTTGGATCGCGGGCTATTTTGAGGAGACGAAGCTGCCGCGAATTCACGAAGGCGATTACGCCCATGTGCGGCTGATGGGGTGGGGACCGGAAATCGCGGGACACGTGGAAAGCTTCAGCCGGGCGATTGCCGATACGAACAGCGCCTCCAATCTCGAAGGACTGGCGAATGTGAATCCGATTTTCACCTGGGTCCGGCTGGCGCAGCGGATTCCGGTACGAATCCATATCGACCACGTGCCGGATGAGGTGAAGATTGCCGCCGGCCAGACTTGCACCATCGTTCTCAATCCGGGGAAAAGGCCCTAACTCATGATATCCCTTGTTCGGGATCAGGACTTGAGAATATCCCGCAACGTTTTCAATAAAATTGAGGCCGTGTAGGGTTTGGTCAGGAAGTGTTTCACCCGCATCCCGGACATTTTGGCCACCCCTCCGTTCACATTCAGGCCGCTCACGGCCACGATTTTGATTTCGGGATTAATCCGCATCAGCGCGTGAACCGTGGCCGGGCCATCCATGACCGGCATCATCATATCGGTAAGGACAATGGCGATTTTATTCTGGTGTTTGACGTAAACGGCCACAGCTTCCGCCCCATTCGTGGCCTTCAAAACCTTGTAACCAAACGCCTGCAAAGTTTGGCAGGTGATGGTGAGAATGGAAACTTCGTCATCGACGACCAGAACCGTTTCGCCATTTCCTCGCGGCAAGTCGGCTTCATCCAATTTTTCTTTTTGCGTTTCGTCGGAAATTTCCATCGCGGGCAGGTACACTTTGAACGTCGTGCCTTTGCCAAGTTCGCTGTAGACATTAATGACTCCCCCATGACTCTTCACGATGGCCGCGACCGTCGACAAGCCCAGGCCGGTCCCCTTGCTCATTTCCTTGGTGGTAAAGAAAGGCTCGAAAATTTTATCGATAAGGCCCGGGGGTATGCCTGTCCCCGAATCCATGACGCAGATATTAATGTAACGCCCGGGTTTGGCCTGGATATTCATCGCGGCGTACTGCTCATCCAACACGCAATTCTCAATACTGACCGTCAAGCTGCCGCCATTAGGCATCGCGTCCCGGGCATTCACGCAAAGATTGAGGAGGATCTGGTGCACCTGCGTGGGGTCGCCCCACAGGGTCCAGATCTGGTTGGGAATGGAGAACTGTAATCGAATATCCTTGGGGAAGGTGTCCTTGATGATTTTTTCCAGGTCCCTCAACAGATGCTTGGGCTGGATTTCAACTCTTTCGCCGTCCAGACCGCGGGCAAACGAGAGAACCTGCCGCACGATATCCGCACCCCGCTTCGCACTGATCTCAATGCTTTCCAAAATCTCCACGGCATCCGGGTCGACCGATTTGGCCCTGAGCATTTCAATGGACAACATGATCGGCGCGAGGATGTTGTTCAGGTCATGCGCGATACCGCCGGCCAAGGTGCCGATGCTTTCCATGCGCTGCGCCCGCATGAACTGGGATTCGATCTTTTTCTTTTCCGTGATGTCGGTATTGATCGCCAGCATCGATTTGGGATTTCCTTCATCATCCCGGATGAGTGTCCAGCGTGCCTCGACGGTGATCTCGCCTCGATTCCGGGTAACGTGCTGAAGTTCGCCGTGCCATTCCCCCCGATGGATCGTCAACCCGTTGATTTCTTCAAACTTTTTGGGATTGGCGTAGAGAAGCTCGCCAATATTCCGGCCCAAAACCTCTTCTCGTGCCCAGCCGTACATGCGCTCGGCTCCCTCATTCCAAAAAAGAATTTTTCCTTCGAGATCGCGGACAAGAATCGCATCACGCGCTTTGTTAAGGAGCGCGGCCTGTTCTGCGATTTGCTCCTCCGCCCGTCTGCGTTCGGTCACATCATTCATGATCGCAATAAAATGAGTGGCGACTCCTTTTTTTGATCGGACTGGAGTGATCGTGTGCTCGTCGTAGTACAAGCTCCCGTCTTTCCTGCAATTGGTGAAGTTGCCGCGCCAGGTCTTGCCCGCGAGAATGGTCTTCCAGAGATTCTTGTAAAATTCCGCGTCATGTTGACCGGACTTGAGCAGGCGAGGCGTTTTGCCCAGGGCTTCCTCGGACGTATAGCCTGTCAAGGCAACGAAGGCCGGATTGACCCATTGGATGATTCCCTTGATGTCCGTAATGACCACCGCATTGGCGGCCGTTTCCAGTGCGGCACTTTGCAACAACAGTTTCTGTTCCGAACGCATCAGCTCTTCGTTGCGGGCGGCCAGTTCGTTGTTTTTTTGTTCCAGTTTGGCAACCAATTGCTGGTTGTACTCCTTCATGAGGTTGATCTCGCGCGAGGGCTCAATCGGCACGAAGGGGCTTCGTTTGACGGACATGACCTCGTTCAAGGCCTGGATGATTTTTGAGGCCGGAGCGGGCTTGGTCAGGAATTTGTCCCCGCCCATTTCGAGGGCAAGTTTCTCATCGCTCGGTGAAGTGTAGCTCGAGGTGTAGAAGATAAACGGCAAGTTACGAAACCGTTCGTTGGCGCGAATTTCGTAGCAAAGCCGGTAGCCATCCATCCGGGGCATGAGAATATCCGAAATGATGGCGTCCACCTTCCCCTGCTTTAAAACCTCCAGTGCCTCCACCCCATCGACAGCCTCAATCACGGCGTGATTTTCCGCTTCCAGAATGGCACTCAATAACTTTCGGTTCGTGGCAATGTCATCAACGATGAGGATATTCATGGGAAATCTCCTCCTGTCGGTTATGGGGACAATGTCCCGTTAATCACGTCTTCAATTTGTCCCGGCAATTTGCGGATGCTGATCGGTTTGACCAGATAAGAGTCGCAACCCGCCGCAAGCGCTTCGGCCTTGGAGAATCTCTCCGGGAACGAGGTGATCGCGACAATCTGGATATCACGTGTTTCCGGGTCCGCTTTTAGCATGCGGGCCAACGCAAGACCGTCGATGCCCGGCAGAAGCATGTCGAGCAGGATGACCTGTGGCCGATTTTGCTTGATGGCCTGGTGAGCCTGTTCCGCGGCTTGCGCGCTACTGACGTTGTGACCGGCGCCGATCAGGACAAGCTGGGCGAGTTTTAAATCGGACTGGGTGTCTTCAATAACAAGGATTTTCAAGCCGGGCTTGGGAACTTTCGCGTCGTCCTGCGACAAATAACCCGCCACCTGCGAAGGCAAGGTCCGGGTATCAATCGGCTTGGTGATATAGCCATCGCACCCGGCGTCGCGGGCTTTCTGCTCATCGCCTTTCATGGCGAAAGCAGTCAGCGCGACTATGACCATGTTCTTGGTTTTCGCGTCGGCTTTAAGTTTACGGGCAAGCGTCAGGCCATCCATGCCAGGCAGGGCGATATCAAGGAGGACAAGCGTTGGCTGGTGTTCGGCGATGACTTGCTGTGCTTCCTCCGCATCGGTTGCCCTGAAGATTTCGTAACCCTCGCATTCCAAGACGTCGGAAACGAGTTTGAGGTTGGTCGGATTATCGTCGACCACCAGGACGCGTGCGGCGCTCATGATTTCACCTCACCACTTTCCAAGGGCATGATCACACTGAATGTGCTCCCCTTACCCACTTCGCTCTCGACCCCGATTGTGCCACCCTGCAATTGGATGATCTTGCGTGTCAGGGCCAAGCCCAATCCCGTTCCCTCATAGTGGCGTGACGCACCCGATTCCAATTGCTCGAACTCCGTGAAGAGTCGCGGGATGTCCTCAACGCGAATGCCGATGCCGGTGTCCCGGACCGCCAATTGGAACCGCCCTCCGTCCAACGGAATCGCAGAGACATTCACTTTCCCCTGTTCATCGGTAAATTTGACCGCATTGGAAATAAGATTGTAGAGAACCTGCTTCAATTTCTGCTGATCGAGCACGACGTCGCCAAGCTCAGGCGCAACCTTGACATCAATCTGGATGCCTTTTTTCTGCGCGATGGGTTTGGCCACGGCGCAGACTCCTTCAATGGCCTTCGCCAATGAAAATTTCTCCGGGTGCAAATCCATCTTGTTGGCCTCGACCTTGGCGAGATCGAGGATGTCATTGATCAGTTGGAGGAGATGGCGTCCGCTATTTAAGATGTCGTCGAGATATTCTTTTTGTTTGAGGTTGAGATGTCCCGGTTTGCCATCGACCAAAAATTCCGCGAAGCCGATGATGCCGTTGAGCGGGGTGCGCAGCTCATGCGACATGTTGGCCAGGAAACGGTTTTTGCTTTCGGCGGCATTTTGCAGCTCGATGTTCTTTTCCTGGAGAGTTTGCTCGATGCGTTTGCGGTCGGTGATGTCGCGGATGGCACTGGAAACGAGCATGCCCTCTTCCGTTTCCAGCGGACTGAGACTTATTTCCACTGGAAATTCCGTTCCGTCCCGGCGCAACCCGTAAAGCTCAAGCCCAGCGCCCATCGAGCGGGCACGCGGCTCGGAAAAAAAGCGCGTGCGATGGCCGGGGTGTTTGCCCCGGAAACGTTCCGGCACCAAAATTTCCATGGTCTGGTTGAGGAGTTCTTCGCGGGGATAGCCGAAGAGTTTTTCCGTCTGGGAATTCACCAGCACAATACGTCCCTCCCGGTTGACGATCACAATCGCATCGGGGGCGGATTCCAATAAGGCGCGAAATTTTTGCTCCGCCCTTTTTCTTTCGGTAATATCCCGAATGGCGCTCATGACCAGCGTACCCTCGTCGGTTTCCAGCGGGCTGAGGCTTATTTCCACCGGGAATTCAATGCCGTCTTTGCGTAAACCGTAAAGTTCCAGTCCGGCCCCCATGGACCGTGCGCGGGGTTGGTTAAAAAAATTTGAGCGATGCCCCACGTGCCCACCACGAAAGCGTTCCGGCAACAATATCTCAACGAGATGACCCCGGAGTTCGCCCCGTTCGTAGCCAAAGAGTTTTTCCGCCTGACTGTTGGCCAACACAATACGTCCGGACGGATTGGCCATGATAATGCCGTCCGGCGTTGATTCGAGAAGATTGCCAAACTTGGCCTCCACCAGCTTCGCATCGCGGAGAACTTTCAGGCGCGTTACATCTTTATTGGTCGACAGGATGAATTCAATCTGGCCCTTCTTGTTGCGAATTGCCTTGGTGGAAACGTCCACATAAATCAGAGATCCATCCTTCTTCCGACGGGTTGATTCGTAAGGTACCAATTCCGCAATCTGCACCTTCCGAAGAATTTCGGTTTCCTCTTCCATGCGGTCAGGCGGAATAATGAGTTCACTGACTAAATGCCCCACCGCCTCATCGCTTCCATATCCAAATACGACTTGAGCACCATGGTTCCAATGAGTCACCCGACCTTCAGGCGTCTTGATGATAATCGCGTCGGTTATTTCATCCCACAAAATCTTATTAAGATCGGCTGGCGTTTGCATTCTGTTTTCCTGACCGCACAATGCTTGTCTTGAGCTATTCCGACCTTGTTCACTCCACTCAAATTGGCGCTAACTTAAGTTGCTACCATTCAATTCGTTTACAATATATCAGTGGTGTCCAATCTTCGAGAGCATGATGGCTTGTAAGTCGTTGTTTTGAAAGCAGGAAGAACGAAAAGAGGATGCACACGACATGAGCGTGGCTCCGTTATTCTGGCGGGATGCAACCGCCG
>Ga0307511_10006793_pt1 | contig 11537 bp, 12 predicted proteins | sample 13_EM_MG_FD_200266 | JGI IMG/M metagenome (GOLD analysis project Ga0307511, IMG submission 200266) | Populus trichocarpa ectomycorrhiza microbial communities from riparian zone in the Pacific Northwest, United States - 13_EM | ecosystem: Host-associated > Plants > Roots > Unclassified | place...
GAAATTGTATGTATTTATTTGTTCAAAGTTAATTCCGCGTTATGATACAAAAAAGCTATTACCAATTTGGAATATAAATCTATTTTTCTCATTGGGACGAGTCATAACTGGCTAGGTAATATATTACCCTGAGGTCATGTCATATTCGCCGTAAAAAAAGGCACGCCTAAATATACCGACCCACTAGTAGGCGTATGGTTACTATATAACCTTCATGCGTCCATCACATGGAGTCATTTCAGCATAACATAATAAATCCTCGATTACCGGTAGACTACCAAGCGTACACATACAGTTATGTAGTGCAGGGTTACAATAGTTTGTACGTAAAGTTAGTAAGCTCATTGCAGATCAACGGATCCTACGGCACCCCTTCTTTGTAAAAATAAAATAAATTTTTTTTCCAACAAGCGAAAGCCTTACAGTAACCGAGAGTTCGCCGAATATATGAACAATTTTTGTTTCAGTAAGGCACCCACTCATTTCACGTAAGGTTAACCCCCCCTAAATTAAGAACATGAATGAAACAGAACCAAGCTTTGCAAAATCTTGGATTATCGAAATAGGGCTGTTGTGTGACCCCGGGGCTGTGCATGCATGCATCGCTTGGCTGGCTAAGCTTTTCGGCATCGTACACTCTACCGGTAAGTACATAACGGTCGCGGGCTTGGCCGGCCGGACTTCCAGAATAGGCTGGTGATCAGCGCTAGCGCTAGCTTTAATAGGGTACAGAGTAGGTAGTCTGCTTATGGCTTTAAAGCTGTTTTATCAAAGCGCGGGAAGTTGAGGTGGGAAACCGCGAAAACCAGAGTAATACAGCGAGAAATATCCTTAGGCAAAGAAGGTGCGGTAGTTGCTACTTATTGTAGGTTATTGACAGATTGTTTGCCTAACTGTCAACGAACCCGTTCAGCCCTGAGATGAGTTCTGGAAGCTACCGGGGGATGCTGTTCACTGTACTTAGCAAGAAGAAAAGGTGGGCCGCAAGCATACAATGGCGCAACTTGAGGCCAGTGTTATCAAGAGGCTTGCGGCAGATGGTACCCGAGACAATAAGACGTGATTCTTTGCTAAAATGGAAAAGAATCCGTGCACCGAGTGATCAGATGTGTGGCGCATTGTGGGGTGGAAACAATGACTCGGATAGGGCGGGAGGGATGCAAGATATATTTGGCGTTGTTCACATTTGTAAGACAGACATGCTAAACGCAAGTGGGCTGGAGAGAATGTACCTACCGGAACTTTACCTCTAGACGATAAAGATTGGTCTATGTATCACCATGCATCCCCTGTGTGACCGGCTGCAGCCACCGAGTTTGTAGGGTCGACCCAGCAGGTCGGGCAAGGTCCATTCCCAAGGAGCTTCGGTGCGTTTGCAGGTACCGCAAGGTACCTACTCGGGGTCTCAGGCTCGATCGCCCAACTGGTAGGCAGGTAGCACAGCGCATCATTAGATCTAGTCGTGCGGCGAGATTACCTGCTTACATCCAGGGGCTTTTGCAGCCACAGGGAGTGGGCATCTCACTATAAAATTTATAATTGACCACTCTTCTCACATGCACTCCTCGGTGTTCTACTCGAGTCTCCTTCACGGCCCAACCACCAGATTTCATACATCTGTCAACCAGGGGGCAGCATTAGCATTCATAAAACTCCGCAATTAGGGGCGAATCACACAAGGACCAGCTTCAATTAGTGGACGAGAATACACTTGCTTCCTTACACCTCAAGCCTTATCCCTGGAAATTCAAATTCGCCAGAGATTTCCGCTGTCAAACCGAGTCTGGTAGTGCGTGACGTGGTGCACCTCTCCATCAATCAGGAAGGGTATATTTTTAATCCTGAAATTCGGAGGAATTATTGGTTGTTCGATCATATAGAGAATCTCCCAAGAGTCTCTGTTACACGAACCGAGGGCTACTGTTACACAGGGCTCCGGACGTTTCCTCTTTTGTTTCACAAGGTATTGGATTCTGCAAGCCCTTAGACGAGCAATCTGTCAGTCTGTTGTTAGTGTCAGCCGCCGGTTGCTTGATCCAGGGGGCAAAGGTATATAGAGAGCGGCTGAGAATCTCAAAAGTGGGAGATCAGCCACCATCGCCGAGAGGAATCAGGTATTTGGAGTGAACCTGCGAAGCTCCTGTTGTCCTTCAAAACTACGAACCCCATTCACCACTCAGCGATGGCCTTTTCCCAGTCTTCGAGCTTCACCAAAGCTGTCCTCTTTTTCCTACTCTTTCACAATACATTGGCATTTACCATTCGTCTCTCTGATCGATCCGCCGCCACACGTACAGATCTTCCCTACATTTCAAAATGTCTCACGGACTTTTCCGCTTCGGATACCTCAGTGTGCAAGGGCAGCACCATTGATATCGATACATGTCTATGTGCAATGGTCAAAAGTCTTGCACCAAAGGCAACATTCGCTAGTTGTGTGGAGTCCTGCAGTCAGGAAGAGCGAGACAAGCTGAGGGGAATTTGTGGAGCTGCTCAGGTTGATGGTAATGACTGGATAAAAAAGAAAGTTGTGGGTGGGATTGAGGAAACTGGTGCCATCCTAGCCACTACTGGTACAAAAAACGAGACGGATTCTGGGGATGGCGATGATGATGGCGATGATGACGGCGATGATGATAATGGAGGGGACTCGACGGATGATCATGACCACGATGACGACGACGACGATAATAAGCCACAAAAGGCCCCTGATGTGCCTGTGAGAACGAAAAACACCACCAATACGAACAACACAACCGATAAAAAGAACCCAGATAGGAAAGGCAGTGCCAGTCTCCTTGTGGGACATACAGGGTGGACGGGGATAGGAGCAGCTGTCTTCGCAGTGATGTTGATGGGTTTGATATGAGTAATCGGACGGGAAGCGCGTTGGAGCATCATCTACGCATTTGGGGCCATCAGAGTCGAGTTGGCAGGTGGGGTGTGGATAGGTTAGGAAGACTCACGAGGACGAAGCTACGCAACATTATACCTGTACCCACAACACCTGGTCACCTACTTTAGTAGGTATATACCATTAACGAGCCCATCACTCTTCACGAATCTTTATATTGCATAGCGTTCAGCCTTGGATCACTTTTGTACTTTTGTATTTTCATTATTTTTATACTCCTATTTTCTCGTTCTCGCTTATTTTCTCTCAGCTATAGCATTTTGTTTAGAATCAGCTTAGATGACTTGGTGGGAGTCAGGTATGACATTGGCTTCTTAAAGGAATAGGATTTGGGTGGGGGAACAGGGAAGGGAGCATAGGTATAGGAATAAATACCATTGTCAGACCTTATATCCATTGATTTGGTAATGTAGCATTGGAAGCCTTGGCCCCGATCTTCGGTCCACATATTGCTTTCACCACATGATGCAATTACCACCGTAGATCTAGTGTACCGGGAAAACTAGTGAATAAGACCTTATCGAAAATCTTGATCGTAGTACCGCAAAAACTGAGAAATAAGAGACCCTGTGGCACTATTCACCGGTTTCCCGGTATACGCCAATGCTCAATTGACCTGCCAAGCAGCATCTTTGCGGACAGAATCATAGTAGCGTTGTAGGTTGCTCACCCGTTGGGTACTGTAAACAAAGGGTATTGGATTGTGAGCTGTAGAGTACCTGTAACATGAAGGGTCAGGCTCAAAATAAGTTGCTGGTAAGTGATGAGGATGGGCTTGTAACGCAGCGGCGATCCAAAATAAGTCTCAGTTAGAGGGATATCAATCTCGGTAGTAGCTTAATAGTTGATTCGCAACTTCAAAGCCTGAGAGCTGGGACGGGTTATGTATGAGGTAAGAAGTTAAGTACTCTTTTACTCGATTTGAGGGTGAAATGGGGACGCTTGAAACGGGAATTGATGCTAACCTCGAGCCAGAGAACACCTCACAGAGCGACTTCGAGACTTGGTACTCTCGGCACTACCAAATCTCAAAGCAGAACAGAAAAAAGAGAGTACGATTTCATAAGCATTAAGTATTAGACAATCGTTTCCCTAGTTGCACGGTTCCCCCAATGGTGACTACAAGGGTAGTCTCGATACGACCCTTATAATAGATAAAAACCATGGCCAGTATCATCCCCAAGTAGGCACTTGGGCATGTACTTGATAAGTGCTTCCCTTGCGCGAGATAATCAGGGTAATGCCTGATGGATGTATCCCCGAGCGTGTTCTCGTCAGACGTGAAACCAACACAAAAGCAACCAAAGAAGTAGCCCCGCCAAAGAAGAAACTCCGCCCAATGCAAGAAACTCAAATTACCACACGGAATGGAAAACTGATGCAATCTCAGAATGTGAAACAGCATCAACCCTTTTTCGTTGTCCCAAAGCCACCGGCAAACCCCATCATTCTCGCCATGGCAATCGCGTCGGCATCCATATCCTCAGCTCCGTCAATACCCACGCCAGCATCAGTCATTACGGAGTCTTTAACTCCTTCCCCCCGCCTCATTTTAGCCACCTTCCGTTTTTCCTTCCTCTTCTCCCGCTTTACCTGTCGTTCCTCCTCCTCAATCTTTCTTCTCTCCTCCAATCTTTTTTTGAGATCCACTCCGGTTCCTTCAGCTCTGTCTTTCTCCTCTTGAGCCTTCTTGGCTCTCAGCCATTCTAATCTCTTTTTGACCTCCTCCAGCGTAGCTCTCTGTACTTCCCCAGTCTGGCCAGTGGCATATAAATGTTGTTTGCTATTCAGATGGTCCACCCATTGTAAACTGTCTTTGAACGTGAGGTCACACGCGTCACAGTAAAAACCCGCCCCCTTCCCACGCTTTCCGATGCCGGCACCAGCCGGGACGAGGGTAGTTTTATTGAGGTTCTCCTCTAGGTTGAGCCGGTTGGCACGGGCAGTAGTCAGTGCATCGGGGGGTGGAGTAGGCTCGCGACGGTGCTTGCCGAGGAAGGGTTTGTGGTCCTTTTGATCCTTGTGTTCCTTTTCGCGGGCAGCAGCTTTGGCGGCATATTCTTCGCGGTCGTACTTTTTACGAAATGAAGTATCACCAGGAGTGCCGTAGACATTCTTTGTTGGGGCAGACATTCTGAGCGGGAAAGGTGGACAAGGAAGGACTTTTGAGTCAGGTCAATTCCCGAAGGGGGTTGTTCCGAAACCTCGATCCCGTATCCGTGAGGAAGTGCTTAGTCACAACTACACGTGCTTATTACCAATATCTTCTCCTAATGTTGGATGGTCTGAACCATTGAGCAGACCACCCCTGAGATGAACCAGAAAGTGCAGTGAGACTACGTAGTGACATACAAGAATGTTAAGTGTACTTATCTTCAGAGATTTAATTCCGAGACTACTACGTAAGTACTGGTACATACTTAGCTTCATTGTGTGCTGCAAAGCATCACAGGGATATTATGATTGCCTAAGGAAATCAAGAATAGGAGACAGTTGAGCATCGGCGACGGAACCTAGCTAGCGAGAGCATGAAGTCCTAACCTTGTGAACCATTTGGACAAATGGGAGAGGGACATTTGCTCCACAGTACACCAGTACTTCATAGTTTACGCCCGGCTTGTCTCAAGAGAAACCTTTACCCACCACAGACGATAAGACCTTGCTCTCTGTCGAGATACCGGAAAAGGCTGTAAGTTGTAAAGCCATGAGTTCGAAAGAGTACGACATGCTATACCCACATCTAGTCTGGTTGGCACGACCGCTCCTGTGTACCCCATCTGTCGTTCTGTTGCCTTAAACCACGAGGGACTAACTATAGAGCATCTGAAGCAGCAGGGCTATTATTATTGCGCCTGTCGGGTAATTTTGCATGCACTCAGATTCTTGGGATCGGTCGATTTGTCAGGCACCCAGACCAGGTTTTATACCAGACCGAGGTTTTATTGGCTAGGGATTTGTCAAAGTGAGGTTGGGAAGGCCCAACCAGACTATGGGAAAGCTAGGAACAGGCAAAGAAGTACATTTTGGTACTCAACCAGGCCCTTTAGGCTCGCCTTGCTACCTTAGCTACTTACATAGTACTGCACATACAGGCAAACCTGGCCATAATGAACCTGGCTATACCTACTGAAAACCCTGGCCATAGTGAAGCTTAGCGGAGATTTCAAACTTCCTATGGGCACAGAAAGTACCCTCGCTATAGTGAAATCTTGCTATACGGAAGGAAAAGGGTCGGATTCTTGGCGTTCACTATAGCCAGGTTTGCCTGTCTATATGCGAGCACTGCCTTTAATAAAAGAAACTCAATCCTTATCTTGACTGTCTCCTCGTGCCCTTAGGTACATAGGTACATACCTACCAGTAGTCTAGTTGGCACGGTCCTGAGAGCGCATGCCTGCCGTATCCCAAGGCGGTTTCGGCTAAACCTGATTGGGCTTCCTGGGGAGCTTGTCACCGTGCGCCGGATGAGACGTAATGGACCCCTAAACATATTGCAGCACTTATTGCGTATGTACATGTACAGTATCTAACCTAGAGTAGGTACTCGACCCTGGATTTTATCCTATGGATTCAATCGGATGCGAATAGGTGGAATAGGCCGTTTGGGCACAGGTCGCACAGCTAACTAAACCACAAAATTCCACAGTCTCCCAAGATTACAAAAGCGGAAAAACCACACGGTGTGGGGCTTCTTGACCTCGGATAACTAAAGCCTGCATGTTGTCTCACCTCCATGTAGACGTTGAGTGCCATACTGAATGGTGCTGACTAGAAAAAGGACATAAAACACAACAGTACTAACGAATATCCTGTATGTATATATACCTGAACATGTCTGCATTGCGGCACACTGAAGCTGCTCGACCTCAAGTTTTGCCTCCGACCCGACAGTGACAGACAGTACAATATACTCTGCCTTCAAGCTCCCCCCAACCTATTGGTAGGGTGTTGATCTACACGAGCGCACTCAACACTACTCCAGAGTACTAAAGACGTAAGTGATACGAATACCAACTGGAAGGTGAATGGGCCTCACATCTGGATTCACTATAGGTACTAGGTGGTATTTATACAAGGGCACGAAGATTACTGTGAATGAAGGAGAATAGCTGCTGGATAAGAGTGTAACATACGGCTGGGCAAGACGCTTGCTTGTTGGGATACCGGTATATTCTCATCTAGCAAGCCATGGCGTTGATGGAAAATCCAGCTCCAAGGGAGAGGGAGGAGTTCAGCCATCACCTCCGACAATTACCTGATTCATCAACATTTTTACAGGATCTGACAACCAGACTAGATTTGCCAGCATTAACAACCGTGCCCACGCCATTCTCAACTGTGCTAGGTGATGCGGAACTGTCGGAATTGACGTTAGATGAGAGACACACGCAACCTGGAAGATCTTCACATGCGGCAAAACTGCCAGTGGAACTGCTGTGTTTCATATTTGAGATTCTCGCGGCAAGGAGAGAAGCATTGGAACTGAAAAATTGTGGGAGCACATGTAGAGTGAGTCGTTTCACACGTGTAGTGGTTTGGAAATCAAGTGCTCTGACATAACTTGATCTTTACAGCTATGGGCCGATGTCGCCCTGCCTGTGCTATACCGTTATTGTGGTTTTGGCATATTTGAATATATACCGCCGCAGCCTTGTGAGCATTGCCCCTGCCGACCCTAGATCATGGCTTCAAAAGGGAATATAGAGTAGCCGCTAATAAATGATATGTAAAGACTGCAAACCAAATTCCCACACAGCAATACCATATTCTGGCTCCCCTTTTTTTAATGGACGACCCCCCGTGGTAAGCCCGAGGCTAGTGCTCCGGCAAGCATGTTATTGGAGGACACTTCTTTTGTCTTGTTTTTGGAAAGACGAACTTGGAGCGACTAATACTACATTATACCCCTATCTACAATATGTAGAGAATTTGGATCTCCTGGTGATGGCATTGGTGGTGAACAAATACCATGCACATCGGCATCGAATTATAAGAGATGCACTCTTCGGAGTAGGGACAAAATGTGAGGACTTCATGGCTCAGCATTTCGGAGGCATTCATGGTGGACAATTTAACATCTTACCTAAAATGCTGAATGGTACGATGCCTCAATCTCAGGTGCTAAGCTGTTTCCGAGTACTATACTGATTAACAGGGTTAGTATTACTACCTCAAATCAAACACCTGAAGTCGGCAAATGTGTTTATCGAGGATGATGTAACTGAGAGCCACACATGTCCTGACGAGGTTTTTGCAAGGACAGTTATTCAACCTGTGCTCGAAAACGTGGAAATTTTCTCGCGACTAGTTAATCTTGAGATCTCTGGTCAAGAAAACCTTACGCCGGCGTTTGGGAGCGCAATCAAGGCTGTCCGACCCTCGTTTATCGGCCCAGACAACAAGACTATAAACAGGAGTCATACATTCTCCCTCCGCATAACAGGGGCACGGCGTGTATGGGCCGGCGCCCCCGACCCTACCGAAGAGTTCCATCGCAATAAGGGTTTCCTTGATGCCTTGAATGAAAACAGTGTGACTATGATAGATTTTGATCTTACAGATGACTGGGGATGGAATCTAGATCACATTTCAGAGTTTCTGATTCGCCAGGCTCGTACTCTCAAGGCTATACGATTGCGTGGGATAGGGGATACCGTGAATACATGGCAACTGCTCGATAGAATGGGCCGAAGAGGGTGTCGTTTGAGGGGACTTGATCTCGAAAACCGCCACGTGCATCACCCACCCGTAATGCTTGAGCCAACAGCGTGGACATTCAGATCTGGGCTACTGAAAAAACTCAAGTATCTTGCTGTGGAGGGCTTCCAGGGCATCACAAACTCGGCAACAAATTATCACATGATTGATCCCACTTCGTTCTCAATCTTTCTGAAACATAATCTTTTTGGCTGCAAGAGCACGGGGACTAGGTTAACACCCCCAATCAAGACACTTGTACTCAACCGTACGGCAACAGGCACAAAGGTGCCTGAGCAAATTGGCGCATTCGTGATGCATCTCGCACCAACTCTCACGACTCTGGAGCTTGGGTACCTCTCGGATGGGGCAGGCGTAGATGATTTCACCTCGATAACACATTGCCGTGAGCAAGGCCGATACAAGTTAGTTGAGGTACTAATGAAACTCACACATCTCAAGCGGCTGAAGGCTGTTGGCTACGCCGCGGAGATCCTGCTATGCTCGTGTATCGACCCAACCCAGGTAGATGATGCACCAGACCAAGGTGTGAATATGGGCAATGTGTCCCGGCCACGGTCACCCCCGCGGCCTTCTACTCCCGTGGGGTATAGCCCAAGTACTAATGCCGCAGATATGGGTTCACCAAATTTCGATACCCATTCCGCTCCACCAGTCACCCCACAATATCACCCTGTAACCAGGGTGGTGTTCTTAGGTCATAGGCATGGCTGGAGTACACAAAACCCTCCTGCTTTCCGCCTGTTTACAAATACTTGGAGATCCTCCCTTGAAGAGCTAGAGTTGATGCCATCAGGCCAGACTGTATTTACCGTTCAAGGTGGACTGGTGGACGATACCCTGTGGTTATTTACACAGCTCCAGAAGCTCCGGGTGTTTACGCTTCTGTTCGGTGTTCTGGATAATGGCGCTGAGGGCGACGAGGAAGGCTTATCAATCCGGCAGATGCACTTCAATGGGGTGCCAGGCATAGGTGATGGTGATGATGATGATCAAAGGTCTTCTAACTCTGGAGCAGAGACAGAGAACCTACAGCAATTGAATACTCCTGGAAAGATCACACCCGATGGGCTTTTGAGATTTGTCAATGCGCTTCCGAGGATGACTTTACTCCGCGAGAGGGCTGTCATGCAAAAGTTCTGGATAGGCAAGAGGTTTATGAACCCTGAACGCAGTGGGACTGGGGTTTCTCGCGTGGCGGAGAAGGAAAATTGGCCGCAATGGGCAGTACATATTGCGGAGACGATGAAAGAGAGGGGAACGGAGTTTGTTCTTGCCTAGGAGTATGGCGTAACCAGATGAGGTGCAGGTTTCTTTGGCAATGGCATTGGCAGCGGGAGTGATCTGTTCTCACCTATTTTCCTGAGAAATTTTTGGTTATTCATATTTTTATCATCGTTATGGGGTTTGCACAGGGAGTTGTATCAATCTAAGTTTATATTTATACAGATGTTATATTTAGGTAGCATTATGCTTCACCTTGAAGGCCAGACCATGAAAAGATTCAACTTGCTGCCCTGTCAGATTTGGCATTCGTATGCATATGTACCTACCAGGCTAGGAAAGGCACCCCGTAATGGTTTCAATCTACCAACCATCCTACCTAACTTTCACTTCCACTGGAGCTCTGCACAGCATCCTCACACTACCTCAACCTAAGATCCAACCATATACATCTTCAACTCCCCCCTCTCCCTTTCCACCACCTCACTCACAACCTCCCACACCTCCCCCGCCACCTGCTCTACCCCCTTTCCAGCATCCACTGCCTTCCAGTTCACAAGCCCTTCCTCCTCCTTCCGCACCTCCTCAAATACCTTCCTCACCCTGTCCTGAATCTCACGTTTCTCGTACCTCTCTTCACCGTATCCGCCCCGGAAAGCAGCAGCTTCCTCGGAGATATCGAGGAAGAGGACGAGGTCTGGTTGGGGGAGGCCAATTTCGGGGGAACGGCACCAGGGGAGAGGGAGGGATTTTGCAGCGGTGGTGAAGACCATGCCGGAGTGGATGTATCGGTCGAGGAGGACAGTGTGGCCTGTGGAGAGGAGAGTCTGGATTTTATTTCTAGGGGGGGCCGGTTAGTTGGGATGGTTGGTGGGTAGGATTGAAAAAGGAAGGGAGGGGGGAGCATTACGCGAGCTCCCAGCGATTTGCGGAGAAGAGAAGATGGATTGCGTGGTCTTCGAGGTCGGAGCCCGAGCGCAGGTAGGAGTCAATCATGGTTCCTATGGGGGTCGTTCGGTCTGTGGAGGGAGGTCAGCCCCATCCACCCGGCTGGTCTTGGGGAAATGAATGGCGCAGCCATTTAGATCCGATAGATCTAGGTAGGTTGGCTCGTACCCGGGAACTTTTGGAGGACGGCGTTGTGGCCTTCGCGTTGGAGGCGGTCGAGGAGGAGTTGGCATTGGGTGGATTTGCCGGCGCGGTCGAGGCCTTCGATGGCGATGAGGGTGCCGCGGCAGGGCGGGGCGGTGGGAGTGGTCATGTTTAGTGGGATGGGGGATTATGGTGAATTGTTGTTTGGGTAGGAGTTTAAGTTGTTTGCACGTGTTCCCCTTGGGCTAGACAAATGTAGATACAATGAGGGTAACACCTTTACATGTAAACCGAAGCGTTAGGAAAGGTACCATAATATTAAGAATTATTTGGCTAAAAGCGCGTGAGGAGCAACGGAGGTGGAGATGTGAGTGTTTCTGATCTATGTACTAGGTAATCCCTGATCCTTAACACCCACTCAACCTGTAAACCACCTCCTTCCTCAATGCAAGATATCGGTATATACAGGACATGCAATCCCACCAAACAAGAATTCCTACCCAGCCACCCCCTTGCTTGTCTTTATCCATTTTGACTCAAATATCACCAAAACTATGCACTACCATACTCACGCATTCTCCTGTCATAC
>Ga0307511_10006794_pt1 | contig 11535 bp, 11 predicted proteins | sample 13_EM_MG_FD_200266 | JGI IMG/M metagenome (GOLD analysis project Ga0307511, IMG submission 200266) | Populus trichocarpa ectomycorrhiza microbial communities from riparian zone in the Pacific Northwest, United States - 13_EM | ecosystem: Host-associated > Plants > Roots > Unclassified | place...
TGAGAGTCAGGGATCGTCAGGTTCTCGTGCTCGATTGTTCCCTTGACGTTATCGCTCTCCCATTCCTCCGGTCCATCCAGCTGCCAGTGTGGGGGGACTGTCGCGTAGAGATTGTTCACAATCTCTGTCGTCGGCCTTGGTACCGCAGGTTCATATAGATCCATGTTGTACTTCCGGTTCAAGGTCTCCAACGAGGTGCCAGCCGGTGCTGGTTTCTTCTCGTTTCTCCTCGTCTTCCTCCGAATTGCTTCATTATCCGAGACTTCGTCTTCCGAGTCCTCCGGGATTTCGTCAATCTTTTGCATGATCTCTGCTGACGTCATGGGAATCGCCGGAGTGATCATTGCGTGGTGTTTTGGTGTGTTGAGGATCGCGGTCTTTCCTCCGACAACTATCTGTTCCAAAACATTATCTGCCGAGTCTTGCTGCTCATATTGGCAAGACGCCTCATCGAAGTCCTCGTGAAGGGTGGCATCTTGGATTAGGTAGCTTCTTTCCAAGATTTCAATTGCCCTCTCCGCGGTCGTTTCATCGGTGACACGGATGACTTCCTCCTCTGCCCTTCCTAGTCTCTCCATGCTCATAATCTTCTCGTCCCAACTGCCATCCTCCTCTGTCACTTCTTCATATCTGGTGATAGTCCTTTGAGCTGTGGCAGTTAATCTCTCGGGGCCTTTTAAATCCATGAACCTCGGGATTACGTTCCAGTTAGAGATGTCCTCAAGCACGAACTGCTTGACCTTCTTAACTCCTCCTTCACCATCATACTCGAAAAGTGCCTTACTTCCTCCAGCTCCCCAATTGGTGAGGGGACCGAAAATTACTCCTTTCGGAGGTCTGACCATGGTTGGTATCAACGAGACTCGAGTTTATAATTATAAAATTATAGACGAGTGAGAGATGATACCCGCGTTGGATTTGTTTGTTTGTTGTTTGCAGGGATCGGGTTGTGTTGGCAACGGTTGCTAGGCAACTGTTGTTGTGACAAGCGTTCAGCCGCGGTGGAAACTCGTAGAATCTCTGAGAATTGGTGTGGGTGGAGCTGGCCAATGTAAATTGGGGCTGTTGCCACGTAGGCACTCAGAGCAAAATCGCCCGGATTTTGGGTCGAAAGTTCAGAAAACTTTACCCTTGGGGGAATTTTGTAGTTTCAATCGATAAAGAATAAAAAGTAGATAGAAGTGCTATTGAGCTCACGCTCTATCAAATAAAGCAAAAGCCGACGTCGGGGGTCCTCTGGTTGCGAAGTTCGTTCAAAGAATTTCGTCCTGGAAGTTGATGTCGGTGAAGGTTCAATGTTTAGCTTTGATTGTGGGTATATCTGGTTAGGAACAGGGTTTTTTCTACTTAGACTATTCTGGAAGTATGGCAAGGCGGCGCAGGGCAACCAGCAGGATGACTATGCAACGCTCCTAGGCCACTCGCCCCGTGTTTACGTACCCCCTTGGAGGGCCTGGCACCGAGATACATGGGCAGCCGAGAATACGGGAGAAACTAATCAAGTAAATAAAATTAATTTAGCCTCACGATCGACAAAGAAATCAATAAAATCAATAAAAATCGAGTCTTCAATTCTTGCGCGACCGCCACCGCCCTGCATCAGTCCGGGTCTAAGTTCCGCACTGGTAGCTATGTGAACACGAACATAAGGGTAAGTGATATGGAGAATCCTGTATATGGTGTCAGCGAAATTGAATAACAAAGTACCCAACGCTTGCACGGTACTCGCTCCTGAGCAGTGAGCGCGAAATAACCTATGGGGCAAAGCTTGGGAGCGAGGCAGAAGACTACATCAAATAGGCGACAGGGATGGGACGTATTGGGATCCAGTTTACATAAATATTCACCAAAGACTGAAAACAAGCCCAATCCGCTTCAGATTTTTACTTCATACCTGTAGTGGTATCGGTACAGAGTATCAAGACCACCCAACAGGTGTTAGTATGTAGGCATAGTGAATATAAATTTTGGTAAGAAGTGAGGAATCTACATTGCAGGTTACAAATGGCACCTATAGACTGTTAAGTGCTAAGAAATTGAAGTGCTTAGGAAGACATGATGGCTATGCTAGCCGACATGGAGGTACCGTATTATCGATTCCAGAGGTACTATTACCCAGAGAACTAGCTGCTGGTTGCTGGCCATATCACTGGCCATATCGCCACCGCAGTCGCTACTACCCAAGAGATATATTCGCCATGCTAGCTGACATGTAGGTACAGTATTATCGATTCTGGGGGTGCTATTACCTAAGGAGCTAGCTGGGGGCGATCCTCTTGTAAGAATACTCTTATCCGATCCACATGGAAATATTCACATAAGATGTTATGACATACAAGCCGAGATGTATGTTATGTTGAGATCTTATGACATACAAGCCGAGATGACCCAAGAGATATGGACATGTGGGGGAGCACGTGAAGGATTAGAAGTTCATGTATATATATGCGCTGGGATAGCCAGCGATAGAGAAAACAGACAGGCAACTCAATCAATGAACTCGATCTCCCGCTCATGAAACCCCATATTAATACAACACCTCTGACCTCCCGTTTTTTGTAAACAGATTGGTGACGGGAACTTAGATCCTTACGACATGGGATCGAGACGGATATCGAGACTACCAACCAGGCTAGGTAAGTATCATCGACTATGTTTCCAGTGTAAATGCATTCTGTACTCTTCCTGCGAGCTGATTAAGTGTCGCTATGACAGCCTAATTTAAACAAAGGCAATCAACATAATATAGACTCTAGTGTATATGGTAGTTATCGAATATTACGGAAATTTCCTTTGAACATACTAATGAGAGTCGAAGAAGAACGGAGTATTCAGACTAGTATTTCACGTTTTATTTCAATGCCGGATACCATCCCCATGGCTGATCTCGTGCCCCCTATGACCCGCCCCGTAAAGTATTATTTTATACTTTACACTTAGTTAAAGAAATCAAACCCCTCTAAATCCCGATCCAGATTTTCCTGCGATGAAATGCTGGGTGCTGAGTATTCGGCGTTGGAGGAAATCGTATAATCCTAGTTTGAAGGCCCCCAGTAATTACTCAGACTAAAGTGTAATATCCACCTGCCCTGGGTTGAGGGTGCATAGCCGAATACACAATCACAACCTCGGTGGGTGCATGTTGTATCTAGCTCTAATCTGAAAGCAAAGCCCACGCGCCGAGCTGAGGCGGTCCCAGTTTCCATTAGCTGTGAAGGGACCAAAGCATTTGGTTGTGTGGTACAAAGCTTTGGAGTGGTACCGGCTCCACCTACATCAATTTGATGCCATGTAGTACATGTAGTCATGCGCATCCGTGATGCCACGCGAAGGGTGGTTAAAACCGTCGCTAAGAGTGATTTGCACTGCCCAAGGGTGCAGTAGCGAGGGGATTGTGCTAAGGCCGCAACTAACATGCCAGTGTTTTCGTATATAGCTAGGGCGCCTTCTGGTTATATAACTTAGATGAAAGGATATGAAACGGAATTGTTCCCCGTGTTTTAAAGATCTACAATCCTAGAGCTGACGAGCTCAAGTCACCTGAATCACCAAGATATCTAAAAAAAAAAATTCTCCGTAGTTGTCATATCCATCTAGCGATAATAACCATAAGTCAGTGGGATGCTCACATGGGAATCCCCATGTGATTAAGAAAAGCCTACCTCAAGTCATACTTCTCAATAGCCCACCTGCCCTAGTGTAACGAAGCCATCGATCTTCGTTCTATCACGTTATGTACGATGATGTTTCCAGATCAATCGCTTAACTTATGCTTCCCTAATACATATTCGAAATGATGTCTCCTCGTAGACCTACTGAGACTACTAATCACAATGCTTTGGGGTATGATCAAGCTTGCAAATCTTGCTAGTGAGTAATTTTTCTAGGCCTGTAGCCTGGTAGATGGCGTTGCATAGAGGCTGCCGGTTTGAATAATAATTCACGTGCTCGCCGGGTTGCCCTGTCTGAGAATGCCCACTCTGTGTCGCTCATCCAAGTGTCCGTAGCATGATAGCAATCATATCTTGTTCGAGGAGATGAGCTAATGACAGATACCTAGCTGCTACTCTCGCCGGTAACTAAGTAAAAATGTCGATCTAGATTGTTATCCTCCCCGCTTTCGCCTTACACTCGCTTCTGTAAGCGACAATATGGCCATGCCAATGACCGTGCACCATGTTGGTGGTTCCAAGCTCCATTGAAAAGTTGTGCGCCTAGGAGTATGCATGAGCGGAGTAACAAGCTTTCAATTTTCCATAACATCCTCGATTTGTATAAGCATGCATTCTCTAGCTCACCTCAGAGCTAATAAGCACCAATAGTAGCGGGATATGTATTGTGGAATGGGTTCCTCAAGTTGCTAGTCTTCAATTCGCATGTCAGCATGTTCGTCAGCGGGCCAATCCCGGTGAAAGGGGGTGTCTCGTGGAACATGTACATAGAGCGGCTACTGGGGGCGAAGTGTATTTCCATTTACTGCAAATAGGTAGGCTTGTTGTGCCACCGTGCCAACTACTACTGTATCCTAGTACCTCCTAGCTAGCTACTTACTTTTCCTAAGTAGATGTGCTAAGTCAAGCCAGACTAGTGCTAAGGAGGATGTATGTACCTAGGCCAAGGTTGGTACACCACTAACTGCGAGTATACATACCTCGCCAGACTATGCATACTTAGTACCTCCCCAAACAGGAAACATGGACACTTCACTTAGGGGCGTGTAGTATGGCCTTAATTTCGCAGCCCTCGGAGCTACCTCTAGGTTCCGAGATCGTAGTCTGGTTGCAGAGGAGTCCTGACCTCGTGCCGAATAATCTGTATCAACTTTCTTGAGCAACACTTTCCCCATGCCCATGGCCAGCAGTGGTGCAGATACCGGTATAGCTACCTTACTTACAAATTGCTTAGTAGCTACTTGGCCAAGCGGTTGTGCACTATGTGCATTACGTATTCGAGAAGCTCTCTGGATATAAATAGTTGAAGGCTAAGCGTATGTCTAAACTAGCCTCGTACCCTTTCTAAACAAACTTAAAGGAACTGTGTGTGAACAGGCTGGAATTGGTGTGCAGGCTTGGTGCAGGAAGCGCGACCGATGGTACGACCATATGCACTCCCTGGGGTTCTGCATCATTGTAACACTAATCAATGCATACAGGTGTATGCTTCTGCGGCCCGCACCCGCCTGCTCAATGCCAGGCGTTCGAATCTAGCCTCGTACGGGAGTGCCTGGGGCCAGACTACTCGTAAGTCCAATCCAAGCTATTCTTGTCATGGCAATTCTAGTTTCCTTTGGTATAGGTAAGCCGAATGGACGATTGAAGGCTCGGAAGACTTTTCATTACACCGCGGTCCATCGGTCCCTAGAAGGATTCTTGTTCTCATACCCACTTGCAAGGGGTCCTAGCAGAGGCTAGAGATGAAGCTTGTCGTCTATTTTGTTGAGGCCTACATAGTAACTATCCATATGTCCACAGGACAGCGATATGGGTATTTTTTTAATTTTCTTTTTATATATATCAGCGATATGGGTAAGTTGTAACCACTAGTCTCGGCACGTAGCCATGCCAGTCATCAGTGCCGGTGGTGTTCAGCTCGCATCTGCTCACGAGGGCAGGCGCAGTAGTAGATAATTTCTGTCCCCTCAGATATACCCTCAGATATACCCTATACGCATTTCCCTACACTTCCATATACAACATTTCGCGCGCCTCATTTCTTGATCAAGGTGAAAGCATGGGTTTCAGATGCACAAACTGATAATAAGAGTACATACCGTAGAAATTCGATAGTAAGGGAGTACTTGAAGGTAAGACAGTTCGCCATAGCTAAGGCACTGGTAGCTGCCGAGTTTTTAGTAAGAATGGTACATGGCCCAGCTGGGTAACAAAGACACTTTGAAACAGTGTGGAACTCAGAGGCTGTTTGTCTATGTTGATGTTCAGAACAAAGCAAGCCGGGGTTGTATGGCCCGTTGAATGTCTGCATGGCCACATGCAAACCCGTTTGGCCACATGTACATACACATCCCTTTTTCTGAACTCGTTTGTAAGACAGTACGTCAATGTAAGAAAGTATCTTATTGTAAGACGCGTAGGGCTCGGGCCTGAGAAAGAGAAATCGATAACAAGAGTACTGTCTTACTATCGAATTTCTAGCTTTGCTGAAGGCTAGCAGGTTATTCTCCGCCGCACCTACACTCTAGGTATGTGTGAAAGTCAACGACAGACCACTTTGAAACCAAATAGAGTTCTTATTGGAGCCAATCGATGTATGCCTAACCACTTAGGTAGGCTTGAAATCTGCACGATCGTCAAACCATCGATGGTAAGACTGAACCTACCCACCTGCCAGGCTTAGCTTGTATCCCAGATTATGGTTCCTCAAGACCCATGTGTTGAACCATCCTGACACGGTACTAGTACAGCTGCACAGTATTATCGTGACGAGCCCGGGCTGCAACCCAGACGCACTGCGAGAATCTCTGAGATACCCCGCCTTCAATTCACAAGTGCCAGATAAAATCCTAAGAATGAGCTGCAAAATAAGGTGGGTACCTTGTCACGAGATCAGTGGGTACCACTGCTCTCTTGCCCAGACTCTCATTCTTCGACGAGACATCGCTAAATTAAAAGCTGGCTACACACTAAGTAGTTTTTATAAACCAAACTAGTCTATTGCTATATCCTCATCGACCTCTATTCGTGCTGCAGTCTTCAATGAGGCTGTTTGAGTAACTCCATCTAAAAGTCTTAGATCACTGTTTTTAGTTAACAGGTTCTGTGGGAGGAGAGAACATGACGGTACATAGCACATCATTAGCTTCGGCGGACAGGGTGAAGCAGATTAAACAGGATGGGCAAAACGCTATCCCCATGTCCCAGTCTACGAGCGGCTTGTGCCAACCAGACTACCATGTCCTAGGAGATCACCGCTTCCGGAGTGGGTCCTAGTGGGGAGGATATGGTTCAACTATTACCACGTGCACTCGTTTATATTATATCTCTTGTCTCGTACGAGATGAAGCAAAAAGCTAGAATCAGCTCAGAATCGAATTTAGAGGGCGTCATCGTTAACGGTTTCTCGCACTTATTGGACTGCCGCTAGTCATCGAGATGGACTCTGGCCCAGACGTCTGAGGGCTATTGACTGGATGGTGTTGTGACATGGCGGCATAACTAGCCTCTGCTGGCGCCTGCGTACACAGAACAAGCACAGCGAGCAGATTGAACCAGAAACAGTATTTGCTTCCAGCTGCGGGCCCTCAGGCTGGTTCTTCCTAAGACGCTTCAGAAGCCAGTACCAGTACCTATAACTGACATGGCTAAGAGAAGTTTAGCTCTAGATGGCACTACTGCACAGCTCAAATGCTGTCCTAGTGTGGTAGGCAGCAGAAGGGCGGAAGGTTTTAGGTAGTCTGGTTGGGTTTTAGGATGCCTCCACGTACAAATGTACAACGGTGTGCCACTATTGGTATCCCGGTATTACGAGAATCCAGTTTCTTTGCCTGCAGCTCATTCTAACTTGACTTTTCAGTGTGCATAGGCGCGAAGGCACAATTGCACCAGAGCAGACTAAGTATATCTGATCCAATCAGTGGAAACCTTTCCGGCGAGATATTGCTAATTATCAACCCATGCCAACTGTAGTCTGGTTGAACTACCAACGGGGAGTATTTTGAGGGAGCACTTATCTTCAATAGGGTTGGTTTAACTTTAATTATCTTCCTGTTAGCACGCTATCTTCAATATGCACTATCCACTATATGGCCTCCTTAGGGAAAAGTTTCAAGGGTGGTTACAAGAATAGGTTAGATATGCCCTCTTTCGACACAACCAATTGCACAACAAGCTTGCAGTGTATTTCTCACTAGCTAGCATTTTGGGGATTTCGGAATTGGCTTCATAGACAGTCTTTAAATTGAACCCCCTCATGCCCCCTCCGAGAATATTCACCACTATTCCATCACTACCGCCGTCGTATACTAGTACCACGGTTCCATTCTCGTGACAACAGCCCTAATACACAGCTGAAAAGGCCGACTAAGCTAGGTGTGTAAGGATTCCAAGTTACTTTCCAAGAACGCCATATAACCCCCGCATATATATCCCTAGGGGATTGCTTCACTTTGAGTCACATACTTTCCTAGGGGCCAGTATTTACGGCAAGACTCGTGCTAAATTCAAATTCACGTTCCATTTCTGTGTCTTACCTGAGACACCGGTAATACGGTTCTCAGGTAGTCAATTCATATATAAAAAAAAACCATATATACATACATCTTGGCTTAAATACGCTTCGATCCCCCACTGTACTGGCAGTCAAGTCACCATCACCATACGTACTAAATTATATAAGTACCTTAACTGCGGCTCAAGCCCACCCACTCTCGCTTTCCTTCAGACTCCACTGGTATCAATACGCGTCCACGCATTTCATCACCATTACCCCCCTCACATATGGCATTTCCTCTAGCAATGGACAGTTATTCGAATGAATTGTTCGGGATGGATATCCTACAGACCTTCTCATGCGAGGCTATCCAACTCCAGCTTGATCCATCAACCCTACTTCCGGAATTCATGAATCGAGTTATGAGAGAAGCGGGAGGACACCAGAATGTGACGGTGGATGTTATCAGTAAAGTGAGCAGCGAGTATTGTCACGACCTCTGGGTCCAATGGGATACAAACTCGGACGACCAAAACCTTCGAGAATTTGCATTCAATAAGATCCAGGCAGAGCTCGCAGTAAGTTTATACTCCCCTCCTATTGCAATAGAAGCCCTCACTAAGGTTTTAAGCAGGCTGTGGAAGACTTTTCTTACAGGATGCTACAACTACCCAAGGGACCGACGTATACTACACTCCCAGTATTCTCATCGCCAGTGGCTATGGATGCCGTTTATACGCCCAGCAGCACTTGTTACAGCAGCCCTGCCCTTCCATATATGCAGCCAGCACCTTCTTATGGTCAAATTGTCAATTTCGGTCAAGATACGCAACTACTTTCGAGCCCGCAGTCTCACCATCCAGCCCCCACAAGACCGCTGTCGAGTACTTCTCCATCATACCGCCCGAAATGCTACAAGGAGGAGATGCTTGAAGTCAATCCGGCAGAGACACATAAGTGGTTCGGCGAATTCCTCAAACTGTGGATTGATGAGAACTGGTACGCTAAGGAATACGAGACTGTGCTGTTTATCAACAAACACCAGAGGTACATTGAGGAGATATTCATAGCACTACAAGGTACCGACTCTATGACCTTGGATCTGTCAAAATGGCAGTCAGTCAAAAGCGGTATCTCTCAAAAGCACTTCTACTTCGCTGCTGTACAAACTTGTGTACGTAACTGATATAATTGTATGTGCTTTGGCGATCTGAGCCCTTGGCTAACATGGAAGTGGCTAGTATACAATCGAAAAACGACTCCGTGTTGGCCCACTGGAGCGGCATGGCGCCCACGCTAAGACTGGGGATGATTTCGATGGTAGAGTGCAAGATGTTTGCCGCTATCTGCTCTCTTGCAAGAACAGTTGCGTGCGAATTTGCAATCCTAACTTCCTAGATGAAGTTGTCGATCAACCAGCGAAGATGTTTGAGGTAAGCACGTAAAACCCTATCTTCAAATCTGGCTAGATGGATTTCTAACATACACAATCAGAGATTTCAAACAAACTGCAAAGGAAATGCTACCAAGAGGAACCGAAATGAAAAGAGGAAGATAGAGAACGCGTTGGGGGGGGCTAATGGTCGTGGGGCACCAGCCAGGGGTGCAAAATCCAAGAAAATCGACCCATTGCTCCAAGCCTCCGTTCCTCCACCAATGCACCCGTCTGCAATGGCTAGTCCAAGGGCCTCAAGATCTAGGGCCTCCGCACCGGCAGGGGGTGTTACTAAACAACGCACAAATACCCGCAGTACCCGGGGGCGTGTCAACTACATAGAGTATGATGAAGACGAGGATGACGAAGAGAATCCAGACGACGAATATGAGCAATACCCTATTCATGTTGCCCTCCCCAATTGCCCCAATATTACTGTTTCAGGAGACCTTAATATTGATCCAGGGCTCTTGGAAACAAATACAGCTGCTGATTTGGGCAATATGAGCGATGATTTCGACCTACAACAGCTACAGTATCCATGGTAATAGACCGCTCTTCTGGAGGCATGATTTTTTCTGTTCCCAAGTGATGTTGCGGCTTATTTCTGGGAATCTAGTCTAGTTTATCTAGGCTTCATTGCTTCCCGCACCAGTATACCCTTCTCGGCAGTTTTGTTTATTTTTTTTTGGCTAACCCCCCTCAAGTCGGTTGCTGTTTGCGACGCTGATGGACTAATGGTAACCATGATTATGTTTGTTGTTTTCTTTCCTCTTCTTTCCTTTAGGATTGTGTTGTTTGATTTCCCTATTTCATGATCAATTCTCTACTATGATATATGATTTCATGCAATCAGGGTTCAGCAAGGCGCATAATGGCTTGGTTCATGCTTGGGTGGTTTTCATCTGCATTTTTCATCTGCATTTTGCTTCATCTTTTCTATTTTTTAGTTCTACATACCTAGAGTGTTATACCCACTGTTATCTCTCCTACGTACTGGCTACCTTGGATTACTTAGGCGTTGATTTATTATTGGATGTCGTTACGTTATAGGTACGGGGAGTTTTCACATGCGCTTGGTCCTTATGCTGCACGGGAGTCTGCGACTTGTCCGCCTGGCTGTTTCTCAACTTGTTTTATTTTTTCTTTTGCGTGTTACCGCTTGCTCGCTGGGTTACTGAGACTATGTTCATCTATTTAACGTCGTTGAGTCACTTCAGAGGTGTATTGGAGGTACCGTACCTCTCTATGCATATGGGGTGCAATGATAAGTAATGATTTCTGGAGAGATCGAGATCCCATTGCACATATTGGGGTCATTGGACTTGTTTGTGTGCCAACCAGTGACCCTTTTTTATACTCTAAATTCTATTTGGATCCAATGCATCTAAATCTCACCAGGCGGTTCACATGGCGGTTCACGTGGCGATTCACGTGGCGATTCACGTGGCACACATCAGTCGTCAATTTTCCTCGATCCGGCCAAGATCGGACCCAATGCAGCTGACGTCATGTTCCTGGTGGCAACTATACCACATATGGGTGTAGCAGAAGTTGGAAAATTGCATAGCCAAAGAGTTCGGTGTGAGTTCCACAATACCTACAACTTATTTACTATTTCTTTTATATTGGGTGCCGGCATCAACCTTGACGAAAGTTTAACCGAGGAGTCTACGTCAATATCGAAGATTTGAATTCCAATACCCTACTTCCTTCCCCCTTCACCTCTACCATTTAATTAACAAACACACCACACCAGACAACAACGAGGCAACAATGGCATCCGCGGAGTCTACCCCTCTGACCTCCCGTCCCACATCCCCACTTTCCATAGACATCACCCCTCCCGGCATTGATACCCCCGACCTGAGGACCTACGACCAACCCCCAAAGTCCACACTCACCCCCCTCCCGGGCACCGACCTTGCCCCCAT
>Ga0307511_10006795_pt1 | contig 11535 bp, 10 predicted proteins | sample 13_EM_MG_FD_200266 | JGI IMG/M metagenome (GOLD analysis project Ga0307511, IMG submission 200266) | Populus trichocarpa ectomycorrhiza microbial communities from riparian zone in the Pacific Northwest, United States - 13_EM | ecosystem: Host-associated > Plants > Roots > Unclassified | place...
CGACCGAGAGCTAGGCCGCGCGCAGCGCCTTCCAACCACGAAGACCACAAAGACCACGAAGGATCCAAGGAGGCCCGGACCCCTTCGTGTCCTTCGTGGTCTTCGTCTCCAAGGGAGACGGCCTCCGGCGCTGAACTTCGATCGTATCTACCGCCGCGCGATCCAGGCGTCCGCCAGCGCCAGGAACCCCGCCACCGGCACGACCTCGGCGCGCAGCTGCGGGTCCAGGCCGGCGGCCACGATCAGCTCCTCGCCGCCCAGCACCTTGAGGCTGGAGCGCAGCATCTTGCGCCGCTGGCCGAAGGCGGCCGCGGTGATGGTCTGCAGGGCGGTCAGCCGCTCGGGCGACGGGCGGTCCGCAAGGGGCTCCAGCCGCACCACGGCGGAGTCCACCTTGGGCGGCGGAGTGAAGGCCCGCGCGCCCACCTCCATCACCCGCTGCGCCGAACACGTCGCCTGGACGATGACCCCGAGCCGGCCATAGGCGTCCTCGCCCGGGCCTTCGGTGATCCGGTCGGCCACCTCGCGCTGGAACATCAGGGTCAGCGACGCGGGCGTCCACGGCCCGGTCAGCCATTTGATCAGGAGCGGCGTGCCGACGTTGTAGGGCAGGTTGGAGACCAGGTGCGCCGGTGCGCCCGCCGCGATCGCCGTCTCGTCCGCCTTCAGCGCGTCGGCGAAAATCACCTCCAGGCCGGGGCTTACGGCCGCGACCTCATCAAGCAGCGGCCGGAACCGCTCGTCCTTCTCGATCGCCGTCACCCGCGCGCCGGTTTCCAGCAGCGCCCGCGTCAGGCCGCCGGGCCCCGGCCCTACCTCGATCACGTGATCGCCCGCGCCCACCTGCGCCAGCCGGGCGATCTTGCGGGTGACGTTGAGGTCCAGCAGGAAGTGCTGCCCGAACGCCTTCTTGGCCCACAGGCCGTGGGCCTCCAGCGCCTCGCGCAGGGTCGGCAGCGCGTCCAGGCTCATTGGGCGCGGCGCTGGGCGATCTCGGCGGCCAGGCGGATGGCCGCGATCAGGCTGTCGGGCCGCGCCAGGCCGCGCCCGGCGATGTCGAAGCCGGTGCCGTGGTCGGGCGAGGTGCGCACGATCGGCAGGCCCAGGGTCACGTTCACCCCGCCCCAGAAATCCAGCATCTTCACCGGGATCAGCGCCTGGTCGTGATAGAGGCAGACCACCGCATCATAGGTGGCGCGCACCTCGGCCGGGAACAGGGTGTCGGCCGGGTAGGGGCCCTTGGCGTCGACGCCCAGGTCGACCAGGGCGCGGACCGCCGGGCTGACGATCTCGATCTCCTCGCGCCCCAGCGCGCCGCTCTCGCCGGCGTGCGGGTTGAGGCCGGCCACCGCGATCCGCGGCTTGGCGACGCCGAAGTCGCGGCGCAAGGCCTGCGCGGTGACCAGGCCGGCGTTGACCACCGCCTCGATGGTGAGCTTGCCGGCGACTGCGGCCAGCGGCTCGTGAACGGTGACCAGGGTCGTGCGCAGGTCCTGCGCCGTCAGCATCATGATCGGGCCCCGCGCCCCGTCGTAGCTGTGCGCCGAGGTGAGCTCGCCCAGGAACTCGGTATGGCCGGGGAACTTGAAGCCGGCCTCGTAGAGCGGCGCCTTGGCGATCGGGGCGGTCACCACGCCGCCGACGGTTCCGGACATCGCCAGGCCCACGGCCGTCTCGATCCACTGGATGATCGAGGGCGCGGCGGCCGGCGTGGGCTGGCCGGCGACAACGGGGCTGCGCAGGGGCAGGTCCAGCACCGGGATCGCCTCGCCGAACGCCGCGGCGGCGTCATAGGGCGAACCGATGGCGAGAACCTTCGCGCCCTGGGCGCCGGGGGCCGAGGCCACGGCCTGGGCGTCGCCGATGACGAAGAACGTCGGCCCGGAAGCCTTCAGCGCCTGCCACGCCTTGACGACGATCTCGGGACCGATGCCGGCCGGGTCGCCGAGGGTGAGGGCGAGCGGCCCGGGTTTCACGTCCCCCGCGGCCTCACTTCGTCTCGATGGTCGCCGAGTTGCGCAGGTCGCGCATGTAGCGGCGCGCGATCATGCTGAGCTGCTGGCTGAACAGCCGCTGCTCGATCTGCTGCTTGTCGACCTGGGCCGAGCTGGCCGAGCGGCGGCCGCAGACGGCGACCAGGTGCACGCCGGCCGAGGTGCGGATCGGGTCGGAGATCTCGCCCACCTTCAGCTTACCGGCGGCTTCCTGGAACTGCGGCGCCAGGTCGGTGACCTCGGCCTCGCCCAGGTCGCCGGCGACCACGCCCTCGGCCTTGCCGGCGACGGTCTCCAGGGTGGCGCAGTCCTTGATCTGCGGCTTCAGGGCCGCGAGCTTGGCGCGCGCGGCGGCCTCGTCCTCGGGCTTGGCGTCCTGTGGCAGGGCGACGGCAGCCTGTTTCAGGCTGACCAGGGTGGCGCTGCCGCCGGCCCGCTTGTCCTTGAGATAGAGGATGTAGACGCCGTCCTTCACCGGGATCGGCTGCGAGAGTTGGCCGGGGCGCATCTGCTCCAGCACCGCGGTCACCTCGGCCGGCATCTCCGCGGCGTTGACCCAGCCGGCGTCGCCGCCGTTGGCCGCGGTCGGCAGCGACGAGAACTGCCGCGCGACCGACGGGAAGGGCGCGCCCTGCTGCATCTGGGAGACCAGCTGCTGGGCGCCGGCCATCGCCTGCGGCATGCCGCCCACGCGGCTGGCGTCGATCAGCACCTCGCCGATGTTGTACTGCGGCTTGGCGGCCTCGGCGGTCATCCGGGCCTGGGTGGCGGCGATCTGGTCGTCGCCGATCCGCAGGCGGCTGCCATAGCGGCCGCGGATCCAGCGGGCCCAGCTGATCTGGGCGCGCAGCTGCTGCTTCAGGGTGTCGGGCCCGATGCCGCGCTGGGCGAGGAACTGGTAGAACTGGTCGCGCGACATGTTGTTGCCCTTGGCCATGTCGTCGATCTCCTCGTTGACCTCGGAGTCGTCGGCCAGGATCTCGATCTTCTGTTCCTTCTCGACGCGGTGCAGTTCCTGGAACTGCAGGTGCTCGTCGACGAGGGAGACCAGGGCTTCGCGCTGGAACTGCTGCAGGTTCTCCTGCGTGGGCTGCACGCCGGAGGTGGCGATCAGCAGGCGCATGCGCTGCGCCAGGTCGTAGGTGGAGACGATGTCGTCGTTGACGATCGCGGCCACCGACTCGCTGAGCGCCGTCGACGGCGGCGGAGCGGCCGGAACCGCCGCGGGCGGGGGCGGCAGGTTCAGCGTCGGCGCCTGGGCGATGGCCGGCGCGGCCGCGCCAATGGCGAGCAGCGCGCAGGCGCAAAGGGCGCCCCGCGACGTCGAGCCCGTCAGATAACGCATCATGGACGAAAGACTTCCTTCGAGGGACCGTAGTTCGGTCGCCATACTACCTGCCACTGGTTGAGCCGCCCAATGTGGCGAGCGTTAGGCGCACGGAGACCGATTCACTGGGTAGCAGACGACCGATGACCGTGTCTTCGCGGCGATAGATCACATCCACCCGCAGGCAGTCGTCCCGATAGAACACGCCGTAGTCGCGGATGACCCAGGCGTCGGCCTTGAGATCACGGCTGCCGAAGACGCTGACGCCGTAGTTCTTCGACAGATAGACCTCGCCGCTGAGATCCAGGTTCTCGCGCTTGATCCCGTTGATGTCGAAGTCGTCGGTCAGGTAGCGGACGGACGCGTTGCCGTACTTGTTGGCCACGTTCACGCCGGCTTCCAGGCGATGGATATCGAAGTTGTCGTTGTCGAGCCGGGCGCGGGTGAACAGCGACACGCCTTTGATCGGCTGGGCGTCGGCGGCGATGATCCAGTCCGAGGCTTTGCTGCGCAGGCCCGAGCGGGCGCTGAACACGTCGTTCTGCTCGGTGCGGAAGCTGCGGCCCAGCAGGAAGCTGGCCCGGCGGCCGTCGTCCCATTGCACCACGGCGTGGCCGGCCACGTTCATCCGCACGCCGTCCTCGTAGAGGTCGTAGCCGGGGAATTTGTTGGCCCGGAACAGGGTGGTTTCGTCGAACTCGAAGGCGACGCTGTCCTCGTTCAGGTAGACGGGCGCGCCGGTGGCGTCATGGCCGATCACCACCTGCTTGGCGTTGGGCGAGGCGGCCAGCTGGACGATCGGCTCGACGATGATCGTGGCGTTGCTGGTGCGCTTGAAGAACGGATAGGTGATGTCGACGCCGGCGGTGGCCAGGCCGCGCCGCTGGTTGTCGCTGCGGGTGGCCGAGCCGACGCCGGTCAGGATGTCGTGCAGCTGATAGGCGTCGGCGCGGGCCTCCAGGAACGGCTCGAAGCGCAGGCCGGCGGAAGAGACGAAGGCGCGCCGCCAGTCCAGTTCGCCGGTGACCCGGGCGCTGTCGAGGCCCGGCAGACGGGCGGAGAGGTCGGTAGGCGACTGCTCGCGGGCCAGCACCACGCCCGATCCATGGAACCGCAGGCGGCCGCCCAGCACGCTGCTCGCCGGCTCGTAGTGACCCTCGATCAGCGGGCCGATCACCGGGAAGACGCGGTCGTTCTCGCCCTGGGCGAAGCCGGTCACCGGGTCGATCGCGCCCGGGCGCAGGCCCTGGATGGTCATCGCCGCGGCCGAGAAGTACGAGCGGTCGTCCTGGCGGATGGTGTAGAGTTGCGAGATCAGGCGGCGGTCGTCGGCGACGTAGGGCCCGCGGGTCTCTGTGTAGACCTTGCCGATCTCGTACTTGTCGAAGATCAGGTCGTCGGAGGTGCGTTCGGCGGAAAAGCCCCAGCGCCACTTGTCGTCGATCTGGAAAGCGCCGCGGCCCAGGATGTAGCTGCGGCTCTCGTTGGTGCCCGGGATCTCGTTGCCCTTGCCGTCGAAGTCGCGGGCGTGGGTGTAGCCGAACCGGATATCCACATCGCCCGAGTAGAAGCGATGGCGGAACTCGCCGTTTAGGAACGGGGCGATCTTGGAGTTGATCTGCGGGCTGACGATCAGGTCCGTCGACTTGTCGATGACCCAGTAATACGGCTGCTCGTAGGAGAGGCCGCGGCGGTCGGAGGCCGACGCCTTGGGCACCAGGAAGCCGGACACCCGCTCGGCTTTGGGGTCGGCGTTCCAGAACACCGGCAGATAGGCGACCGTGACCCCGAACAGGCGGAAGCGCGCGTTGCGGTAGTAGACGATGCGCCGCTTCTGGTCGCGCACCACCCGGTCGGCGGCGATGGACCAGGTCGGTGTTTTCGGGCTGCCGTCCTTCGCGCAGATCTCGCACGGCGTGTAGATCGCCTGGTTAAGCTCCTGGATGGTCTCGCTGCGCTTGGCGGCCGTGGCCGCGGCGATCTTCACGTTCTGCTGCAGGCGCGCCGAGAACCCCAGGGCGACGCCGGCCTTCAGGTCGTCGTCCAGCACGATCTCGGTGGCGTACTCGGTCGTGCCGTCCGCATTGACGATGATGATGTGGCCGTAGCCGCGGACCACGCCGGTCTGGTCGTTGTAGACCAGCTTGTCGGCGCGCAGCGTGCGGCCGTTGTAGCGGATCTCGACGTTGCCCTGGGCCGTGGTGATCCCGCCCTTGTCGTCACGGGCGACCTCGTCGGCCTCCATGTACATCTCGTCCTTCTGCATCCCGTCGGGCACGGGCTTGTGAGGGACGTTGCTGGGCGGCGGCGGAAGCAGGGCGCCCTGCGCATAGGCGTGGCCGCAGCCGAGCAGCGCAAACGCTGCGCCGGCCAGCAGGGCGCGCTTGCCAGAGGATCGCGGCGAACGCCGACGCGGACTCATCAAACTTCTCGATCCCCAGAGGCGGCGGTTAAGGGCGCGGGTTCGCCGGCGCACGTCTACTTGTGTCAGGCCTGTGATGCATAGCCCTGCGGGCCGATGATTCAACCGTCTTCGGTGCAGCGATGATTCAACCGTCTTCGGTGTAGCAAAGGAGCGTCACGCCCGCGAGCAGGGAGACGAGGGCGGGCGCCCAGGCGGCGGCGAACAGCGGGATGATGTCGGCCTTGGCCAGGGCGCCGGAGAACTGGTTGAAGAAGAACAGCACGAAGCCCAGCGCCACGCCTGCCCCCGCCAGGCCGGCCAGACCGCCCAGGCGGGTGAGCCGCAGCGAGAAGGCCGCCGCCAGGATCGACATGGCCGCGAACAGCAGCGGCGTCGCCAGCAACTGCTGGAACCGCAGCCGGTAGCCCGAGGCCGAGAAGCCGGCCTGCTCGGTGAGCTGGATGGCCCGCGGCAGCCGCCAGAAGGCGATGGCGTCGGGCGCGGCCAGGCGCTCCATGGCGGCCTCGGCGTCCAGGGTGGAACGGATCGACAGGTTGTCCGAGCGGATCGACGAATCGCCGGCGGTGGCCTCGCGCACGTCCTTCAGCCGCCAGAAGCCGGGCATCAGGCTGGCCTCGGCCGCCTCCAGCCGGCGGCGGAATTCCGGCGCCCCGCGGCGGTTCTTCTCGTAGATGAACAGCGACACGCCGCGCAGCACCACCACCCCGTGACGGGTGTCGCGGGCCTTGGCGTGGATGACGATCTGGCTCACCTCGTCGCCCTGGCGCAGCCAGATGTCCTTGGGCTGGTCGCCCAGGTAGTTCTCCATGATCCGCGCCCGCTCGATCTCGAACTTGGCGCTGAGCGACGCGGCCAGGGGGTTCAGGCCGCCCACGGCGAAGAAGCCGAGCAGCACCGACACCCCCGCCGACGGCAGGATGAAGCGCCAGGCCGAGACCCCGGCGGCGCGCATGGCCACCAGTTCGCTGCGCCGGTTCAGCACCACGAACGCGCCGATGCCCCCGAACAGGAAGCAGATCGGCAGCAGGATCTGGATGATCGCCGGCACGCGATAGAAGGTGAGTTCCAGGATGCTGTTGGCGCCCACGTCGGCGCGGGTGCCCACCTGGCTGGTCAGCTCCACGAACTGGATCAGGATCACCACCGCCGAGATGATGGCGAGCGCGGTGATCAGGCCCAGCAGCATGTAGCCGATCACATAGCGTTCGATGCGTCCGACGCCGGTCATGCGGCCGCCTGGGCAGGACGGCCGGCCTGGCGGGGCCGTGTCATGTCGATCCGGCGGCTGACCTTCTGCCGGAAGATGCTGGCCAGGGCGCCCCAGGTGGCCAGCAGCGGCACGGCATACTGGAGGATGTTGAGCCAGGCGTCGTCCTCGCACGCCGCCTGCGCCTGGAACCCGACCAGCCGCACGACGGCGGCGATGGCGCTGAGCGCGGCGATCCGCCGGCCGTACCCCAGCCGCGAGAAGCCGCCGCCCAGGATGGCGCACAGGGCCAGCGCCATGGCGGCGATGTTGTACAGCGGCGAGGCGATGCGGGCGTTGCCCTCGGCCAGCAGGTCCAGCTTGTTCCGCCGCTCCCAGTCCTGCTGCAGGTCCGGCGCGACCAGTTCGTGCAGCCAGCGGTCCGAGGGCTTGAACTGAATCAGCTCGTCCGAGCGGGCCAGCGGGGCCAGGTCGAAGATGTACTCGTCGAAGGTCAGGTAGTTCAGCACCCCCTGGCGCGAGAACTCCTGATTGGAGCCGTTCTTCATGAACAGCACCGGCCGGCCCTGGGCGCGGCCGACGTGGCCCTGCTCGGCGGTGTAGGTGGTGGTGCCGCCGTCGGCCTTGATCTGGTGGATGAACAGGTTGCGCAGGTTGCCCTGGTTGTCGACGCTCTGGGCGTAGACCGTCAGGCCCGGGGCCGGCTCGGTGAACTCGCCCTCGCGCACCAGGGTCGCGGCCAGGTCGGTGCGCACCTCGAACAGCTCCTCGCGCAGGGTGCGGAAGGCGGCCGGCTGCACGAACAGATTCATCACCAACGCCAGGAACGCCACGGTCGCGGCCAGCCGCATTGCCGGGCTGATCACCCGCCAGCGGCTCATCCCGCTGGCGAAGCAGACCACCACCTCCTGCTCGGTGTGCAGCCGGTTCAGCGCCACCAGGGCGGCCACGAACACCGCCACCGGCAGGATCAGGTTGATGAGCTGCGGCATGTACAGGAGGGTGATCTTCAGGAAGACCACCGCGCTCTGCCGCTGGTTCACGATCAGGTCCAGGCCGGCCAGGCTCTGGCTCAACAACGCAACCGAACTCAGCGCCAAGGTCGCGAGCACGACCGGCCCTACAAGCTGGCGAAGAAGATATCGGTCGATCAGGCGCATCTGGTCGTGAAAAACGGCTCACCCGGGAGTTTTGGACGCGCCCCCGCCGCGGACCTGTTCTAAACCATGCGTCGCCGCGCGGTACAACCTGACCTTGGCCGCGGTTCAGGGAGCTGAGAGAGACTGCCGATGAAGATCGAATTCGTCGCGGCCGGCGCCGCGGTTCCGGCCAAGACCGCCGTCGCGCGCGTGGTTTTCGAGGGCGCGACGTATGACGCAGCCCTGGGCCAGGCGGTCGCCGCCAGCCGTTTCACCGGCGGCAAGGGCCAGACCCTGGACATCCTGGCGCCGCAGGGCGAGAGCGCCGCGCGGCTGGTGTTGGTGGGCGCGGGCAAGAAGGACGGCTTCGACGCCATCGGGGCCGAGAAGGCCGCGGCCACGGCCTACAACGCCGTGAAGGCCTCCGGCCTGGAGACCCTGCGGATCGAAGGCCTCGACGCCACCGACCTGGCCGCCCACGCGGCGCTGGGCCTGCGGCTGGGCAGCTACCGGTTCGACAAGTACCGGACCAAGGAGCCGGCCGAGAAGAAGCCCTCGATCAAGACCGCCCAGATTGTCGCCGCCGACGCCGGCGCGGCGGGCGCCGCCTACACGCCGCTCGCAGCCATCGCCGACGGCATCGACTTCACCCGCGACCTGGTCTCCGAGCCGCCGAACGTCCTCTATCCCGCCGAATTCGCCGCCCGTTGCAAGGCGCTGGAATCGATGGGCCTTGAGGTCGAGGTGCTCGGCGAGGCCGAGATGATGAAGCTGGGCATGGGCTCGCTGCTGGCGGTGGGCCAGGGCTCCATCCGCGACAGCCAGCTCGCGATCCTCAAGTGGTACGGCGCCGACGACAAGACGGCCCAGCCCATCGCCTTCGTCGGCAAGGGCGTCTGCTTCGACACCGGCGGCATCTCGATCAAGCCGGCCGAGAACATGGAGGACATGAAGTGGGACATGGGGGGCGCCGGCACGGTCGCCGGCCTCATGCACGCGCTGGCCGGCCGCAAGGCCAAGGTCAACGCCATCGGCATCCTGGGCCTGGTCGAGAACATGCCCGACGCCAACGCCTACCGCCCGGGCGACGTGCTGACCTCCATGTCCGGCCAGACCATCGAGGTGATCAACACCGACGCCGAGGGCCGCCTCGTGCTGGCCGACGCGCTCTGGTACTGCCAGGACCGCTTCAAGCCGAAGTTCATCGTCGACCTGGCCACACTCACCGGCGCGGTGATCATCGCGCTCGGGAACGACTACGCCGCCTGCTACGCCAACAACGAGGACCTGGCCGCCAACCTGCTGGCCGCGGCCAAGGCCGAGGACGAGGGCCTGTGGCGGATGCCGCTGCCCGAGGCCTACAACAAGCAGATCGACTCGATGATCGCCGACATGAAGAACACCGGCGGCCGGCCGGGCGGCTCGATCACCGCGGCGCTGTTCCTGCAGAAGTACGTGAACGGCGTGCCGTGGGCGCACCTCGACATCGCCGGCACCGCCTGGAAGAAACCGTCGGCGGTCTCGACCATCCCCGACGGCGCGGTCGGCTACGGCGTGCGCCTGCTGAGCCGCATGGTGCAGGACAAGTACGAAGGCTGAGACGCCCATGGCGCGTCTCGTTCTCCTGCATAGCCCGTTTGTGGGCCCCGCCAGTTGGGGCGCGGTGGCGGCTGAGCTGACCAAGCGCAGCCACGCCGTCGCCGCGCCCGCGTGGGCGCGGCTGGAGCCGATCCGCGAGGATTTCTACCGGACCCTGGCGCAGGACATGGCCGGGCAGATCGACGGCGGGGAGGGCGCGCCCATCCTCGTGGCGCACAGCGGGGCAGGGGCGATGATCCCGGCGCTGGAGGCGGCGCTGGCGCGTCCGCCGGTCGGCGTGATCCTGGTCGACGCAATCCTGCCGCATCCCGGCAAGAGCTGGCTGGAGACCGCGCCGCCGCAGTTGGCGCTGCAGCTGAGGAACGGGGTCGACATGGGCCTCTTGCCAGCCTGGGACCAATGGTGGCCGCCCGGCGCGCTGGAACGGTTGGTGCCGGACGCCGCAGCGCGCGAGGCCTTGGTCTCCGAACTGGAGGGTCTGCCCCTCGATTTCCTGGAGGAACCGGCGCCGGGCATGACGCTGACCACGCCCGCGGCCTACCTCCAACTCAGCGGCGCATACGACGACGAAGGCCAATACGCCGTTCGCCAGGGCTGGCCAGTCGTGCGTCTTCCGCTGCATCATCTGGCGATGCTGACCCACGCCGAAGCCGTCGCCGGCGCGATCCACGGCTTGGCCGAGAGGCTGCCGCCCCATGTCTGAACAGAGAGGGTCTGAAGCGCCTGCCTGCGAAGTCTGGTTCTACCACCTGGAGCGCACCGGCCTGGACCAGGCCCTGCCGGAACTCCTGGAAAAGACCCTGCAGAAGGGCTGGAAGGCGATCGTCCGCTCTTCGGCGTCCGAGCGCGTCGACCACCTGGACGGCTGGCTGTGGAGCTATCGCGACGAGAGCTTCCTGCCGCACGCCCCGGCCGACGAACCGAACCCCGAGCGCCAGCCGATCCTCTTGACCACCCGCACCGACAACCCCAACCGCGCCGACGCCCTGTTCCTCGTCGACGGGGCCGAGGCCGGCGACCTGGCCGGCTACCAGCGCTGCATCGTCATCTTCGACGGCGCCGACGACGGCCAGCTGCAGAACGCCCGCGCCCAGTTCCGCGACGCCAAGGCCAAGGGCTTCCCGGTCTCCTACTGGAAACAGCAGGCCCGCGGCTGGGAGAAGACGGCGTGAGGCGGGTCCTGGCCGCGGTGTTCCTGCTGGCGCTCGCCGGCTGCTCGCCGCAGCCGCGGCTGCCGGTCGCCCTGCCGCCCACCGACGGCCAGCCCCCGCCGCGCCGCCCCGATCCGCCGCCCACGGCCCCGACGCCCACCGCCGACACCTGCGGCGCGCGCCCGCTGCAGAGCCTGATCGGCCATCCGCGCACCGAGGTTCCGGTGCCGGTGCGCCCGGAACGCCAGCGGGTGATCTGCACCACCTGCCCGATGACCATGGACTTCAACCCGGACCGCCTGAACTTCCTGTTCGACGCCGCCACCGGCCTGATCAAGGAGATCCGCTGCGGCTGAGCGACTCCTCTCCCAGGCGCGGCAGCGCCGTGGGAGAGGCCGGGAGAGGGCGGCTCCGCCGAACCGCCAAACGCCGGCGTTGGACCCGGACGCAGCACGTGTGGGCAAGTTCGCCGCCGGCTCGCGTCGAGATCGAAGCCGCCCCGACAGACGCGACGGTGCAAACAGGTCCAACGCTGGCGCCTTGTTCGCCGACCTGCGCCGCACGGCGCTCCGCGCCTGGGAGAGGAGTCAGCTCCGCGGCACGTCGACCCCCAGCTCCCGCAGCAGCGCCAGCCAGCCCTCGCGCCCCTTCGCACGGCTGAACCTCGCCACCGCCGTCGCCCGCGCGGCGGCC
>Ga0307511_10006798_pt1 | contig 11534 bp, 7 predicted proteins | sample 13_EM_MG_FD_200266 | JGI IMG/M metagenome (GOLD analysis project Ga0307511, IMG submission 200266) | Populus trichocarpa ectomycorrhiza microbial communities from riparian zone in the Pacific Northwest, United States - 13_EM | ecosystem: Host-associated > Plants > Roots > Unclassified | place...
CCTACCTGCAGCCGTGCCCCCCCTAGAATCGTATTCATCCCCCTCCATCCGCCGCCGTATGTCCTATTAACTACAATCACATTTCATCCCCGGCATAATCTCATACATCATATCTGTCACCGTCAATCCGTAGTATGCGGATCGAGTATCCATCGTTACAGCCGTCAGGGGTCAAAGTAATTCAACGGATGGTTCCACGCATCCCCCGGCGTTGTCTTTGGAGGTTCCTGGAGAGGGTTTCTTTGTGCCAGAGTCCCCTGGGGTAGTTGAGCCTCTAGAAGAGCTTCCCCCTTGATTACCGCCTGGGGCACCTGGGCCGCTTGAATTGCCGGAGCTAGAGCGGGAGGAGTCCTTCATCGGAATTTCACGGTTGTGTTTGTGTAGAAGGCGAGAATGATTTTTGTGATGTGGGCTTGGATTTCCACCTAGCTAGTAATTAAGTAGCATTAGTAGGCCGTGGTCTGTGGTGCCTTTATCCAATTAGTACTCAAGCAATCATAAGCATGTACGTACCTGTGCGGGCTCGACTCGGCAAAGATTTAAAGTATAAATCTATAAAACCTAGGCGTGTCCAATTGCAACTCAGAACAAGGCCTCTGAGTTCTAGCTTCCCAAAAAAATTAAAAGAGCGGTCTACAGTTGGTGAGTTGAGATGTAAAGTAGCGACCGTGTACTCAAGTTAAAAGAAAGTTCCGTCCAGGAAATGAACGAGCGTAGTAGTATGTGGATATAAATCTCAAATAAATAAAAGGAATGATCATATGAGCGAACGGGGTCTCCTTTATATTTCGGTTGAACTGTGCGGCCAAGCTTGAGGCTGTGGTTTATCTACCGAAGTTCCAATGTTGCACCCCCGTAAGCTGCACGGGTGAGGGGGGGGACCTACATAACTAAGGGTATCATGTGTGCTATAATGATCTCATTGTGTCACGGAATCACCACAAACAAATAACAGCGCAAATCTTGGGGGCGGAATACGTACGTGATCAAAACCACAAGATAAGATTTGCTGCAGGACATTTTGAAATCCTCAGATATCTTTTCATCGTGCTAACCAGACTACTTTTCAATACGACTGACACCAGGTGCCGAGACCAGTTAATTATACTCGCCGTACACACACAGGGCGCCATACCAAACTTTAACCCATTTTGGGACGACTCCGCTATATATCTCAGATGCAGACTAGGCAGCCTATCGTAACCATGCCTAGTCCGGTTAAACAAGCCTGGATCCTATTTGCGCTATCCGATGATCCTTCTTAATCGCCCGACGCTACTGTGTGTGGAAGGTTCTAGTTGTGGCTTGAGACTACTAGGTACCTCTTCACGCTGGATGCTTGCTAGGGCAGGGAACAAGAGTCTTTGTCAGTTTTTGGAGACATACAGTACATTACAGCTTGGTGGCAAAAAATCTCGTGGCCGCGCACGGATATGCAATGTATACGGACGGCCATCTAGAGAGCGGAACATACCAAGGTGACAAGCATGCGGTATGGTATCGACATGAAAACAATGAAAATACAGAATGTAGAGCAACTTTGTAAGTGACAGAGTAAGGAAAACAACAAAACCCGACCAGACCTCCAGATCTAGTACTTTGTATACCAGCCCTGCGCTTTAATGACGGCCGCTACCCGGCGGGGCATAGAGGTATAAAGGCTCCCCAAAAAGTGACTCCGGGATAGCATTCCAGATCTCCAGCAAAGCATCTGCTAATGCTTCCTTCACAACATCTGGTCCCCCTGGCATGTTGAGCAAATGAGGATATTTTTTGTGAAGTTGGCATTTCATGTATGCCCAAACATGTTCAATTGGATTCATGTCAGGAGAGTATACAGGGTGTTTTGCAATTACCCAGTCATTCTCTTTAAACCATGCGCGTGCAAGTTTGGAAGTATGGATGGATCAGTTGTCCTGCATGAAAACTAGATTACCAATGCCCATCTCGCTCAACTCTATACGGACATATGTTCTAAGATCTCAGTATATTTGATGGCATTATTCCGTCCTTCTAGCAGTGGCTATAGATATCCTATCGCTGATCCATAGAAGCATCCCCACACCATAACGGCATGTCCTATAAGCTTATATCAGTCTATGCTTTAAACCGCAGGTATTTATATACCTGCTTGGGTCTACTGCTTCTGCTGCAAAGCGATCATCTCCTTTCTTCCTCTAAACCCACTTGCACCCCCCCCTTTGCTGCGCTCTACATTGCACTCATCTGACCAGATATATTTTTTCCATTGATTAATAGTCCAGTCCTTTCTTTCAAGTGCCCATGCCAATCCTGCACTTGCATGTTGTGGTAGAAGTTTTGGTCGTTTTCTCGCTATCCACTTGCAGATCCCTTTCCCTCGAAGCATGCGATCTGAGGTTCGTGAACCAATATTCGCTAACTCCAGAATTTGCATGAGTGCCATCTTAGAGATTGAACAATCTCCTTCAATCAAGTCAAGAATGACTTTTTCCACATCCTCCGATATCTTTTTTGGACGTCCTGTATACTTGCTGTTCTCCTGAGTCTCTCGCTCAATATACCGCTTAATAAAGGACTGTATAGTTGTCTTTAATCGCCCAAGATAATCTCCTATGCGTTGATATCCTTACCCCTGTTCATAGGCAAAAATTATTTTTCCTTTCTCAAGATCCGTCAGATGCTTTAGAGTTGGAGCAGCATTAGCGTTGGTAGTCGAAGTTGTGGCATCGGTGGTGGCATTAATGTCGGCTTCGATTGATACAGGAAGGGTATCTAGGTTGGAATCAGTATGGGTTGGCATAGCTGACATAATCGAGGATTAGAAGAGCATTGCTTAATGAATGATGGAACGTACCTCGCGATTGTTTTGATATACAGAGTATTCAGGAGAAGTCAGACATTCACTGAATTGGTGATGCCCACTCTAGATGTAGTATGTCTCGAGCGTACAGACATGTCTCAAGCGCGCTGCTTGCTCTGGCCATTTATGCCAGGGGTATGAGATTTTTTGCCCCCAAGCTGTACCACGCTATACCACTCTCTCTACTTGAGTTGTTCCATCGCTGCCACATTTTCTACACACATAGACTTGGTGGAAGATTTCTTTACTAAGTTGAATCTCTGAATTGCGACTTCTGTGCTGGTTGTTTCATACAGGGGAAGGCCGGACGGATTTCTTTTGTTTTTCATAGGGTCGGGAGGCACCTCTAGCGTGGTAGGTACAAATTTCTGTAACCTGTCTACCAATGCACGCCAACAGAAGGACTTGACACCAAAAGAAATATAAATACCTGCACCGGGTATGTCGGGTGAGCATGGCTGCTGCAGTGCAACCGTCTACGTTCCGATGGACGTTTATGTAGCCCGCTTTTGGGTGACCGCCGCATGACATTACCGGTAGGTCGAATCTACGTACAGACTTTAAAAAATAAAAATAAAAATAAAAAGCGAATGTTTATACTACCACCAATACCGCGCGGCTATGGAGCAGCGGGAAATTCCTGTAGAGCAAGAGTGTATGTCTTTTGAAGACTTTAATAAACATGCAATGCTTGCAGTCATCTATCTATTCAATCCGCCAGGCTCCTACCGACTTCATGCCAATCCACCTCCGTCGGACTACATACCAGGAGATGTACGAGCAAAAAAAACCCACCAGTTAATTTAGCCGACCCTACAGCGCCAATCACCCGCATTCAGAAGGGAAGACCATGAATGTCGGTGTCATCATAGCTAGTCTATCTGAGCTGTTACTTAAATCTGTCACTATTATTCTGTCGCTGTTATTCTGTTGCTATTATTCTGTTGCTGTTATTCTGTTGCACGGTATTGTTTGGAGGGCAGGAGCAGTGTCAACATGAGGCACAAACAGGAAACTTAGGCTCGAGAACAAAGCTTACTGTCGCCGACATATGTATTGCTACCCATAACCAACAGTACTAGTACCATAGATTCCAACGCAGGTACTTAGTAGGTTGGATCCGGATTCTAAAAACAAAAGCCCAGCCCAATTAAAACAAAATACCATTTCAAAGCCTAATGGGAGAAAAGAAGAAAGGGGAAATAGAAATGCACATTGTACTTCCAATATCCCACCCAGGTTATCGTCCACCTCCTCATCACCCCCTCTACCTATGGCCACGCCCTCCCTTCCTCATCCTTCACTACATCCTCCAACACACTCTTCGCATAATCCGGATCAGTCACCTCACACTCACACACAGCATTCTCCGCACAGAATCACACGTCACATTTATCCCTAGCGTACTCTCAACATCATATCCGTCATCGTACCATTCGTAGTATGATTCTGGTACGAATTATACATCATCATAGCCGTAGGGGGTTAAAGTAATTCAATGGATAGTTCCACGTATCCCCCGGCGTTGCTGTCTTTGGAGGTTCCTGGAGAGGGTTTCTTTGTACCAGAGCCCCCTGCGGTAGTTGAACCTCCAGCAGAGCTTCCCCCCAGATTACCGCTGGAGTTACCGGAGCCAGAGGGGGAGGAGTCCTTCATTATTATAGGCGAGTGAGTGTTTAACGGGTGTGTTTATTTCGAAGGCGAGAACGTTTTTTGTGATGTAGACTTGGACTTATGCCTAGCTAGTAATTAAGTAGCGTTAGTAGGTGGTGGCCTGTGGTACCTTTAAACTCCTGCAGTGAATCCACTAAGCGAATCCTTAAGTTGGACGGGAATGCGGAACCAAGTATTACTCAAGCAGTGTAAGCACGTACATACCTGACGGGGTCGGTTCAGCAAAGATATAAAGTATAGATCTATACCACTGGGTAAGTAAGTGTGCCTAATTGCAACCCAGAACAAGTACCTACTCTAAGGTCTCTGAAGCTGTCTGCTAGTTGGAGAGTTGAGATGTAAAGTATCGACCGCGTACTCAAGTTAAAAGAAAGTTCCGTCCAGGATAATAACCAAGTGTGGTGAATATAAATAAAGAGAATGGTCATATGAGCGAACGGGGTCTCCTTTATGTTTTGGTTGAACGCATTTTGTGCGGCCAAGCTTGAGGAAAAAGTTGTTGGTTTATCTACCAATGTTGTACTGCCGTATGTAGGCTCCGCGGGCAGACCTACATAACTAGTTTTATAGGGTTGATATCGATATCACTGTGTTATGGAATCATCACAAACAAATACCAGCACAATCGGAATACGAACGTGATGAAAACCACTGAGCTTGTAAAATAAGTGCACAACCACAACCAGACAAAGCATGTCTAACCGGTCCACTCCACTCGAGACTGTGCAATCCGGTATAGCAAGGGTAGACTGTAGCTACCCGACTTCGTATCACAGGTGGCATAATTGGCGACAGTGGTGTACCTGGCGGACGTGGGTACCAAAACCAGAAGCAGGTTAAGCGTTCAATTGAGCCCACAAAGAGCGTCAGACGCTACTGTTGGGGTTGTCGAGGTATTTGGAGGCCGTGAACCTACAAGTACGCAGGTTGGCGAAGAAATTGCAGGATACAGAGGCCGTGGAGCATGCTGTGGCCTAGCAGACATCATTGGAGGGTTCTTCAAGCCCTTATGTTCATGGTGCCATGAATACACCTTCATTAAGGCTCTCAAAACGGTTGAGTCTTGACCCTTTCCCCAGTAGCCAGCTTGGTCTATACTAATAGGGCTTATAGAGAGGGCCCATATGGAGCTGGGGGGGAGGTTGTAGGAGGGGGGAGGTTGTAGGAGGGGGGAGGTTGCAGGAGAGGGGGGGTTGTAGAGGACGTTGGGGGCATGACTAGGATAGGGCATCCTGCATGAATCTGACAGGGTTGGGGATGTGCAATTCGAGTTTTTCATGCAATTTTACCCTATATTCATCATTACATTTGCACTCTTGTGCGGGCTGTGGTGGATTAGACGGGATATAGCTGCTTTCGGTACCCATGTCCGCCAAGCCATAGCGATGCTTCCTTTGGTAACTGGTCAAATTGGTATGGCGAAGGTCTTGTGAAATCCTATCCCATGCTTAGAGCCATCGCCATACCCAAGTAGAGTACCGGTAAGGATGGCCAACGAGGCATCGCGTGGAGGGTTAGTACATATGCTTACATATGTATCGAATAGATCTTAGTATCCGATCAATTAGTGTGATGCACACAGATGGCCAGACTATTGACACTTAATACTCGATTCCGATTTGGCAATTTTTGACTATTACTCGAAGAATGCGTGCCGAGGGCATCTGCTCGGATCAAAGTGATGCTGATTTGGATTTGGATTTGGTGGCTGGGTGCGAAGGGCGGTGGTGGTGGTGGTTGGGCGTGCGGTGATTTGGTTGATGGGTGCGTCTACATGTTGCTTTACTTTCTTTTTTGCTTGCAATAGTGGAGGGGTGGTAGTGTGGTGGTGTGGTGGTGGTGAAGGTGGTGGGTGTGCACTGCTCTCTTTCTTTTTGTTTGTGCGGGGTGGTGTGGGTGGTGCCTGAAATATTCTTGTCTGGCTAAACAGGGGCCGTCGAGGCAGATTTGCATTAAATATACCTAGCCGATGTCCTCCTCCGTAGCATCAAGTTGCTTGATTTTGCAGGTCCGGAAGATGTATACTAGTCCGCTCAGAAGAGTTGACTATACTTACTCTTTCCCCCCGATGCAGCCACTCCTATGCTCGTGCTACAGTATGTATAATTGCAATGTGTCGAGTTCATCATAGCTACCTTTGCTACCGCATCCTCAATAACCTCATCTAAATCAGCTACATCCTATCCTTCCTTGTTGAGTGCATTCACGCATCGAGGTTTTAGAGCAACAGGCTTTGATTAGAGCCCCACGAGTGCGGACCAGTAGGCTGGGTACCGCTTACCATTGGTAGAAGTACATCTGCAGTGTGACCTTTAGCGTGGCAAGGATGTGGAAGAAACCTGGATGGTCGATAACTACAATGGCAATCTAACTAAGAAGGGGAGGATTTCCCAGCATATATTGGAGAAAACAGTACCCGGCGATATCCTATCATCCGATCAATTCCATCCTTCGATCCATTCACCCTTGCTACCGGCCCAATTCTCCATCATCAGCTGCATGATTCAGGGAAGAATATTGCTGCGGTACTTGAGCTGGCAAAAGTGCGCTGACCGGTGAGTTGAAAAGCCTGGGCTTTGGGGACCGGGTATTCACTGCTCCCGCGATTAATTCACTTGGTTGCAAACGGACGAAAGCAGCCGGTATTTCTTATAAGCAGACCGCGAAATAATAACCAACCACTTGAGTGTTTTGTACTCGGGCACGAGACTATGTGTTGTCTCCTTGGAGGGTCGAGTCACAGCTACCCCGCCAAGTTGTGTATTTCCTTTGACTGTAGGGTAGGGTAATAAATCCGAGCCCTGCCATGTGGAACTATCTATCAGCACTATGTACTCGAAATACTCTGGGGCATCCCGATAACCCCTCCATCCTGGCCAGCTGCCACAAGGAGGTAAAAAACAGACCATCTGAAGGCGGCGAAGTTACCAATGTCGCCAATATGACGATAATGCCATGCACAATCTTCAGCTTTCCAGATATTTTCTGTTATTGGGTTTGGATAGAGCAATGCAGCCAGCAATGGCTTGGACAGCATCTCCCATGTCCACTGTCTTGTTACTTCCGCGTCGCATTCCTTGGTGATGTTTGAATGGCCAACCACTACGTATTTGAGTATATTCTGATATGCAGAGGTTTATTCAGCCCTCCCTTGCTATTTTTCAGTACTGCAATCTAACAGCAGCATGGCTGGTGTTCAGCGGAGGGTTCAGCGGAGTACGTGAACGTAGCTCCGACTCTTTGCTCCAGCTCCGCAGGTATCGTGTCAGAGCTATTGTAGTTATTTCGTAGAGGGCCTCTGTCTTTTGGTCTTCAAGGGGTCTCAAGTGTAGTGCCTAGTATATCGTAGCTCCCTCGCCAAGGCCTTACAGCTTCCATGCATAGTAGGGTAATGCAGTGCAGCAGAGTCTGGGGGGGTCCTGCTCACTTAAGACAATGCTCACTTACGAAGTATGCGATTACTCTCAGCAAGACACGTGACAGCTGTAAGAAGACGTGAATGCATATTTGCCAATTTATGTAGGGTCGGGGATATTTCTCATATGTACAACTCTTTGCATAAATGCTGATCACTAAGATGTTCTAGACCGATTCTTTCTTGCCTGACCTGAGCACTTACCGGTACCGTACCGTATCCAGTGAAGAGGACCCGGAGCAGGGGCTGAGAACAAGCAGCTTGCATGTGCATGCATACTTAGTACATGCATATACAGTATGAGCATGCCATTATAATCAGCTAATCGATAAGCGGACTAGTATAAATAGGATGGTTTTTATATAAATATAACACTTATGGATTGAGGGCAGGAGTAGTGTCAACATGGGGAGATTTAGCTCTAGAACAAAGCTTACTGTCGTCGATTATCCCCCGGCGTTGCTGCCTTTGGAGGTTCCTGGAGAGGGCTCTTTTTGGTAGAGGTGGAATCCTCTGTGGTGGTTGCCTCCAGAAGAGCCTCCCCCCCAATTACCGCCTGGGCCCCTGAGCCACCGGAATTGCCGGAGCCAGAGGGGGAGGAGTCCTTCATCGGTATAAGTAGGAGTTTCACGGTTGTGTTTGTTTCAAAGGTGAAGTTGATTTTGTGGTGTGCTTGGATTTCCACCTAGCTAGTAATATAATTAAGTAGCGTTAGTAGGTCGTGGTCTGTAGTACCTTATAACTGCTACAGTGAATCTTTTTAGCGAATCCTGAAGTTGGGCGAGGAATGGCGGAATCAAGTAGCACTCAAGCAGTAGTATGAATGTACATACCTGTACGGGGTCGATTTAGCAACGATTTAAAGTATAAATCTATATAACCGGGTAAGTAAGTGTGCCCAAATCCAACTCAGAACAGGTACCTACTCCAAGACTGTCTACTAGTTGGTGAGTTGGGATGTAAGTTACAAGAAAGTTTCGTCTAGGGGGCGTAGTAGGTACAAGCTACAATAAAAGCAATTCTGTACGCCACCGGACCTACAATGCTGCACAGACAGAAGGGATAGTGAAAGGAAACTAGATATGGGCACCAGCAGACTGCAATTAAGCCTAGTCACCCTACTTATTGCGCCACCGGTACTTAGGTAAGTATCAACATAGCATCCTTAAAACTTAATTGTACTTATGGCAAGTTCAAGTAGAAGCACCATTTTCAGCTTATTCTCAATACCCGTCTGGTTGTGCATACCTTAAGTAGTTTGGTAATTGGTCAAATTGTATAGCGAAGGTCTAATGAGTTTCTATCCCATGCATAGAGGGCCAGGCCGTCGACACTCATTCTCAATGCCCATGGCCTTCTCATTGCCATACCCAAGTACGGAGTAGGGATGGTCATTTCAACTGTCAAGTGAGCGGCGCCCATGGCCAACTAATGTCCAAGTAAAGTGTTATAAGAATAGCTGCGATGGGGACCAAAGGTGGTATGTTTATACCGGGGGAAAATTACATGCATGACAACGGACATGGAATCAGTATGAGGATTCATGTAAGAACTGTGACCTTATGCTAGGTTAATCTGGCTCTTTCTTGATATACATCCCTCACTTCGACGTCTTGCTGTTTGTTGCCATACCAGCTGGCGAAGGTGACCGGGTGGGCTCTGCAGATATGGGCCCTGCCACGCTAATATGTATACGAAGTAGTCTGGTTCAGAAAATAGCTAAAAACAGGCCATCTGAGATACCTGCCCCTTACCAGTACTCTGGGTTGAAAGATATCAGTAATCGATTTGAGGGTCGGGCTCGACAAATAATAGAGGTTTTGCACGCTTGCATGAATGGTACCAGTACCTAGTGACCACCTCACTCTCTAATGCACCTCGGATCATTGTTAATTAATTAAGACTGACAGGGATAAAAAGATGTCTGTAGATCTGGGTATCAAAATTGTCTTGATAGTGTTGAAAGCTTTGGGCATCAACCCACCCAAATGCAGCTTAGCTACCTCTACGGTGTCAGAGGTATGCGGCACTTTCGTATCCCCATCCCGCATTCAGTAATATGAGCAGATTTCCTTATAATATGCGATCGGGGCTCAATAGAGAGGTGCCACATGACCATCATCCTGCCAAGATGCACCTCCCCATCAGTAAGGACTCCCCACATTAGCATGTTATCCGTCACTGCACATTTGATGATACTAAGGAGCAATATCGTAATCAATGATCGATCCGACGTTGTAAAACCTCTTGTTTTGCAACTTTTGTAGTCCAAGTGCGCGTGTAAGGGTGCAAGGATTCGGCGTAAGCTTGTTCCTGCCCCCAAGATCTCATGCATGGTGAGGCAATACTGCCTTAGCAAAATCTGATTCAGTCTACCCTTGCTATAACGGACCTTCAAGATTTCGTACTACCAAATTTCCCTTCGCTATACCGGACGGCCATACAATACCGGACCGGACAGAGTGCAGAGGTCTTCTCACTCTGTCTCCATATATTTCCCCTTTGATATACTGGACGAGGTATGTCTGAGTGCTGAATAATCCACTATTTTAGGCCTAAAGTGAGTCGAAATACTCCCATTTAGGGGCAAAATTGAGGTTCTCAGGACGCACGTGACTGGTCAACAGAGGCTAGCGCCATCTTCTATACCCGAACCCTTGCTATATCAGACAGTCAGAGATGCTGGGGGGATGCTGGCGTAGTTGGCAGTGCGTACCGGGAAAACTGGTGAATAAGACTCCTTGTCTGTATCTTTGCTCTTTTCCTTTTGTGGTAGCAGCGTTACTACTTGTCGGCAGATTGGCGTCCTTGGCTTGGATTTTGACTTATTCTACATTTATGATTCAGATACTGACAAGGAGTCTTATTCACCAGTTTTCCCGGTAGCTGAATGACCTGGGTGGGAGTGGGCGGTCTCTCAACAGGTAGTGGGTTCGAATCCCGCTCCCCCCAAATGGTGCTGTTAAGGAAATTCGGGGAGGTGGGGTAGTGAGGCAAATACAGGGATACATATACCTAGCATCAAGTAAGTCTCCTATTGTGGTTGTAGTATACGGGGGTCGAACGCTCCCACTGAAGGTTCCGTCAAGGGTTTCCAAGGCCGCCGCATAGCCTCAGGCTGATTAAGTCGTAATAGATTGGAAAAAATTCAAAAAAAATCAGAGATGCTGCAGGCTTATGGTACATGTGGTTTGGGTTGAGCTTGAAATCTCACCGAGGGGTAACAGAGAAATTCTCTTCTATTGGTCTTATACTGGATACTGTGGGAGTGGTACTGAAGAATAATTCGCCATGACTGCCCCTTTTCTGCATCCAATTGGATATGGGGGTGGTGGAGCTTCTAGCGTAATTGATTCTGGGACAAAAGGTTTCAATGCCACGGCGACAGGGATGCAAAGGTTTACAATACCACACAACAACGGCGCTAGATACGAAGCTACCCTACTGCAGCAAATAATACAGTTGAACGCTGTAAGTTATACAATCTAGGACATCCAAATATGGCCGGCTTACAGAATCCTCTACCGTAGAGACTCGAGTTATTCGATAGCGCTATCACATACATATGCAATGTCCAAGATGTTTCTGCTGAGCTTAACTTAA
>Ga0307511_10006799_pt1 | contig 11533 bp, 6 predicted proteins | sample 13_EM_MG_FD_200266 | JGI IMG/M metagenome (GOLD analysis project Ga0307511, IMG submission 200266) | Populus trichocarpa ectomycorrhiza microbial communities from riparian zone in the Pacific Northwest, United States - 13_EM | ecosystem: Host-associated > Plants > Roots > Unclassified | place...
TATGGTTTGGTTTGGTTTGGTTTGGTCTGGATACAATAAACCAGCTAGAAAATTAAAGACGGTTCAAGAGCAACAAAACAGCAGGTAGCAAGCTAGCTGACGAAGATGGAGATTACAAGGGAATAAAGAAGAGAGTATAGTCCATGCTTAAGATATAGCATATGCTTACATGATAATGCATAATATAGCAATAAGGATCGTGATGAGGAGGAAAGAATGTTCTTTCATTTTTTACCAATCAATGGAGAGATGAAGAATGTGTTTCGGGTCTCAAAAAAACAGGTTTAAGAAAAAGTTACGGGTTTTCTTTTTTAATTAAAGGGTTTTAAAGTGAAATTCAGTGTGCTGATTAACCAATTGCATCACACTTCCCAGCAGACCCAGACTAAAAGTAAGAATAACAACTTTGGTGAGTGCTTGCAAGATGATGTTCGTGGACATTGATGAACATGTTTTTGTACGTCCAATTGATCGAGGAATTATGGATTTAAATCAATTAGGTTGGGTGCCCTGTCCCTATGTATTCCAATTTAGTTATAAGAAAAATAATTATCAGTCCCAGTTAATAAGAGTGGAGTGTGCACGTGGATTACAGTTTTTTAATTTAATTATAAAATTGATTAATGGCCCGTTCCGGCCTTGTTATCTGCTAAATTTCAATCTGTCTTTTTTTTTCTATTTTTTTTATCGTATGAATAGAATGATCCATCGAGGACCGCCCGGGCTAATAAGCTTCCAACCTTCTCCGTCACGTTACATGCAGATATTTTTATTTTTTATAGATAAAATTATAAGGGTTTTTTTACATGTTTCTATAGTTTAAAAAATCTAAATTTAAATAAAAAAAATTATACATGTATATAATCAAATAAATCAAGAACTATACATGTAAATAATTAAATAAAAAATTATTAATAATATCTAAAAATAAAACTTGAAAAATCAAGATATAGGTATAAATCAAGATATTTAATCTCAAAAAAAAACATTTATCTTGTTGTGTTTGTTAAACTTAAATAAAGCCAGGTCAGTGGAAAAATAATGTTATTTTAGATTATTAAAAAAAACAAAAACTTAAGTTGATCTCACCCTAACCTTAAACTTGTTCGAAATAAATTAGTTCTTATAACAACAACTACAGCCATAACAGCTGTCAAAATACCAGCCACTTGTTTAAGAGAATCTCACGTTTTGACATCAAAGAATCAAATATCATTTTCAAGGAATATAAGAAGAAAACTTTACTTAAATTCTCAATTTATTTTTCTTTTAAATGATGGGATATGCATGAAAGGGACTATAAAGGTTATGTGATGAAGTTCTCAGGTTAAATAAATTGAGACTATGTGTATAAACGAGGCAAAAATCATTAGTGATAATTAAAAAAATCATAAGTGATAACTAAAAAAATTAAAAAAATCAAGAAACAAATATAGATTAAAATATATAATCTTGTATAATGGAATATTTATCTGGTTGTGCTTGCTGAATTAATTTACTAAAATTATTTTTTTATTCAATAAAACAATAATAGAAATAAACACTTATTAAATTAATTGAATAAAATAAAAGACAAAAGAATATGATGCAAGGTTCTTCATGTTAGAAATATTTTTTTTCAAAAATAAAGTTTATCTATATAAAAGATTAAAAAAATATAGATGAATCACAATAATCTTTCAAAAAGTAAATACATACAACGCCATTAAAAAAAATCTCTATTAAAAAAGGATTAAATAAGAAGAAAAAAATCACAAATTAAAGATATTAATTGAAACATAAATTTAAAAATTATTTAAGAAAAAAGACATTAAAAAATATATTAATTAAAAAAAAGCAATATTAGAAAGAAAAAATAGTTAAGACATTGTGACTTTAACTTAATTGGGTTCAATAATTTTTTAAAAAAAATTATATATTTAACCTTTAAAAAAAAACCTAAAAGAGGCAAAAAAAAATAGCCTATGTTATCGGGCTTATGGCCCAGCACACATGGCCCATTGCAAGGGAAAGCCCAAACATATGGGTGGGATTTCGAGCTTAGGGTCGCGCTTGGGCCTATTTTTATATATATTTTAAAAGGACAGACGACTTGTTGTCCACCTCTTTTCTTTGAAAAATATACGTTGGCGACAGTTCACCTGCTAAGACAGATGACGTGTTGTTTGCAAACCCAAATTCCGACCACCCAGCGGTGGCCACAAAATTGAGGCAGTGCATCTTTTGTCCAAAAAATCCAATTTTTAAATCATTTCAACCCAAAAAAACACCTCATTAATACATTTAAAACACTCATAAACCAATACATCAACTCAAAATACTTAGAAAGAGTCAAGAAACATGAAATCAAATCGAGTTAGATTTATCTTTCTCGATTTAAATTTGTTTTTTCAGATAACATTGAGGTTCTAAACAGTTATCATCATGCCCTCTCATCTCATGAAACCTATGTACACAAAAAAAAACCATTTTAATGGTTGAAAATGACTTAAACGACAACCTTTCTCATTACTAGAATTTAGCAACCCATCTGTCTCTTCTCTTTCTAATCAGGAAATAAAAAATAACATGAATAAATTTTTGTACCAAAATTAATTGTTTTGAAATCTAAAGAGACATAAATTGTCTAATTTGTGTTATTTTAAAATTTTAAGGACCTAAGTATATTTTTCAAAAACTTTCTGGCAGGCCACTCATGTTTGGTGTCTTTTTCATTTAAGTCCCTCTCTTTTCAATTCCATTATCACCTAAGAAATTAAAAGCAATTGGACTTCAATTAGAATTAAATCACTCAAAATAAAACTTTGAGGGCCAAAATAAATTATTGACAATGCACAATATATCCACAGTGTTTGGTGAGTGTGTGAACAATGTCATCTCAATAGTGTTTAGCCCATGCGTTTTGGCTTTTTAGTTAATATAGCTCAGGAACATATATATCCACTCTATTGCAGTCTTTTGCATTAGCTTATAACTAGATTGGTGATTCGTGTCATGCCACAAGCTAGTCAAAAAATTTTTATCACACATAAGAGATGCTTAGACGATGATAATTTTTTTAAAAGAAGTAAAAAAAGCTTGATACTCAAGAGTCATTAACTCGGCTGGATCCAATATGATCAAGTAGTTAATATTCTTATTAAATTATAGGCAATGATAGCAGATAAATCATAAAAAAAAACATTTGACAACAATTAACTAAAACAAATGAGCTATCAATATTATACCCAGAATGAAAAGAAAAAAAAATGTTAGAGACTCACCATCACTTTATAGTGGACATTGTCCATCACAAAAAGAGCTTGCTAAGGCAATTCGAACCTGACTGAAAAATTCTGGATGATGACATAAGAAAAAGTCGCATGGTTTGCTAAACCAACGTGTCAAAAAAGCAAATCGAACAAAACAAAATAAAATGATCTTCAATCTACATTCAATAAATCAATTCTATTTAATTCAAGAATAAAATTTATTTTTAAAAAATAAATTTAACAAAGAGTAACAAATAAAAAGACACGAGGTAATCTATTTAAATAAAATAATAATAATAAAAGCAAGGTCATAGAAAGCTTGAAAAAAAACATACTTCATTCTCTAATTAAATAAATATTAAAAGATAAAGTTGAAAAAACATCAGCTTAAAAAACACCAAAACAATCCTAGGCAAACCTCATGAACCCTAGTTAATTTCTAAAGCTTACAACCTGTGAAATCTTAAACACAGGTTTAGTAAAAAAACTAAAATCCAAATCAATTAAATGTTGAAGAATTAAATCAGGTAAAAAAAAATACCAATTTTGAAAATATTGCAAAGCAAAAAAAAAAACAACAATAAAAAAAATAAGGATGAAATCTATTAGGAAAAAAAATTATAGAGGGTGGATTAAAAAAAATCAACTCTAAAAATTATCTTAGATTACAAAAAATAGCAATTAAAAAAACAAGGACTAAATTTGATAAAGCAAAAAATTGAATAAGGATGAAATCGAAACAAAAGTCAAATTCAATTATTTCAAAAAAAAATTATAACCAAAAGAATAAGGACTAAATCAAAAGGAAAAAGAAGTTCAAGGGCTAACTTGAAAAATCAGGTTGTAGGGCGCAAACACCGAGGAAGAAAGAAAGAAAAAAAAAATATTGTCGGCAACAAACCAGAGTTCTTATTAGTGTACGGACCACATATTCATGGAAGAGAAGTCTAGACGAAGTTGAATCCATCCCGGAATGGCCTTTTGGTTGTTGGAATCAACCACATGCGTTGTTCAAAGACAGCAGAGCAGCTAACACATGTTGTGCACACATCAACAATATTTTTATTTTTAAAAAAGACTAGACTGCTCCACCCCAAAAACAACAAAAAATCAATTATAAAATAACTAAAATACCCTTTGACCCTATGCTTAAGAAAATAAGCTCAAAGGGTAAGATGATCTTTTAACTACTTACAAAAATGAAAAAACAAAATAAGCCCCATTGTTAGTTAATATATTTTTTTTAATTTCAAGAGTAATATCTAGGCACATTAAAACAAAAGGATAAAAAAACCTCTATGACAAACAAACAAATTCTCTTCTAAAAGCTTTAATGTAATTTAACTGTGAAAAAGAAAAAATTTATGTCTTGTCCCTTGCCAATTTCAAAATACTAAAATGGTCCCATTACAAAGACAATCTTACCCCCAACTATTGGCATACCCTTTTTTTTTTTTTTTTTAAGGTAAGATAATAAATTCATTATTCCCATCCACAATGCAATGTATCTAAATGAACAGTGAATTCACTATCCCTTTAATTTATTTTTTTAAATCAACTCTGGTTAGACCTCTGGTTATTACTGCTACTAATCCAATCCAAAGCATAACAATCCTAGAATTAATGGCATACTTCTACATTAGAAAAGAATGAGCCTCAGGAAGCATGACTGACAATTTCTTCGAAATAAAAAAGAAGGAAAAAAAAAATCTACAAGAGTAACCTAAGATTATTCTACTGTACAGGACCAAAGAATTAGTAGCACTTGTACAAGGCAGCTCCAACTAACATTGCTAAACTGTTGAATACAGAAGTTATAATTCATCGGAATTAGTGTGTTTCGTTTTGGTGGGATTTTTCCATCTTCACCATCAAACACAAAGACCAACAAAGTAAAACAATTACCTCATAGTCCACTTTCACCTCCATCATCATCGCTGCCAACACCATCATCATCAAAATCAGAAGAGCTGCTGGCATTAGCTTGTAGATCATGGAGGTGATTAAGAGCATCTCGTACATCAGAAACCAGGGAATTTTTTGCAGCTCTAACCACATCTATTTTCTGAACATTGATCTCCCCACTATTCTTTTTTCCCGCTGATTTTCCAGCCCGTGCATATGCTGCCTTTCTCCTAGCTTCCCTGCAGTGTAATTGGTCAATATACTTTTCATGTAAAGCCCTGTTTTTCACCTGCTTCAGTACTGGGGGACTAACAATATTTATCCCACATGAACTCAATCTTGAAAGGGGCTTTTTATGGCCAGAAGAAGATTTCTCATGGAACTTGTGAAGAAAACCCTGTTTTACTTTTGAGTGCTCGGGGGTGGAAATTTTAACAGCCAGCTGAGAATCTTGAGTAGATGGATTCATGTCAGGTTCAAAAATGGAGAAAAAGTCTGCTTCATAATCTCGGTCCATTCGATTCTGATTTTGCAATAACTCTCTAACATTTTTATGTGCGAGATGATCCTTCTGCTCACATCTCAATCTTTTACTCTTTGGGCCGGATGGATGAAGTATCTTGCTAGCAGAGAGCGAAGAGCTTTCAAGAGGTGATGAGTTTATTCTCTTAGCCCTTGATCGCCGCAAAGCTTGAGGTGGAGTCATATGATCAGAGTTTACTTTCTCAAAACAATCCTGTGCAGACTTTCCAGGAACCTGCAGTTGATTTCATGCACATGTTAGTATAAAGCTCACAATTGGTGCTCTTTCAAGCTAGAAAGAAACTGTCTGTAAATATAAAAGGACACTAATTAGCACTCCCAATCAATATAAGAGAAGACTATCCTTTGGCATTGGGAATAGAAGCCCACAATTAAGCTGTAGTAACAACTACCAAAAGTGTCCATGCATTGCTGCAGGGCATGTTTTGCCTGCTGATAAAATGCAAAACATAATTGTTGATGCTGGAGAGCTGATAAATGCAAGCATAATGGTGTATAGTGACAATAGGATTTTACAGATCATCAACTATACAATATCTGAAAAATATAGTAACAGAATGAAAGCAACGGATTATTACTGTGCTTTATAGCATCTGAATACTCGGCATCCAGATACTGACTGATTCTTGCAATGGAAGAATGTTACAGTTTAGTTTTCATTTGGGCTATTATATGAATGGACATGGTGTGTAGAAAAGCAGCTCCGAAGTTTTGTAAGCAACTGTCCATGTTATGATTGGCTATGCAGCAAAACATGAGTTCAAGATTTTATTAATTGAAACAAATCTATGTATGAAAAGAGCAACTTAATTTGATTAGTATAGAGCATATAGATGGCTCTGTTTCTCTGCAAAAAAAACCATAAAAATGTAAGGTGAAGCAGCACATTAAATACTGAATTGTGTGGTTGTGAAAATATAACAAGTTGCTTATTCATTGAGCTAACAAAAACTCTAAAAATTATTCATGTGAATAATTTATTCATTGAGCTAACAGTTTATTTTTATTTTTGTACAAAGGGGGGAAAAACAAAGAAAAAAAACAAACGACCTTAATCTCTAAATTTCTCGAGTGAAGCTCTTCAATAGTTATCATGTAGAGAAGCTTTAGCTAGTCCGAGCTCATATGGGTAATAGCAGAGGCTGCCCACCGCAATAGGTTCCATAGGGGTCCTGGATGTTGCCAAAAGGAAAGAGAAAAAAATACAAAAACTAGAAAGGAGTGCGCGCTCGTGCGGCGTTGTTTGTGGGAACCGAGTTCTGTATAGTTCTATTGGCATGCCATCATCATATCATCCAAAAGCTATTGTAATTGAAGCGTGCAAACTACACTCACTACCTAAAATAACAGGAATTTGAACTGAAGATGCAAGAGTTCCTTCAAGAAAAAAAATTTGCAATTCCGTTTTTATGCTACCGTTTTCAAAAATCCTAAGTTACCAGGCTAGTGACAAAAAAAAATTTGAACGGGCCCGGGTACACATGACAATGCATAGAAGAAAACGAGCGTTAAAAGGGACAGAGCTCCCAGACCACAACATCATGTCAGCAAAAATCATAACTCGTTGAAGAATTGCCTTTTGATTAACAATAAGCATATAATTTATGTTGGTAACTTGAAATAGTTGACATTCTAGGTGAAGAAGTGAACATCATTCATTGTTGGTTGTAAAAAATATAAATGAAAAGGAAATCAAAATAAAAATATAGGTAGAATTAGATTTCAGGTTAAGAAAATGAATAAATAAATAAATAAATGACAGGCAATGCCTAAGACACATCCATCCCAAAATCAAAATTTTAACTTTTGTTGTACAAAATATTACTATCCAATCTGAAAGTTCCCATCTTGGAGTTGAACTTGTGTTTCTAAGGAAGCACAGCAAAGTAAAGGAAGGGGTACAAAAATATGAACAGAAGCAGAAAATAGAAAAAGATAAAACTTTTATTACCAGCTTAGAAACCTTCTTCCAGAAATGAGGGGTAGGCTTGGTGGTAAAATAAGCTCTTTGCAAAACCATTTCTTGCTCCTTTGTCCACTCGTGAACAGCCCTTTTATTAGCTTCATCTGTTCTCTTTCTCTTCCTGTTGTTATTATTAATTTCTTGTTCATTTGTTTCACAGACATCAATGGCACTCACTCTTGCTTTGGCTGCTTTAAATCCAAAAGTAATAACACAACTCCTGTTACTGGTTTTCATTTCCACTTCACCTTTTACTTCATTCGAAGACAAAACCCTCGTATCATCAGACTTGCAATCACTAGTCTTGTTGCTGACAAGTTGATTTGCATTTGTGCCCTGCAACAAAGAAAGCCTTAAAGATCTCCTACGAGTCGAAACCTTTTTCATTTCCACTTCACCTTTTACTTCATTCGAAGACACAACCCTCCTATCATCGGGCTTGCAATTGCTAATCTTGTTGCTGACAAGTTGATTTGCATTTGGGCTCTGCAACAAAGAAAGCCTTAAGGATCTCCTAGGAGTCGAAACCTCACGCACCCTATTGTAACGAGAGATTGGAAATTTAGTGGACCCGGAACAGGGAATGCCGCAAACTAGGGATCTTTTTTCAGTGGGATTATGTTTTTGCGGGGAAAGGCCATTGTTGTGAAAGTCTGGCTTGCGGGCACTGGAATCTTGGGGTGGTTTCAGGGTGGTGGCTGAGGAAGAGGAGGAGGAGAGTTTATCTGAGTTTCTTGTCCTTCTAGGCATTATGACAAGCAGACGGTGAGTGAGCGTTTGGGCTGTAATTGTTGATTTGAGGGGGAGGAATTTGGAAGCAGCAAAGGAAGATCAATTACAAGGAACATGTTGAAGAAAGATAATAAGGATGGACCCAACTGTTGTTATTTTGGTCCATTTACTCATGGGCTTTGTTTGAAAGTTCTTAGTTAGCTGTAAGCTCCTCAAGTTCTTAGCTCGGGCCCACATCTATTATTAATGCAATTTATATATTACTAAATTGGCCTGCACTCGGATAAAAAAAACTTTTAATGTAAAAACAATTCATACGTATTTTTAAACAGTAGTAAAATTTTTAATCATAACTTGGCTCAACTAATTAACCTTAAAACCTTATAAACTGAATCATTTCCTAACATGGTTTCAAATTAAATCACGTCACTTATTTTAATATGACTTAATTGATCTGGCACGTCAAATATAGTCTAGATAACCGGTACAAATATAATTTAAATTTAAAAACATTAAGAAAAATATTTTTTTATATTAAAACAATAATATATTGAGTCGATCCGGACCAACTTGTCAACTTGTCACTCGGGTAATGGATCCAAATAAATTTAATAACTTAGTTTTTTTAAAATTATATGTTTTATCTAATTACATGATAACAAAAATATGTGATAGAAGTAAAACAACTAATTTTTTTTTAATGATTACAATGGATAAAAACAAAAAAAAAAGTTGTTCATATTACAAAAAGATTTTTATTAACTTATTCAAGAACAAAGTAAATAATAAACAAAGTTTAATAAATGTTAAATATTTTTTAAATTAATGTGCTTAACATGGTCAACTTTTGGGCACAAATGGTGCACCACCATCATATATAGGATTATATTAACACTTTGAGATCTTATTGGACATGAAAAAAACAAATTAAATATCGAAAACACTTGGATTCATGACTATAAAGCTATTATTTTTTGAAAACACTTGATACAAATGGTGCACCACCATCATATACAAGATTATATTAACACTTTGAGATCTTATTGGACATGAAAAAAACAAATTAAATATCTAAAACACTTGAATTCATGACTATAAAGCTATTATTTGTTGAAGTTTTTATATATATACCTAGAAAGGAACCACTCTAAGAGTGTCACTTTCTATGGCAAAAAAACTTCTCAACAACAATAAATATACTTTTACTATGGTTTGGGAGGTTGTTCTCAATTAAACATGCTTTGCTCTTTTTGCTATTTTTTTTTCTAGTTCTGAGAGGGATATGAGGTTCACCTAGCTGAAATCAAGAAAATTTTAGGCTATATTAAACATTCATTTACTATAAAGGTATTGAGCATTATCATAGTAAATTTACATGATAAATTTCAACAATCACTACATATCTCTTTTAAACCTTTCATATACCACTTAAGGCTAAAAGTTTTAAAGATGACATGACGTTAAAAATAGACTCACTCATATAAAGAATAATATTGAATCTGTTTGAGCAATACAATGTTCAACACAAGTATTGATCCATTATTTGATTTCCATCAATATTGGTTAAAGAACCTATAACTCTTTTGTAAACATGGAACAATAGTTGGCTGAGCATGCATACCTACATGTTATGAATTTCTAGGGAAATTAATTACAAAAACTTGGGCACTTCCATTCCATAACAATTTGCTTTAAATCTTATTTAAGCATCTTAATCATATATACAACTCTCCTGTCAAGATAAGAAAGACAAATCCATGAATAATGAAATGCTCTCATCATTTTCATCATCATCTCCAATGAAAGGTTGTTCATATTACTCTAAATTTATCAAAATTCAACAAAAAAAACCCTTCTCTTTAACCAAATATAGAGAGTTAGAATGGTGGTTCACCAAAACATGTATTATTGATGAATCTTGTGTTGAGAAGACACATAAATATTAGTTGGGAATTACTACTTCCATGTTAAGTTGGATGGTTTTAGGAGAGATTAATTAACATAATAGTTTCTTGTGAATATAACTTATTTTCAAGGATATCAAGAACACCAAGGGGAATTGCATTTTTTTCGATCCAATTTCATATAATCTAATTACTTGTAAATTAAAATGTTCTTAGTCAAATCAACATCATACGCTTATTTTCATGCATACCAAGAACTCCAAGTGTATTACATTATCTTGTTTTCTATGCTTTAGCTCATATCATTCTATTGTCTAAAAGATTCATATAAAACCTTAAGAGCTTTGCAAACCTAGAATCAAAATTCATTTCTACACCCTTTCAAGTTCTTGTATTATTGCAGTAAGTTTGATATTTTATAATGAGATACCTATATTGTCTAAAAGATTCATATAAAACCTTAAGAGCTTTGCAAACCTAGAATCAAAATTTATTTCTACACCCTTTCAAGTTCCTACATTAATGCAGTAAGTTTAATATTTTATAATGAGATACCTATATTGTCTAAAAGATTCATATAAAACCTTAGAGCTTTGCAAACTTGGAATCAAATTCATTTCTACACCTTTTCAAGTTTTTGCATTAATGCAATAAGTTCAAACATTAAGTAACCTATGAAGAAAATGGTAAGATAAATATCTAAAAAAAGAAAAAATAATGAAAAAATCCACAATAAGATAACTTTTTACAAAGGTATTGCAAACAAACCCAGCTCATTTGAGAATTGAATGGAAAAGATGAATAACCAAAATTGACGAATCCAACAACGATGGTTAATAAGGCAAAAAAACATAAACAGAGCAAGACAATCAACTTTTCTATTGCAAGTGAAAATAATGGAAAATCCTGCAAAGAGAAATAGAGAAAATAAATTGTCAAACTAAACACAGGATATGAGAAAAAAAAAAAAGCAAGAATTTCATAATAAACTGTGTGATAAGGGTCTCTCAGTATTGGTAAATTATAGTCTAGATAAAACATTGATTCCCACCTTAAGCCAAAAGACAATAGAGCTATAATTGTTTATGTAGTAAAATAATATTATTGGTTTAGTATTTTTTACAAACACATTAAATTCAATATTAAAAAGAAAGTAGTCATGGTTCCAGACAAAAACAATTATTGAACACCAAAATCATTTAAATTCTCTACATTTTCACACCAAATTCATCTCT
>Ga0307511_10006800_pt1 | contig 11530 bp, 5 predicted proteins | sample 13_EM_MG_FD_200266 | JGI IMG/M metagenome (GOLD analysis project Ga0307511, IMG submission 200266) | Populus trichocarpa ectomycorrhiza microbial communities from riparian zone in the Pacific Northwest, United States - 13_EM | ecosystem: Host-associated > Plants > Roots > Unclassified | place...
ATGAATTGTTTAATGTTTTGTAATTTTTTTTTTGTTTTAAATTAAATTTTTATATTTTTTTGATATATTAAAATCAAAAATAAATTTTAAAAATTAAAAAATATTATTTTAATATTTTTTCAAACTAAAAACAATTTAAAAAATAATCATAACAACCCAGCACCCAACAAAGATTTATTTGTGTATGTTAATTGATTAATAAAAGGTGCAAGTTATAAATTTTAAGACCCCTAAAATTAATTAAAATATACATAAATTTACTCAATCGCTTACATTAATCTTAAAAAAAAAAAGTTTCAAGTTACAAACATAAAAGGTGGAAACACCCAGGTTATTGTATGTCTTGGTTGAAAACGCAAGACAGAAGTTTCCACCACTTTGACAGGCGTGGAAATAAGATAACAAGATGACAACGTAATAGAACCGACAGAACAGTTTCCAACAGAAAGAAGATGATAATTAATGGAATCCCCACCCAAAGAAATCCATGTATCTCAGTTTTATTTGGATGGACTCATTTCATTGCACGCGTGAAAGGCCAATCTAATCACACAGTTGCCTTGCAATTACATATACATATACATATACATACATATACATATACATATATATATATATATATATATATAGAGAGAGAGAGAGAGAGAGAGAGAGAGAGAGAGAGTAGAATAGGGTGGCAGAGACCATCTTCTCATGCAAATGGCAAGCTAGCTCTCCCATATGTTTCTTTTAGCTATTCAGTCGTTTTTCAATGTGTCTTAATCAAATGGAGCTTGTGGTATAGGGATTACGCGCATCGAAACAAAATCAATATCTCCGCACAAAGAACTTCGATCGACCATTCACAATTGTGCATAGAGTTAAACGAAAACCTACAAGAATACAAGTTCTTCAGAATCCCCGAAGACGACAATTCTCCTTTGGCCGAGGACAAACACCACAAAATGACAACAATAGTAAAACGTGTAAAGACGTCCAAGGTTTAGGGAAAACTCCGGCGTTTCACGAAACAAATTTCCAAATTTCTTGTAAAGAAACTCCATCAGCACAAAATGTCGTTTCTCAAATTCAACCCAAGACCCACTATCAGAGAAAAGAAATTAGGATTTTATTGGTCGAATGCACCGAAGTCTTCTAAGAAGCTGGTAACACATTGTATATATTTAACTTATCCATCTGCATCAAATCATTGAGACTTGAAGGTAAAACCCAAAAGTCATTTTCTATGGTAGGAGCCCACAACTGGAGTGCCATCAAAAAATCAACACGCGTGCTTAGAAAAGGGAGACTTGAGACTCTTTATTTTAATATATCTTTGGAAAAGAAGAGGATGATACATAGAATATAGTGTTCACAGGACTTGGATGTGCTGAAATGATCATGTCGAAATTCACTTAGCTTCTGAACTGTAATCCTCTCCTAGTATAAGAGGCTGGCTGTAAGTAATCCCCTTTTCCAGTGACATGAAATCCAACAAAAACCACTCTTTCGCTCTTAAACAGGTTTCCAAATATATCAGTACGGTAGGCAATTGTGATTTGTAGAGTCAATTGGGTCTTTGATTTCGGAACATTGAGGCAATAGGCAATATAAATTCTCTTGAAGAGCGATGATGCATGGCTTCAGCTGAGGTCTATTTCTTTTTATTTTTTTTAATATAGTATCTTGTTTTATTTGCGTGTTTCTCAATTAATTTTATAAATTTTAAAATTAATAATTATATAAATTACTAATAATTTTGAAATAACTTAAAAGAGTAAATTTAACCAATTGACAACCAAAGTTAGGTCTCTGACTCTTATATACATTAATGATTGTAATGGAGGCCTATAGAAACAGAGAACGCATTCTTTAATGAGGGTTTTTGACTTTCATAGAAATCAATTTTCATTCTTTCATACTTATTTTCACTTTGAATTTACATTTCATCTAGAAAGACTTAATTTTTATAATGGTAATACCTTCATAATTTTATATATTACTTTTCTAGAGTTATTTATTCTATATAGAATTGGTGTTTTTTACACTTTTCCCTCTATTGTAACCTATATTTTAAGGCATGTCAAGTGACTTGAACTCCAAAATCTTCACTGCACCACTGGACCTTAATGATTCTATAGCTGAGTTTGAAATTTATTTAAAAAATCTCAATCCTGTGATGAGTAATTTATTGACAACTTCATATATTATTTTTCTAAAAATCATTTATTTATATAGAATTGGTGGCTAATTAATAAAATACAAATAGTTAATCTCTAAGCACCATCATGAAATCTTTTATAGTATCAAAAGAGTAACTAACTCATCACTCCATAGAATCCACTTTAAAAAAAAGATAAATATAAAAAGTAGAGATAATATAAAATATATGATCCATTAAAAGTGATAAAAATATTTGTTCTCAATTTTCTCTTTCATATGTATATTTATTCTTTTTTTTTAACATAAATATAGAGAATAATTAATAAAATATCACTAGTTACTCATTAAAAACTATAAATTTCTTGAGTAATTAGTAGCATCCCAATAATTACTCTATGTGAAAAAACAAATAAATAAATACAGGAGAGAGAAATTATAGTTGAAAATATTTTTGTTATTTTTATGTCCATTTATTTTATGTTATCTCTTATTTTTATATTTATATATCTTTTTTTTAGAGTGAATCATAGAAAATAATTAATAAAAAACAAGTAATTACTCTTGAATATTATAAAATCATCCCTAACTACTTGCATATCACAGTACAATATCTCATTATACCATGCATAGATAAGTTTAGCGAGAGTCTCAGTTATCCACAAACAAAAGAATTCTGTATAGACATACTGTGTGTAAAAGTTATCGGTAGAATTATGTCAGCTACTAATATTTTTTTCAACTATGACGACATCAAATATTTGTCTAAAAATTCAATAAAATGTTACTTCCGTTCGAGATCAAATTTAACCACTAAAGTAAATTAAACACGACCGGCATCATATTTCAATAACAAAAAAAAAATGACATGAAATAATTTTAAAAAATCTAAAAGTCATTCTTTTATTGCTACGTCTATCATAGTTTAGAATTTCAATTTATCCTGAATTTCGTGATTTTTACATTTTTAATACCTGTAATTCTCAATTTTTATATTTGAATTATAAAACTTTATTTTTATCATGTTTTAGTTTTTATATATTAAATAGAAAGAAAAAAGTCATCGAAAAAAAAGAGAAAATAGAAAGATTTTAGTCGACCATAAAAAAACAAATTTTAGTATCAATAAATTCATCTTAAAAATAAAATTTGGCATAAATGGTTTAGGTATTTAATCATACCATGAAAAGTAAATGGGAACCCGCAATGTCTATTAATATTCGATTTATTTTTAAATTTTAAGACTAATTAGAATGTAATTCGGAGTTGAAATAAAGTTATCGAGATTCTTATATATTTTAGGTATTTTTTAAAGAAAAAATAAATTGAAAATTAATTTTAGAATCCAAATAACTCAGATCTCAAATGTAGCGAAATTTATTGTTGTGAATGACATGTCACTTACTTAGAAGAATGTGTAATCAATTCATTAAAAAAAAAACTAAAGCAAACAACATATTCTATGAACTAGTCCCACTCGAATTTTTTTACTTTGCAAGACCACGCCTGTGGACTTGGTCTTTTAGACAAGCCCATGTGTCTAGGCTTGACTTTATTGTTCTTTATATATATATATATAATAAAATTGTTTTTAAATAATATAATTATAATGATACCTTAATGATGATACTATACTTTTTTAAATAAGATTAGAAGTTTTTAATGATAATATTAGTAATTACTTTATGAATGACTTATATATAAAATTAATATGCAAAATTGGTTTTTTTTTAAACTCTCGTGAATATTAAAAGAGAATAAAATATTTAATTTTTTTATAATTTTTTATAAACTATTTATTCATTTATTTTTTTTGCCTTTTATTTAAACTTAATTTTAAAATCACGATAAGTATCCATTAAAAAATCATGATATATATATGAACAAAGAACTAAGTTTTAGCTAAAGAAACTTTTTGAAATGATTCATAGAAAAATAAAATTGCCTGTCTCGAAAGTTTTCTCAAGGAAATTCTTTTTATATCAAGGACACGTTGTTTTATATTTTGTTATGAAAATAATTTGGCCTTGATGAAATTTTAAAATCGAAAAACATTATTTGTTGGCTGAAATTGAAACCCGCGACATAACGCATTAACGCTAGCAATTAAATAGTAATTAACTAAATAAACTGATGATACACAGAAGCACTGGGGATTTACCTTTTATAAGCTCAATTCCGGAACATGCATCTTCAGGACATTTAATTGATTTTACAAACACCAAAACATTAGTTAGACATCTCTTTCTGCCCATCGCTTCCGACTCAGCCATCCCATTCTAAACTAGACAAGATCGAGAATATGAGTAGATTCTATGTAACAAAGCAGTGAAAAGAAGAATGGAAAAAGGTATTGGATAAGATAAGCCCAATGACACGTCCAACCAATTAAAGACTTCATGGAAACTGGCTTCCACGATGATGTACGATCCATAATAACTCGCTCGGCAACACTTTCCCTCTTCTCTCTCTTCGTGTCATTGTTGGCCAATATGCCTCTGCAGGGACCCAATCAGCTCCATGAGTTATCTTCAACTTTCTTACTCTGCGTCCTCACATGCACCGTTTCTATCTCATATGATGGAACGTGGGAGCCTGAGCCTGCCTCGGTGACAGAAGATAGGGTTCACGCTGTTTTGATGGTTACATTTGCCTGTTCATCTCGTGGGTCAGTTCACTTCCATGTCCCCTTCCTATATGATTAAGGTTAACACCTGAGGAAACTTCTAAGTGGTGGTCCAATGGTAAAAACTTAGGATTAAGAGGTTTGCTTCCTCTGTGGTCTCAGGTTCGAGCTCTGTGGTTGCTCATATGATGGTCACTGGAGGCTTACATGATCGTTAACTTCAGGGCCCGTGGGATTAGTCGAGGTGCGCACAAGCTAGCCCGGACACCCACGTTAAACTAAAAAAAAAGGTTAACACTTGAGGTATTGATCCAGTGATAGAAGGGACTTGTTCTCTTTCTCTGTATCCGGGTTTGAATTTTTGTGTGCATGCCTGTTATCTCCGCGGTGCCTTACATGCTCACTGGGTTTGTAGAATATTCAGTGGGCCGTGGGATTAGTTGTGGTGCGCGAAAGCTGGCCCGGAGACCCACGTAAATAAATAAATAAAAAAGGTTCTATATCCCCACCAAAACCGAAGGCAAAAACAGGGAGAATGTGCACAAGGAGATGCAAAATTTAAGCATAAAAGGATATGGAAAACGGAAATCATGACATTAATAGAAGGAATATATGTGAGATAGAAGAATTTTTGCCAAAAAAGTGCTTTCATTTTCGCAGATCCAAATCGTTATCTGTTAAATAATTACATTATATTTGACTCGATAAAGAGATAAGATTTTATGATCTGATAAAGCATCCCAGTGGCTTATACCTTAGGATCTTCATATACGTGTGGTGCTTGTGTGTGCCACGAGTTACGATCAGATCTGTCAACCGTACTATTTCTCGCGTTAATTACTTGTAGTTGCATGCTCTTTGTCTCTTTTAATTTTTTTGCACAGAAAACCCACATATGCGAGGTAGTTATCAGGAATAGGAGAACGAAAACGTGTTGGGACGCAGGCACATGTATGGTTCTTAAATATGATTAATCACGGTAGAAAACGGAGGCCATGGTAAAGTGAAACCTGCTATGTTTATGATATTGGTGCTCGGCATGGCCAATCACTGTCGAAGAAGGGGAGATTTTCAAAAGAGATGTGGGGTAGTCAATTCTGTGGCCAACGAGCTGGATGCGGCAACAGGAAAAGGATGGACCATACTATATATTTCTGGATGAAGGCTACGCCCATTGAATCGGATTCCTATCATGACCCTACAGCCTTCTAATTCAGAGGAGAGTTGGAGATTTTGTATGAACCTTTCACACTCAGCTTGCTATTAGGTACTTTGCACGAACATATGAACAATCTTTTGATCAAGAAGAAATCGATTGATTCCTGCCTTGCACTGTCCAGCATGGTAAACATTTCCAATGCCATGTAATTATGCAGCATACCCTGCTTTAGGATAGAGTTTGACATAATTGTGTCATTCTTCTGTCGTCACCACCAGCATCAGCAATCCTTTCATATATTGTCCTTCGCTCGGCTCTCGTCTGGCAACTAGCATTGTTGATAATTTAGTTGATATTGGTGACACGCAATCTCCGTTGATATTTTTAATAGTTATCTCCCTCGTTTCATCTTTTTCCTTTAATTAAAATACAACCCTAACAAATCTGACAACGACATTCCTCTCCCCCTCTCTTTTTAAAAAAATTTAGACAGCCCCTGATAAATCCAGCGTCGATGCACATCTCAAGTAGTTCAGCTGAATTTCAAGTATATTTGAACTTGTTTATTGAAAAGATTCTTAATTTAAACAGGTATATTTGAAGCTTGATTTAAAAAAAAAACACGAAAAAAGGTGGAATATTGAGTTTTAATGTGTTGGCTTCTTGGCACAAGGCAGATTGTATAATGTTTTGGGTGGACAAAGATTGTTGTTATAAATCCTAATTGTTTAGATTAGTTACCAATTGATGAAATGTATAATAAGTAGGAAAGATGTGTATCTAAAAAATATTATCAGTAATTAGTCAAGGATACAGAGAGTTCGATCTATCTAATTGATTAAGTTTCTTGCATTTTGTTTGATTTTCCTTGAGACTTCAAACTTTGGGCGTTAGGCCTTCATATCTGGAGAGGTGTCTTTATTTATTAGTGACTAAGAATGTGACTATTACAAGACTACTCTTTGATCATTGTCGCACGTGTGCGACGTCGCTGGCAAATATTCTACTTCATCAAATGTATCTGGCAAATATGAAATATGAGGAGACAAAGAATTCTTGTTTTTTATTTGTGAAAAGCGGGAATGAGAGTCGTCACCTAATATTTTGGTTACTAGGAACCCTAACTGGTCTCAGAGATCGGGTATGGAGACTGATTGCGCAAAGAGAAGGTACTAGCACCCTAAATATGCCCTACCTAAGTTAAGCTACATTGTTTAATTGTCTGATAAAAAAAATTAAGGTCTTGTCGTGTTATCTAAATGGTGGTCTATCTAAATATATTTTTTGAATTTTTGAAATATTGTCATAGTTCTCATCACTCTAATAAACTTGTTATTAAAGCCAAAATACATGCTAAAACATATTTTTTAATTTTTTTGTGTTTTACGTATAAAAAAGGGATATGATTTTTTTTTTAATCTTTGAGAGACTTGGCCGTATGCATGAAAACAAAATATATTTTTTTGTTTTATAATTTTTTGCAATGTTTTGATGAAAACCGGGTATCTTAATACCGGATTTGTATCTTTACGGTATAAAAATACAAAGCAAAACGCAAAATAAATAGAAAAATACACAAGAAAATCATAAATTTTTTAGAAAGACTTTTTGAAATTTTTGAAATTTTTTATTTACTTATTTTTAACAGTGGATTACTCTTCATTGTTCATGTGAATAGTAGAGAGTGAATTAATTCACTCTCCTCTATTCACGTAACATGTGAACAGTGGAGAGTGAATTAATTCACACTCCACTGTTCACGCATAACAGTGGAAGAAGAAGAAAGGGAAGGGGAAGGAGGCTGACCGCGGTGGAAGCTTGGCTGCGACGAGGAGGTTCGGCTGGTGGCTCAGTAGGCTTCGGTGGAGGGAACGGTGGCCGGTGTCAGTTGCTGGTGAAGGAAGAAGAAAAGTTACAGAGGCGAGAGGCTCGTCGGCGCGCTCACTATATGAGGTGTTCGGGCGGTCGCTTGTGATGGAGATGGAGGTGTTCAAGCTGGTGGCTGAACGCCGTGGTGGAGAGAGAAGAAAAAGTTTTGTTGGTAACAGAAAATGAGGGAGGGAGGCTGGTTTTTGGTTGTCTTTGAACCCAAATTTCTCCACCTCTGGAGCATGAAGATAAAATCTATTTATAGGCGGTGGCAGAAGGATACTTTGTCTCTTCTGGTGCAAAATCTCAGCCCTTGGTTCGACCCGAAAGCATCCCAACCATTGGCTTAAAGTAGCAATGATGCACTATCAGTTTTGTGCAGGAAAAATGGTTGGTCAGGTTGGCCACTTTAGAGCGGTACCACCGCCTATACAACCTCGATAAGCCCGAACAGCTTACACTTTCGTGTAGTCAAGTGTCAGAGAATCGTTTGAGTGAAAATTTCATTTAATTTAGCGAAGAAACGAGGCATCAAACGCCTTGGAAAGGAGGCTTCTCAGGCAGCCTCTCTGAATAAGAAGATGAACATTATTTCTGCCAACTACGCTTTAGTCCTTTAATTTATGATTTATCTCTAATTAAACCCCTGATTAACTTCAATTCAAACCCCAGATTTCAGCGTCGTTTTCAGTTTGGTCCTTGATTTTGAATTTATTTAATCAAGTCCTCAATTGGCCATTAAACTTCAATATTTATGCAATTAACCCCCTTATTTGACCAAATCAACTCTTAAAAATTGTAATTGACCCCTAAACTTTAATTTCTTTCGATTAAAGCCCAAATTGACTTAAAAATCAATTTTCTTGAAATCAAACCCTTTATAAATTCAATTAAACCTCCAATAAAATTTAATTGATTCCATAAACATCTGATTTTGGACATTTTTTCCTCAAATTGAATTTTTCTTTGTCAACAAGGCTCTCATCAATCAACGATATACTGTAAAATTTCAATCTTTGTATTTTTGAACCTCCTCAACCAAATTCTAGCCATTTTCTGGGTGCTTCGGCATCCTCCTCTCACTGCTATTATTTTTTTGGATTTCTTTTGTTTTTAGTTCGAATATATTTTTTATTTTTTGGAAGAGAAAAATTTAATTTGGGGAATAACCCAAAAATAGGTTATGACAAACATTTTGGATTGATTATTTTTTCCCTTTCTTAATAATTAAATTTTGGAATCTAGATTATTCTAAATTTAAAGGAATGATATGCTTTACGAAACAACAAATACTCCTATATATAGAGAGAAAAATACAATTCTATATGTAACTAATAATTGTTCTGGACTCCAAATCATATAAATCAGAAATAAATAAAATATTTATCCTATTTTTTCACACTGATCCTTAATGCATTTTGTTTTAATTTTTAAATTGTATTCATTGTTTTCTTTTAGGTATTATATATTCAAGAAAAAGTAAGTCTAAGTTCAACAGGAACGTTATTGTTTCATTAACTAGCAGTGTCAATGTTCATGTCATGAATGTAGATGATGATGATGATGATGAAAAGGAACCTAATATAAAAGTTCCCAACTATAGCTCAACCTCTTTAGACAGCATATCAAAAATCCCTTATTTAATAAAGCTCATTTCAGGAAAATAAATAGTAGACTAGAAGAGCGACCTCTTTATATAATTTTTTTTTGTCTAATGATGTTATTTATTTATTTTCAGTTATTTTAAGTTTTACAATTATATAAAAAAGGCTTTCTTAAATTGATTTTTAGGTCTAGCTATTTTGAAGTTGCTCATTTCATCACCTCTAAGATGAAGTTGTCATTCGAAAAACTATTGTTTCAATGGTGTTAGCTTCATGACCATCTTTAATGGATGTATATAGTAGATGCATGGTGGACATAGTTTAATGTTAGATAAATAATATGTAATTGGAGTTATTAGTTTTTTTAAATTTTAAAAACTCACTCTTGTATATAATCAATTGAGGAAAAATTTTGGTGAAATGAGAGCAACGCGACATTTATTAGGAGAGCGTAGGAAAACCACAATGCAACAAGGTAATTTTAAATCAATTAATGTTATATTGTTGTAAACTTGTAATCTTTTATTTCCTTATCTAATTTTTGTTTAATAAATTTATATACCAAATTGCGTGATTTTTTATACGTTGCACATAAACAAGCAATTAAAAAGACCAAGTCGGATGACCTAGCGAAATGGAAAAGCTATAAATTGAGGCATGTCATAAAGCATAATTATGCATTGTATCAATAATTTGTGGTTTCATAAAGTTTTACAAAGCACTCATGATAAGATACACAAAATAGAAATAAAGAAACTCATGATTTGATGAGCATGCACATCAAAGCAACAATTTTGTTTATCAACCATGCAAATCTCCTAGAAAGAGAAAACATTTGTAAATACAAGAGCGAAAATGTTCGTTGTAAGTATTTAGATAGTTATCATTGATTTAATATTGTTTATTTGCATCAATAATATGAAATATAATTGAATTTAGGAATGCAACTTTTTTGTTTTTGTTTTTAGGAGATATATAACAAATATGATTGTAAAACTTGGGAAATAAACTTTTACCCATCCTTCTTACTATCCTCAATTATGGTCGGGCATTGTTTTAAGTGAATGGATATTATAGGAATTAAGTTTGTGATTTGCCTATGTAACGGTCCGAGAAATGATGGTGGCTCATATTGTTTTAGTTATAGGCAAATTATATTCTGGCACAAGCTATAAATCACGAGACTTTGATGAAATTGTCTAAAAAAGGGTATAAGAACAATTGACTGCTAAAATATAGAATATGAGAGCATAACTTATACACAAAAATAGAATGTATTGGGCTCAACTAAGTGTAGTTGTTGGTGTATTTTTTCCTCCTCATCCTGGACCTTCTAGTTTAGGATCTTTTCTTCCCCCTCTACCCTCACCTTCTTTAGCATCTCCGATATGATGTATCATGTATATATACTTTGTATTGTTGATTTGATTATATTGTTATTGAAATTTTAATGGTTTTTCACTTGAATTTTAATATATTGTTCATATCTACTTATGTTTTTAAAAAGGTTTGTGTATAGGACTCTATCTATCTCATCATTGTGCGTTATTTATATGATTTTGCTATTTAAATCTTCTAATCGTGAAAACTCATAGGTTTAGGTTTGAGCGATTCATTTAGCGTTATTCATTGTGAAGTTTGTATAAGTTAATTTTTTAAGATGCTTTTTTGTTGTGGTTATGGGTTTAGTGTGAGCAAGCAATTGTAGGCTTGAGGATCATAATAGACAAAAAAAAATTAAAATCTCTAACAGAATTGTCGACGAAAAGGAAATTTTATTGACATTTTCATCAGGAATTTTACTAGAAATTTCCACACCCATTCTAGAACTTTTTTGTAAGACTTATAGAATGTGTAGCAACTTGCCAACGAAATACTCTATCGGGAAAATAAACAGTGATTAAATCTTTAACGAAATAGAAAACCCGACAAGATTTTTTTAATAGTAGTATTATGTTGCCGATTCCATTGGCTTTTTAATGCTGATGGAATCTTCACTATATGCCGATAAAATATTTTGTTGATATTCTTCAATTTTCTGGTAGTGGTTAGTCATGTTTTTTACATAAGTAATTAAGAGATAAACAAATGAGATTATTTTACGGAAATAATTAAGAAAAACTAATTTGCATG
>Ga0307511_10006801_pt1 | contig 11529 bp, 9 predicted proteins | sample 13_EM_MG_FD_200266 | JGI IMG/M metagenome (GOLD analysis project Ga0307511, IMG submission 200266) | Populus trichocarpa ectomycorrhiza microbial communities from riparian zone in the Pacific Northwest, United States - 13_EM | ecosystem: Host-associated > Plants > Roots > Unclassified | place...
GCGACTGCTCGCTGCAGCGCCGCCACCAGAAGGTGCTCGAAGAGGCCCCCTCGCCCGCCATCGACGCCGCCACCCGCGCCAGGATCGGCAAGGTGGTGGTCGATGCCGTGAAGGCCATCGGCTACCTCGGCGTCGGCACCATCGAGTTCCTCTACGAGAACGGCGAGTTCTTCTTCATCGAGATGAACACCCGCCTGCAGGTGGAGCACCCGGTCACCGAGGCCATCACCGGCATCGACCTGGTGCGCGAGCAGATCCGCATCGCCGCCGGCCTGCCGCTGTCTTTCAAGCAGTCGGAGGTGGTGTTCGAGGGCCACGCCATCGAGTGCCGCGTCAACGCCGAGAACCCGAAGACCTTCGCCCCCTCACCGGGGCTGGTCACCGACTATCACGCGCCGGGCGGCCTGGGCGTGCGCATGGATAGCGCCCTCTACGCCGGCTATTCGATCCCGCCCTACTACGACAGCCTGATCGGCAAGCTGATCGTCCACGGCCGCGACCGCGAGGAGTGCATCGCGCGCCTCAACCGCTGCCTGGGCGAGATCGTGGTCGGCGGCATCGACACCAACATCCCGCTCTTCCAGGAACTCATCCAGCAGGCCGACATCCTCAAGGGCGACTACAACATCCACTGGCTGGAACGCTGGATGGCCAGCCAGACCGCCGTCGGCTAGCCCGCGCTCTTCAGCCGGCTCTTCAGCAGTTCGCCGCCGCCGCGCAGGATCGGGTAGGCCGTCGCTTCCACCAGGTGGGAGTTGATGCTCTTCAGGTCGCGGAGCGCATCGAGGTGCAGCGAGCTGGTCTCGACCGTCCGCGGATTGCCCGAGCGCAGCCGCTCAAAGTGGGCGTTCACGGCCTCGGTCTCGATGTCGCGGAACGCCTCCTTCTCCGCCACCAGCGCCCGCGCCGTGGCCGGGTCGCGGTTGACGAATAGCGACGCCGCCAGCCGCACATTGACGATCAGCCGGTCGATCAGGCGCACCAGTTCGGCCTCGCCCTCCGGCGAGAACGCCACGCCGCGATGCTGCCGGCGCTGGGCGACGCTGAGCAGGTCGTTGGAGATCAGGTCGCCGGCATGTTCCAGGTTGATGGCGAAGGTCAGCACCTCCATCTGCCGCTCGGCGTCAGCCGGCGCCATGCGGTCGACCGGGATGCCCAGCACATAGCTCTTGATGGCGCTGTTCAGGCCGTCCAGCACGTCGTCCAGCTGGCGCGTGGTGGTGATCGACGCGCGGCTTTCCGAGCGCAGCGCCTCGCGCAGGCCTTTCAGCATGCCCTCGATGGTGTCGGCCATCCGCAGGCCCTCGCGGGTCGCCAGCGCCAGGGCCACCACCGGCGTCTCCCGCGCCGCCGGATCCAGATAGATCGGCGAGCCCGGCTTGCTCTCCGCCGCCGGCGCCGGCAGCAGGCGGCGGATCAGGTCGGCGTAGCGCGGCAGCCAGGGCAGGAAGGCCAGCGCCAGCACCAGGTTGAACAAGGTGTGGAAGTTGGCCAGCGCCCGGCCCGGATCGGGTCCCAGCCTGGCGACATAGGGCGCGACGTAGCTCATCGCCGCGAGCGCGACCACCAGGCCCGCCAGCCGGTTCAACAGGTTGCCCAGCGGCAGCCGACGGCTGGCTGGATCGGTCCCCACGCCGCCCTCCAGCATCGGATTGATCGCCGAGCCCAGGTTGGCGCCCAGCACCAGGGCCACGCCGGTCTCCACGCCGACCACCCCCTTCACCGCCAGCGACATCGCCAGCAGCACCGTCACCACGCTGGAATGCGCGGCCCAGGTCAGCAGCGCCGCGCCGGCCACCACCAGCGGCGTGTAGGCGCCCAAGGCCCGCAGCACCTCGTCGACGCCCGGCTGCGCCACCAGCGGCTCCAGCAGCCCCAGGAACTGGTGCAGCGCGGTCAGCACCAGGCCCAGCCCGATCAGCACGCGTCCGAAGTCGTGGGCCGCCTCGCGGCCGCGCCGCCATAGCACCACGCCCGCCAGCACCAGCACCGGCGCCACGATGGCCACGTCGAAGCTCAGCACCTGCACGACCAGGGTGGAGCCCACATTGGCGCCCAGCATCACCGCCAAGGCCGGCGCCAGTTCCACCAGCCCGCCGGCCGAGAACGCCGTCAGCATCAGCGCCGTGGCCGTGCTGCTCTGCAGGGCGACCGTCACCGCCGCGCCGGCGGCGAAGGCGTTCAGCCGGTTGCGCAACGCGCCGGCCAGGAAGTGGCGCAGCTTCGGGCCGAACGTGCGCTCGACGCCGGTCTGCACCATGTGCACGCCCCACAGCAGCAGGGCGGCGAAGCCGGCGAGTTCGAGCAGGACCAGGGTGGTGTCGATGGCGCGGGCGCTCCTTCCGAACCTGGCATTTGGCGACGTTCCCCCGCCGGGTTCAACCCTTGCGCCGCTCGGAGACCACAACGCTGGCGTCGAAGCCCGGCGCGCCCGAGTGTTCTAGGCGCCGAGGCTCGCGCTATTTCGTGATGTAGGTCTGGGTGCTCTTCTGGAGGATGAGTTGGATCGGTCGGCAACTCGCGCCCGGCGGTTGCTTTGAGAGTTCGAGGCCCGCGGGCGTGGTCTGCACAGTCACAACGGCCCCGCGTTCTACAATGTCACACGCGGCCGGGCTCTTGGTATCTGGCGGATTAGCGGCCCAGGCGAATATGCCCACTCCGATCACGACAAATGGCATTAGGACGGCGATCCAGCCCCGAAGCAAAAAGAAGCGGTAGCGTCGATACTCGAACCCGAGGCGCGGCTTGAAGGCTGAAAGCATCCGGGTCATCGCGGCATGCGGCTCATCCGACGCGTCTGCGACCGTGGCCTCCGCAGCCCTATAGAGTGCAACGAAGGTTGCATGTCCCCCGGGCAATTGGCCCCGCATGTGCTTCTGGATGGCCTTGGCCGCACGCCTGGCGCGCCAATTTGGTTCGGCGAGTTCGCCGACGCTGATCGTATCTGCGGCTATGACGGTGAGCGCCTGCCAGAAGAGAACGCCGAGGAGCAGAAAGGCAGCGCTGGCCGAGCCCACAGCGATCCAAAGGCGGTCGCCGATCTCCAGCCCGCCTAGGCCGGTCAGTGGGCTGCCGGCCAGGACGCCTACCGCGGCGCCGATGATGCCGCCAACCATCCATTTGGCGGTGTCCCGCAGACTTATGGTTCCAGCGACATACGGGTCTTGGGGCGCTTCAGACATCGATCGCTCACAGGCTGGACGCCAGCCCGGTAGATTCCGCGGCCGCCGCAAGTTCGTGGACCAACTTGGGCGCGTTGGATCCCATGGTGGCGGTCAGCTTGGCGGTGAGTTGCCCAGCCACACTTTGGTTCAGCACTGAGGCGCGCAGGATGCCCGCGCTCGACCACGGGACCAGCGCAATCGAATCGGCCAATTCGTTCACACCAGACAGGGTGAGATGGCCGAAGTCCCGCAGATCCATCTCGAGAACCTCGGCCGCGCCGTCGCCTTTGCTGCTGGGCGAGATCATGTACATCACCGCGGGGTCATCAGCGGGATTTGGTCGCGGAGGAACGGGTGGCGCGCTGGCTACAGGCGGAGAGGATTGCGGAGGCTGAGGCTGGATGTTGGGCCGCCGGCGCTGCCAGAACCCCAGTTCGGCCGATGCCCGCGGAAACTCCACTACGCCCTGCCCGAACGTAATCCGCACGACACCATCCGAGGCTGCCGTAGCGCGCAGCTCCACCGGTTCGAACGCCATTCCCACCTCCCAGGTGAAGCCACAGGCTGCCACCGATGGCTGTGGTGAGCAATATTTCGCGCCAAGGCTTGGTAGACGCGGCGGCCCTAGCCATTCCGCCGAGCGCGTCGGGCGGCTAGATCACTCGCATGTCCGCGTTCGACGCCCGCGACCTCATCGACTGCTACGCCCGCGGCGTCTTCCCGATGGCCGACGCGCGCGAGGACTCCAAGGTCTTCCTGATCGACCCCGAGCGGCGCGGCGTGATCCCGCTGAGCGGCTTCCACGTCTCGCGGCGCCTGGCGCGGACGGTGCGGGCCGAGCCGTTCGAGGTGCGGGTGGACACCGCCTTCCACCAGGTGGTGCTCGAATGCGCGGCGTCAGGCCCCGGGCGCACCGAGACCTGGATCAACCGGCCGATCGAGCGGCTGTACCTGCAGCTGCATGACCTCGGTCGGGCGCACAGCGTCGAGTGCTGGCAGGGCGGCCGGCTGGTCGGCGGCCTCTACGGCGTGTCGCTGCGCGGGGCGTTCTTCGGCGAGAGCATGTTCTCGCGGCGGACCGACGCCTCGAAGGTGGCGCTGGTGCACCTGGTCGCCCGCCTGATCGCCGGCGGCTTCGTGCTGCTGGACGCGCAGTTCATGACCGAGCACCTGCGCCAGTTCGGAGCCGAGGAGATCGCGCGGGCCGACTATCACCGGCGGCTGGCGGCGGCGCTGGAGGTCGAGGCCGACTTCTACGGGGTCGTTGGCGCGGCCTTGGGCGCCGGTTCGGCGGCCTTCGGGGCCGGCTCAGCGGCCTTGGGCGCGGGCGTCGCGGCGGGCGGCAGTTCCAGCACCTTGGGCTCGGGCGGCTTGGCGGCCGGCGGGCGGACGGGCGTCGCGGCGATGGGTGGCGCGCTGGCCCTGCAGCTGATCACCCAGGCGTCGTAGGTGGCGTGCTGCATCGGGTTGAGACCCGGCGACGACGCATACATCCAGCCCTTGAACGCCTGCTTCGGCGGCGGCGTCAGCCGGCCCGGCTGCGGCCGCGGCTGGGCGTCGATGGTCAGGTAGGCGATGGAGTCGTCGACCGCCTCCTCAGGCGCCGAATGCTCGCAGGTCGCGACCGTGAAGATCAGGCCCTTCCAGCGGACGGGCGCGTTGACCTTGGCCTCGAAACGCAGGGTCTCGGCGGTGACCTTGTCCAGGGCCTGGATGACGGCGATGTCGTAGCGGTTGCGCCGGGTGACCACCTCGACCGGTGGCTTCTCAGGCGGCGGCGCGACCTTCGGGGTCGGAGCGGCGGGCGCGGTCTGGGTCTCGGCTGGCGCGGGCGCGATCGGCGCCACGGCCGCCGGCGGCGCGGCGGGCGGAACTTCAGCGGGGGCCGGCTTCGGCGCGGCCGAGGGTTCGGTTGGCGTCGGCGCGGTCGGCGGCGCGGGCTGGGCGGCGACCACGCTGGTCAGCAGCACGCCCAGGCCGAGGCCCAGCCCCGCGCGGCGCAACAGCTTCGGCGATGTGCGCACCCGGCCCATGGCTCAGTCCGGCGTCCAGGCCTCGTAGTCGCCGGTGGCGGCCTGCCGATCGCCGCCGCGCGAGATCGCGCCCTTGGGCTTGCGGGCATAGATCGTGCCGGTGAGGTTGGGCAGGTGGCCCTTCTCCCACGACTTGATCTTGAAGGGGTCGTTGGTCGGCGGCTCGTCGAAGGTGTAGCGCAGCCAGCCGTGCCAGTCGGGCGTCACCTTCGAGGCGTCGGCATAGCCCTTGTAGATCACCCAGCGGCGCTTGCGGCCGGGGTCATAGGCGTCCTTATCGTCGCGGGCTTCGAAGTAGCGGTTGCCCAGCTCGTCGGAGCCCACGTAGCGGCCGCGCCGCCAAGTGGTGAAATGGATGCCGGTGGTGGCGCCGTTCCACCAGGTGAAGATGGTCTTCAGGACGGACAAGGGGAGCCCTTCGGGTCGCGAATTCGGCCGGACTATAGGGATGTGGCCCGGGAGCGTCCAGCGCCGGCCCGGCGGCGAATTCTCCGCAATATGTTGGGGATGACCTAAGCGTCGCACCCAACATCTATTGCCGTGGCCGCGCGGCGCCGCCTACCCTCGACCCCTCAGGGAGTCGGCGCATGGACGGTCGGCAGATGGATCGGGGGACGTCGCGCGCGGGGATCGAGGGTCGCACCCTCGAGCTCGGGGACCGGCTCGTGGAGGTCGAGGCCCCCGCCCACTTCACCAACGCCCGCACCGAGGCCTGGGTCGACTGGGCCGGGGGACGCACCGACCTGGCCGCGGCGATCCAGGAATACGCCTACGCCCTGGCCGGCAAGGCGCAGGCCAAGGGGCTGACCAAGGACCTGAAGAGCCGCACCCGGTTCCGTGACGCCATCGGCGAGGCGATGCTGCTGGGGACCATCGCGCTGGCTCCCGGCGGGGCGCCGCTGAAGGTGCTGGAGCCCGGCGAGGCGGCGCTGTCGCGGATGACCGCCGCGCACCGGGGCCGCGAGGCGGCGCAGGCCGCGGCCGGCCTGCTGGGCGCGCGGCTGCAGGCGGTGATGGACGCCATCCTCCGCTGCGAGGGCGATCCGGCCGCCTGCGCCGACCCGGCCCGCAACACCAGCCTGGCCCGCGCCGCCGAGGCCGCCCGCGCGGCGGGCGCCGGCGACGCGACGATCCTGGAGGCCATGGCCATGGCGCGGTCGGGCGAGACGGCCTGGCCCTGCGCCGCGCCGCCCGCCACGCCCGAGATGCCGATGGCGGCGCTGGCGGGCTCGGGCCCCGCCCTGGCGCTGGCGGCCTGGACGACCGGCCGGGTGATCGCGGCGCCTGCGGCCGACATCGCCGCGATCGCTGAGGCGCCGGCCCTGCCCGTCGCCGGGATCGAGCTGATGGCCTTCTGGCGCGACGGCGCCTTCGATGAGGGCGCGTTCGCCAACGCGGTGCGGCTCGCGGCCCTCGCGCTGGCGGCCGAGGCGGACGGCCCGCTCCGGCTGGCCCTGGGGGGCTTGGGCGACTGGCTGGTCGCGCACGGCTTCGACTACGACAGCGACGCCGGCCGGCAAGCGGCGCGCAACCTCGTGCAGAGCGCCCGCGACGTGGCCGACGAACTGGACCGCGAGGTCCGCTTCGGCCTGACCGGCGATCCGGAGCTGGCGCTGCGCCTGGGCTGCCGGCTGGACGCGAGGCCCTGGACCGGGCCAACGACGGTGGCCGAACTGGCCGACGGCGAGACGGTGCGGGTGCTGTCCGAAGCCGCCGTCCTGGGCCTCGCCGCACTGAGCGCCGACCGTGAACAAGTTCAGGTCGCGCTGTTGGGCCACCGCAGCCTTGCGGACGCACCCGGCGTCAACCCGTCCGCCCTGCTCGCCTGCGGCTTCAGCGACCTGGAGATCGCCGCGATCCAGGCGGAACTGCCGTTCGTGACCCACCTGCCCCGCGCCTTCACGCCGGCGATCGTCGGCGAGGGCTTCCTGCGCGACGTCCTGGGGGCCACGGCCGAACAGCTGGCCGATCCGAACCTCGACGTCCTGGCCCTGGCCGGCTTCAGCCGCGAGGAGGTGGCCGCCGCCGAGGCCCACGCACTGGGGACCGACAGCCTGGCCGACCACCCCGCCCTGGCAGCGGAGCAGCAGCGCGTCTTCCGCTCCGCCGCCGAGATCGGGACGGACGCCGAGGCGGCGATGCTGACCGCGCTCGCCCCGCTGCTGGACGTGCCGCCGGTGCTGGAGGTGATGCTGCCCTGGGAGGCCGACCTGGACGCCGTGCGGGCCGCCCTCGACAGCGCCCTGCCCGTCCGCGTCCGCCGCGCCGCCGCGCCGGCCTCCGCGGCCCTGGACATCCCCGCGGTCGCCGAGCTCGCCGTCCGCGCGCCGCAAGCCGAGCCCGAGGAACGGATCGTCGAGCGGATCGTCGAACGCGAGCGCACCCGCCAGAAGCTGCCCGACCGCCGCAAGGGCTACATCCAGAAGGCCGCGGTCGGCGGCCACAAGGTCTACCTGCACACCGGCGAATACGACGACGGCCAGCTGGGCGAGATCTTCATCGACATGCACAAGGAAGGCGCCGCCTTCCGCTCGCTGATGAACAACTTCGCGATCGCGATCTCGATCGGGCTGCAATACGGCGTGCCGCTGGATGAGTTCGTGGATGCCTTCGTCTTCACCCGCTTCGAGCCGGCCGGGCCGGTCACCGGCAACGACACGGTCCGGTCCGCAACCTCGATCCTCGACTACATCTTCCGCGAGCTGGGGATCAGCTACCTGGGCCGCGACGACCTGGGTAGCGCCGATTCGGGTGAGTTGAACGCCGACGGCCTGGGCCGCGGCAAGGCCGACGCGGTGGCCGCCGAGGAGCCGGAGCCGCAGCCGGTCTCGCGGTTCATCTCCCGTGGATTCGCGCGCGGCGCCACGCCAGACAACCTGGTCTTCCTGCCGTCCGCCAACCGCCCCGCGGGGCCCGCCGCCCTCGGCGCGGCCGAGGTCTGCGCAGCCTGCGGCGATATAGCCGTGGTGCGCAAGGGACAGGCCCTGATCTGCGAGACCTGCGGGGCGCGGGCGAGCCGAATCCCCGACGGCCAGGCTGGTTAACCCCTTCAGAATTACCGCGATTTAAGTGGCGCCCGAGGGGCTCCGGGGCCAGATGTGACATCACGACTGCAAGGATACGCCTTCGAGATGACCCGTCTGACCCGCTTCCTGGCCGCTACGGCCGCCGTCTGCGCGATCGCCCCGATCGCCGGCGCGGCGTACGCCGGCGACAAGGAGATTTCGCGGCAGAACTCGTTCGGCGGTTCCTGTGTGAAATGCGAGCTTTCCGGCCGTAACCTCTCGGGCGCGCGGATCATCGGCGCCAACTTCTCGGGCGCTACCCTGGTCGGCGCCATCCTGCGCGACGCCAAGTTCCACGCCTCCGTGTTCGTGGGCGCCGACCTGACCAAGGCCGACCTGTCCGACTCGGCCATGACCGGCGCGAACTTCTCGAACGCCAACCTCACCAACGCGCGGCTGCGCTCCACCGAGGCCAACGGCGTGGTGTTCGGCTCGGCCAACCTCACGCGCGCGGACCTCTCCGACCTTGAGGGCACGGGCGCCAACTTCTCGCGGGCGATCCTGAGCGGCGCGATCATGAAGTCGGCCAGCCTGCGCGGCGCCGTCTTCGACTCCGCCAACCTGGACCGCGCCACGATGAGCGACGTCGAGGCGACGGGAGCCAATTTCGTCCGCGCCCACATGAACGGCACGGTGCTGAAGTCGGCCGAGCTGCAGGGCGCCAGTTTCGCCCGCGTCGACGCCAACGGCGCGACCTTCCAGGACGCCGACATGACCGGCGCCAGCCTGGCCGGCGGTGATTTCAGCCACGCCTCGTTCCGCTCGACGGACCTGACCGGCGCGAACCTGGTCGGGGCGAACTTCGACGGCGCCGATTTCCGCGACGCGGACATCTCCCGCACCATGCTGATCGGCGTAGACCTGTCCGGCGCCCGCGGCCTGACCCAGGACCAGGTCGACGAGGCTTGCGCCGACGGCCGCACCAAGCTGCCCCGCGGCCTCGTGGCCCGCGGCTGCGTGGGTTCCGCCCGCTGGATCCGCGGCCACGACCAGCCCCGCGTGACCATCAGGATGGTGCCCGCGGTCCCGGCGGTCCCCGCCGTGCCGGCCTCACCCGCGCCGCCGGCCCCGCCCGCGCCCCCGGCCAGCCCGCGCTACCTGATCACCATCCCGCACTAGGACGGGAGCCGACCGGGCGCCTCAGGCCTTCAGCGGCGGCGCCAGGCGGACGTGCAGTTCTTTCAGCTGCTTGTCGGCGACTTCTGACGGCGCATTCATCATCAGGTCCTGCCCCTGCTGGTTCAGCGGGAAGGCGATGACCTCGCGGATGGCGGTCTCCCCGGCCAGCAGCATGACGATCCGGTCGATGCCCGGCGCCAGGCCCCCGTGCGGCGGCGCGCCGTGGCGGAAGGCGTTCAGCATGCCGCCGAACTGCTCCTCGACCACGCTCTCGTTGTAGCCGGCGATCTCGAACGCCTTGACCATGATCTCGGGCAGGTGGTTCCGCACCGCGCCGGAGCACAGCTCATAGCCGTTGCACACGATGTCGTACTGGTAGGCCAGGATATCGAGCGGATCCTTGGTGTTCAGCGCGTCCAGCTCGCCCTGCGGCATCGAGAACGGGTTGTGGCTGAAGTCGACGTGGTTGGTCTCTTCGTTCATCTCGAACATCGGGAAGTCGACGATCCAAACGAACTCGAAGCGGTCCTCGTCCACCAGCTTCAGGTCGGTCCCGACCTTGGTCCGCGCGGTCCCGGCGAACTTGGCGAAGGTCTTGGGGTCGCCGGCCACGAAGAAGGCGGCGTCGCCCTGCCCCATGCCGATCTGGCCCATGACCGCGGCGGTGCGCTCCTCGCCCACGTTCTTGGCGATGGGGCCACCCCAGCCGCCCTGATCTTCGGACCAGAAGATGTAGCCCAGGCCCGGCTGGCCCTCGCCCTGCGCCCAGCTGTTCATGCGGTCGCAGAAGGCGCGTGAGCCGCCCTTCGGCGCAGGGATCGCCCACACCGCGTTCTTCTTGTCCTCGAGGATGCGGGCGAACAGGCCGAAGCCGCCGCCGCGGAAGTGCTCGGAGACGTCCTGCATCACGATCGGGTTGCGCAGGTCCGGCTTGTCGGTGCCGTACTTCGCCATGCACTCCCGGTAGGGGATGCGCGGGAACGGGTACGGCGTCACCGGCTTGCCGTTCGCGAATTCCTCGAACACGCCGTGCATCACCGGCTCGATGGCCGCGAACACGTCCTCTTGGGTGACGAAGCTCATCTCGACGTCGAGCTGGTAGAACTCGAGCGAGCGGTCGGCGCGCAGGTCCTCGTCGCGGAAGCAGGGCGCGATCTGGAAGTAGCGGTCGAAGCCGGAGACCATCAGCAGCTGCTTGAACTGCTGCGGCGCCTGCGGCAGCGCATAGAACTTGGTCGGGTGCAACCGCGACGGCACCAGGAAATCCCGCGCGCCTTCCGGCGAGCTGGCCGTCAGGATCGGCGTCTGGAACTCCAGGAAGCCCTGGCCGATCATGCGGTTGCGGATCGAGTGGATCACCTTCGAGCGCAGCACGATGTTGCGGTGCAGGGTCTCACGCCGCAGGTCCAGATGGCGGTTCTTCAGGCGGATCTCTTCCGGATAGTCGGGCTCGCCAAACACCGGCAGCGGCAGCTCGGAGGCCTCGGACAGCACCCGAACTTCACTCACCTTCACTTCGATCTCGCCGGTCGGCAGGTTCGGGTTCGCCGTGTCGCCGGCGCGGGCCACGACTTCGCCGTCGACCCGCAGCACGCTCTCGGCGCGCAGGTGCTCGACCACCGAAAACCCGGGCGTGCCCGGATTGAACACCAGCTGGGTCAGCCCGTAGTGATCGCGCAGGTCGATGAAGATCAGACCGCCGTGATCGCGCTTGCGGTGCAGCCAGCCGGAAAGGCGGACCGTCTGGCCGGTGTCGGCGGCGCGAAGCGCGCCGCAGGTATGGGAGCGGTAGGCGTGCATTTTCTCAGGGGAAATCGGGGGTTTTACGAGGCGCGGAAGGGCGCACGGAGGGGGCCGAAAGTCAAGGCGCGGCGGTGTCCGCCCCAGCCAACCGGTAGGGTGTCATGACATCATCGATCCCCAGGAACTCTACGCGGTCGTTCAGCGCGGGCGTCCAGATGTCCCACCCCATGCCGCGGCGACCGGTCATGAAATTCACCTGCTGCTTCCAGCCTCCGGCGCCAGCGCCGGGGACGCCACCAAACCGCAGCGTGCCGGCCCCGTTTCGTCCGCGTTCCATTACCGAGGCGCCCAGCCGTGAGGTCAGGAGCTTCTCACCGGTCAGCCGCCGCAGCAGCAAGGCGCGTT
>Ga0307511_10006802_pt1 | contig 11528 bp, 16 predicted proteins | sample 13_EM_MG_FD_200266 | JGI IMG/M metagenome (GOLD analysis project Ga0307511, IMG submission 200266) | Populus trichocarpa ectomycorrhiza microbial communities from riparian zone in the Pacific Northwest, United States - 13_EM | ecosystem: Host-associated > Plants > Roots > Unclassified | place...
CGCGGGATAACTATTGAGCTTACCTGCATGCCAAACATGCTTTTTTGGCCGTCATCTTTGAGGGGAACAAGACAGCACATATATGCGGACGCGTGCAGAGATGTGGTATGGTGCGAAGGCGCAGGCCCTGGGCATGCAACTACAACGGCAATAAAGAACCGCTGGCAGAAGAGTCCCCCGCCCCCCCATCACTTCTCCCACGAGTCTAGCCGTAGCAGATCGGTACTACGGCCGGTACCATTTTGGCACCAAGCCGCTCTCCGAAGGGTCGAGCCCGCGATTAGTCACTTGCCTTCTGATTCCGTGCAGTGGTGCTCGGTGGCCCTGCTCCCATTATCATGAGGGTCGCGGAGATAGACATTTTACCCAGTATCAATCAGTCAGCGGCGACCCTACAGACCGCGAATCGAGCGAATGATGGTATCGGATTGTCCACCTGTGCACGGTAAATTAGGTGAACCGCCAGAACCCGCGACGCAGGGATATCCAATGACCCCAATCCCATCAATTCTCTGGAAATGAGTTTGATCGGCGCTCACTCAAGTACATCCGAGATGACACCCGCTCTCGGTCTGGTCTTTTTAGGGGGTGGCGATTTTGAGGCAACGCGTGTCATAGTTGCCATGCGATACGCCTGGAGGAATTTCACCTTACGCACGGTCCTGACTTCGTAAAATCACAGACGATGAGTGACTTTCCACCGCATGTTTGCACCCCCTTCGAAAACGGAGACCATCAAGGCCCCGACCATCGCCTGGGGCTCAAATTAATGCAAACCACGGTGACCAGTGCCGACCCCGAAAATACAACGCGATCGTCGTACACGATATGTTGTTGAAGTTCGAACTGACGCACGAGGGTAGAATAAGTGTCAGCACCTGCGAGCTGCAGGGCCCACGACTGCCTATTTCACTCTTTTCAGCCGCGGTTCATCTCCTTCGCCCGCCCTCTTCCGTTTGTTGGAAACACTACCGCTCGGCGAATCCTCAGTGGCAAATCCATCGCTAGTAGTAGTTTTCGAGTCTTGTTACCGTCGGCGATCTGCCCAACGACCCACATCAGCGACCGAGATCACTATCTGAGCTTGCAAGCTCTCCCATCGTGAGGATGGCCTCCTTGAGTGCGCAGGACACTTGTGTAATCAATACCCCCCCAAAGACCAGCGGAGACGTGATGTCTCCGTAGGCGGGGTACGTGAATTGTAATCACGCAGCACCAAGACTCTTGGCCTCTACACCACACCGTTTCCCCACACGAATTCGCATCCGTGTCGCCTCCCTCAAAGATGACCACCAAAAGAGCATGTTTGGTATGTAGGTAAGCTTAAGATGGCACTTTGTACTTTTTGTCCCTACGCCAGACAGACGCTGACGCGCAGGGTTCGAAAAGTGGTAAGTCACAGTGATCCAGTTTCGTCAGGTTTTAATTGCGGCTGATGGCTGAAACCCACTTTTGAAGAGGTGTACCCCTGCAACTCCGCGCTGCTTACGGTGCATGGAATTGGGGATTGAGGGGTGCTTATATGTGTCGGTGAAGAAAAGGGGCTTGGGGAACACTTTGGGATGGGAGAGGCGCGTAAACCGTGCCGGTGAGGATCGAGCCCGAGTTCACTGGACGGAAAGAAGGACCGCTGATCAACACCCCTTGTATTTACTTGCACGACAACTCAGCAAGAGGAAACGGGTAAGCCCTCCATATCCTTTGGTGACAGACCTATCTGCTTGTGACGATGACGTGCAGAGGTGCGATGCAAAGCGGCCCTGTACCCCATGTTCCAAGGATGGGGGATCCGATTGTGTGTACGAGCAAAGCCAGATAAAAAAAGGCACGTGCAAGAAATCGCCCACCATTGCTCGAGCTCTTCCCTTCTCATCCAAGATCGAGCGGACCCTGTATCGTTTGCCCTCCCTCCGAGTGAACGGCGCCTCCCTCTCCGCTCCCGATATCGCCCCATCTGATGCCGGTAGCTACATGCTCTCAAACTTGTCCAATGTCCCCACCACATCATCCCACCTATCGGATTTTGACATGCTGGATAAGCTTGAGCCTCTTGCCCCTCGGGAAAGGGTGATCCTAGAAATGGAACTCGTGCCCTTCCAAAAATATCCCAAGCCCTGTCTGCCCGCTACGATACCCACCCTCTCTGTCCTCCCATCTCTTCGGTTCCTCTCCATCCCTCGCCCGCTTCATACATCACTACACCTCTTGGGTCCAGAACACTTCCAGATTTCTGACACAGCATCGTCTGAGCTGGATTTGGCATTGTGCGCGTTTCTTTCCTCGGGTGTCATGTAACACTCACAGGAGCTGACCTCCTTCGTCCAGCCGTCTTGCCGCGCTGCTACGATCGAGACTGTTTGGGATTTACCTTCCCAGGTCCCAAGCAAGATGCTATACTACGCGGAGACCTCTCGGACACCGTTGTCCATCCATACTTCACCCACGCAATGGCTGGGCTCGGGATGTATTTCTGTGCCGGTGTCGAACACTCACCTAGAATGGTCATACTGCGCGCGAAGCACGCTCAGCGAGCCCTTGAGCAAGTCGCAGAAATCGCCGGGGGAAGTGATGCAAGTCTCACAGTCCAGGTGTTATTTTCTCTCACTTCTATGACCCTCCACTCAAGGTGGATCGATTCCGCTCGTAAATGCCTCACTAAGACATGCATCGCCCTCAACGCAGCAAACCTCAGATTTATTCCAGCTATTGGCCGTCCACCAGTACTTCAGAAGATGTCCGTGAGCGAGCTGTGGTGCTCTCGCAAGTCATTTATTTGGAGAGTTACATGTTTTTGGCTGTGGATGGAACGGAGCCAAAGATGACGGTCCGGATCGAGAAAGAGTTTCGACAGGACCTTCAGGTGAGGGTTCAAACGTTCACCCCTCACTCCCTACGACGTGGTCTGATGGTGGTAGCCCAGCAAACCTACCCGCACCTGTTTGAGATCTGTCCTTTGATCATGCGGACGCAGGGGATCCTGTTGGTCAGGGATGCAGTTTTTACCATGTCCTTCTGTTCAACTGACAGTGGGCCGTTCCTCCTCCCTGTTCGCATGATTGACCCTCTCCGCTTTGTCACAGGAGTGAAATCGGATCGGTGGGAACAGATACGTGACGATCTGGTGACTCGCCTAGACGAACACTCCGACACCCTCCTCCAGAGTGTTCGAACATTCCTGCAAATTGGGGATACCCTCGGTGCAGAGATAATCCAGAGCAGTTGCGTTGGCTGCCTGGCGCACCTTGCGGTGTTGTGTGAGCTCACCAGCTGTTCGGAACCTAACTCCAAACCCCGAATGGACGTCGCTTGCGACTCGTCGTTGGAGCGACCGCCTCACGGAGGGAGTGAGCTTTGAGGAATACACATATTTTGATCTACTACTCAGGGTACGTCACAGGGTTGACCACTCCCTAAAGGTGAACAAGCTGATAATGTTGCCGGCTAGATTTCGTGGGAGGGGTCGTTGGCCGCCTTCGATTCGCGGATTGGCCACCTATCGGATGAAGAGGGTGTATCCCTACGATATTGTAGGGGGAGTTGTTGCAGAGGCTTGTTCAGACATCGTTGCCAGACTCCCGGGCCCAGCTCCTCCGCCACTGTCTGCAAACTCGGTGTTTGTCGATGGTCGGGATATGGGATCCAGATATCCGAACTTTATGCTGTCTTCCGAGAGAGTGAGCTACGGTATATGACTCGTGGAGTGCCGACAGTGTTGTAAGATGAGCAGTTCTTGCGAGTTTTAAATTCGTCATGAACCTCCAGGGACCCCCACAGTTGTATCATTATCCCTCACGTTCTTGCCTATATTCTCATTAGATCGGACCCACCTCACGAGCCGGGGGACCCGAAGGACGAGTGAGGGTTGGAATCAACGCTTTGAACCATTGTGTTCCTATCGTCAAGTCACACCAGACCGCATAGTATCATGGGCGACGGCTGACGCGGACTCTCTAACCCTACGAACCACCAGTGGTGGTTGCGGGAGGGGGCGAGTGAGGAGGAGATGAAGCGCTGTGCAAGGTGTGTGGGGTGGCGGGTCCCAGGTTGTTTCTCGGCGCCCTGCTTGATTGGGTGTGCGATTAGGAATCATCAATGTTAATGAAGGGTTGTGAATGATTGGGCCGGGTCCAAAACAGAACATGATTTAGGCTGATTAATTGGGACAGGCGTGGGGACGTATTTAGGATGTCGGGGATTGACGAATAGATCTTTGGGACGCTCATCGCCAGCCTCGGGCGATTCCTAGGATCGTTGACGATGTCGGTGCCGTCCATTCCCGGTTTCCGATCCAGTATATATTACGCTTTCATCGATCCGCTGGGGCAGCCGACCCCGACGTGGTGTTCATTCCACATCAAAGACCGTAAGGCTCCCGTTCCTCGTGTAGTAAGAAATTTGGGGAGTCCGAGTCCATCGTTCGACCATCTTCCGACAGGATCATCGAACCGAGTAGGGACGGTTCATAGCCTGGAAGGTTTGCCTGAAAATCGGCATACGCCTTTCCGATAACCCCTTTCCAATATCGCAGCGATTCTGTCTCAGCGCGGGAGCGCGATCCGATACGCGCGTCGATGGTGTCCAACCCCCTTTGCCAAGAGACCTGATCAACGTTCTTGGTTAATACCTTTCTCACTCGGAGCGAAAACCACTGAGGTACGTACCCCAGTTAAAACATCGAATTGTGAGTACTCTTCGATGTGCACCTTGTTGGAGATGCTCCCGAGTTTGTCCAATGTCAGATCGCACAGTTCTTCCATAGAACCTCCCGAGATGGGCTCTGTTTGAGTGATGAGATGGCACAAGGCGGCCAGGTGTCCCAGAGACGTAACACAGCACGTCCAGATCGTCCAAACACCACTGCTGTCCCCCATTTCGATAAATCGTTGCAGGTTCCTCATCGTGGCATTGGCGAATTCGTCCAAACTAAGAGCCAGCTGGTAACATGACTTTATGCGCCCGCCCGCCCAGCCAGGATCTGAAGACAGCACAATAAATCAGTCATAACCCGGGGTAAAATGTCGAAGTCAGTCTTACTATCAGCGGGGTGGGAGTTCAGAAGTGAGACCGCGTCCCTGACCAACAGAATGCCTTGGGTCCGCATGGTCAATGGGCAAATATCAAACAGAAGTGGATACGTTCGCTAGACCAGATCATTGAGTCCCTCTCGGACCCCACAACGAAGTTTCGTCGGAGGATTCTCACCTGGAGGTCCATCCGAAATTCCCTTTCAATTCTCGTGGTCATCACCGGCGCTAACCCGCCCAATGCCAAGTAAAGGTAATTCTCCATATATATCGCTTGTGAGAGCACTGTAGCATCCTCACGGACTTGTTCCGATAGTTCGGGGGGACGTCCGTATACTGGCAGAAACCGGAGGTTCGCGCTGTTGATGAGTTCGCAAACCTTCGAGAGGTATAATGGAGGGCCCGCCGCGAACCCTGCGACGACGAGGATGTACACGAGTACTAGCACCCCTTGGGCTTTCAGTTTCTGGTCATCAGTTTTGTGGATCTCGATGAGGGTTTCCCAAGCCTTCTGGCTGTATTTCGCCAGCAACCGGACCATAGTGGGTGACTCGCCCGGGGCCCCGCAAAGATACATCCCGGCTACCTGGAGAACGTATGCGAGGTGCCGATTGACCAGAGCATCGGAGGTATCTCCACGGAGGAGAGCTTCCTCTTTCTTTGTTCCTAAATAAAGTCCTAGTCTATGCATTCGGGATAGGGACCATAAGCGGCTAGGGTATCACGGGTTAGTCCCCACGGACTCGATGAAAATCTAGAAGCCGAGGGAGCACGTACTAGGCCATGTCCATATCATTCCCGGAAACGCAGGAAACCTGCGCGTGCTCCGGTGGGATGAGTGATAATGGTATTCGAAGGGGACGGGGTATGGTTCGGAAATGGATGGATGGGAGAACAGTGAAGGAGGACGCAACAGGACGTGAGACGCAATTCATAGTGCCATGGATTTTCTGCACCATCGAGATATCCGACGAGTGACACAGCGGTGTTGCTTCGTGTATAAGGGGTGAAAATCTCCGGGGGAGGAAGGAGGCGGGCTCGCTGGAACTCGACCGGGTGAGGACGAGGGGGTCCGACGGTGGTCTTGTTAGGAGATCAGAAAACGAGAACCCATTGGAGGGCGTTCTGGAAGGTAAAATCCGGGCGTTTAGAGGGCCGGGTGCGTGATCTCGCGAAACAGACAGCGCATTGGTACCGGTGGGACGAGATCGCTGTCGTGGCTCATATTTGCACTCGACATCCCTATCCCCGTTCACGCATGTTGTACAGGGCCGTTTGGCGTCGCATTTCTGGTGGGATGGAGTGAGCCCTCGCGTTCGCTGGATCCGACTTTGAACATATCACCACTTACTGCTTTCCTTCGCCTGACCCCAAGAGAGTGAGAGAAAGGGATCTACACAAGTTCCACGCGCACCCACCAACAGACCACCAGTGACGACTCACCGGCAGGGGGTACATGCTTGACCCATGCGTAGGGTGTTTCCAACACCCCTCTTCTTCACCGAACCGTACGTGCAATCTTGAATGCCCAAATCCATACATCTGACGCAATGCGGGGTGCCTGGAACGCACCTCTTCGAACGATGAAGAGGGGGGGTGGTCGGGGATTTCGTTTTGGGGGTTCAATGCTCCTGCGCGAGGTGAGATGGACTTACCACTCTCCGAATTCTGCGAAAATACCATACTCCTGGTCAACCTCCCAAACGTAATGCGCGATGGGAAGTCTGAGCGTGTACTCACCTACACGCCGTACACGCTCCGTGCGTCCTGGTGGCCATCGTAGTGGATATAAATGTGTTCACGGGCATGGGACGGCGCAAGGTCGAGCTCGGATGGCCAGGACTGAAAGCTTCAATGTAAGTATTCAATGTTTCGTCACCACCTGTCGTTACATTCATTCCATTCACGGCTAGCGAGAACGCGGCCGGGGTCCTGGGAACTTATTAGCGTTTCCTTCCTGATGAACACCAGAAACCACATGCACATGATCCGCCCTTGACCCACTATTTCGATATTCGTGTCAACCCACTCAATGCCTTCGATAACGCCAGCCCAAGTTTGTGTGACGGTGTTGTTCTCGACGTTTCGGTTGTATTACTCCCGGATTCTCGGCTTATGTGTCTCGTCAGGTCGAAGCGGAGCCCCACGACGACTGGAGGATCGGAGGTGGCGGTCGGTGTATATGTAGTGAAAGACAACAGCGGGATCATCGACGGGAGTCTCGGCTTGATCCGAACCATGTCCGAAACCCCGAGCCAGGGAACGCCAAGAATCGTCGGAGTGTCCTGGATAGTGTTGGGGGCAGTCAGTGTTCCGTGAGGGATCTGCCAGGCAGGTGGCAGTTCCGATGGGTTCTGCCGGGGTTGGCAGTTATTGGCAGGACTGGCAAATGAAAAAAGGCCTATTTTTGCTCGCATTGCTACCAATCTATCTGTATCCTTGCAAGCTACTGTATCTGTGGGGTCCTGGGTCCCAGGTCGCTTGACCCGACCGTTCGTAGTCGGCTCCTCCCTCACTAGATGAAAGGTAGCTCCTTTCCGCGTCGCGTCAATCCCTTCGAGATCGCGAGTCATGGACTCCGTTGCGCGAGGTAGACCGCCGACCATTCGAGCCCCTACGGACACCGGCGACGAACGCAGAGCCGTAGCGCATCATCAGGGTCAACGCCGAAGCGCTGAAGTATTAACCGGTTACGCGACGTCGTCCGCTCGTCGCGGTGTCCAGCCACTGAGATGGTTCGGTGGTAGGATGACCTCCGACTTGGGTGCACCCTATACTGTAGGCGCGCAACCACCGCTTCGCTTTGGTCGTGCGAGTACAGTACTACAATACACCTGCCCTGCTAGAGAGAACAGGCCCACTGTTGTTCAGAGACACGTTCGTTGGGATTGACTGGGTCGACCCGAAACTCTTTTCTCTTCTTTCTCTGGAAACGCTTACGGCGCTTGTTGAGGCTCATGATCACCCTGAAAATGTCACGCGGTGGGTAGTTCAGTTGCGATACCTGGTGCGCAGCGCTCCCGCGCTACAAAGAAATGCCAGGTCTGGGATTCTCTGACAGGAGAATGGACTGGACCGTTTTGAACGATTTCTTCCCGCTGAATGAGCTGTGACGCGCGCGAGCGACAGACGGCCACCACCCTGGCAAGCCTTCAACTTCCCCGACCCTCGGCCTCGCTAAACAATCTCATCACCTCCGTGCACATTTCGTACGGCCATAAAAACCCTCCGGGGTTACTTTGGGCTAGTGTCCCCGACGAACGTTGTCACGCATTTTCCAACCTGCGTTAACCCTGCGTTGAACGATAGCGAAGACTTCCGATCGGGAGCTTCGACACACTCAACACATCTTACCATGAGCGAATTCTGGAGCAAGCATCTCGGGTATGTAAGGAAATTGTCAAGACCCTGACCATTGACTGCCAGGATCAAACCAGTTACAGCTAACCCCCATGAGTGACACCTACCGTGTAACCAATCGATACCCCTCCACAAACCTTGAAGCTTGACACGTTGGGCGCGGGGCCGCCCGGAATTGATCCGCAAGCGAAATGGCTTCCATTGGAACCAAAAAGTCGACGACCCACCACTGGCCCATTGTGGGTTACTGATAATAAGTAAATCAAATAGGTTAGTGCTGATATACTGCACGGAATGGACCGGGGTCACGACCCGACTAGTGGCACCTGAAGACGTGACGTGGCCAAGCGTCTCCGCCAGCGGTGTTTGTGTATCGTCGTTGCACGCCAAGGCCCCTGGCCTTTGCACCGCATTGTATCCCCGCACGGATTCGAATACACGTGTCGCCTACCTCAAAGATGACCCCCAAAGGAGCATGTTTGGCGTGTAGGTAAGTTTAAGACGGTGCTTTGTCCCACGTTCGGACCGACACTGACGCGCGAGCCGTGATTTCGGCGCAGGGTTCGGAAAGTAGTAAGTCGTCATGGTCCCGTTTCGTCGGCTTCCAATTGCGGCTGATGATTAACATCCGTTCGTGAAGAGGTGTATTCCTGCGACTCCGCGTTGCCTGCGGTGCACGGAGCTGGGGATCGATGAGTGCGTGTATGCGTCAGTTAAGAAAAGGGGTGCAGGGAACACTTTAGGGGTGAGGATGGCGTGTCAACCATGTCGGTGAGGATCAATCCTGAACTCGCTGGGCGGAAAGGCGAACCGCTGATCAACATCTCGCGTATCTACCTGTATGGCTATTAGTAGGAGGAAGCGGGTAAGGCTTCTATCCCCTCGTCGACGGACCCACAGCGTTATCGTGCTGACGATATGTAGAGATGCGACGCAAAGCAGCCCTGTACCCCATGTTCCGAGGATGGAGGGTCCGTGTATCCGCAAAAAACTACCAGCTGCCCCTCAAACTTTTCCCTTCTCATCCAAGAATGAGCCAAGCCCGCATCCCTCACCTCCTTTTCCGACAAACAGCGAAGATCCCTCCCCTCCTCCTCCCGACATTGCTTCGCCCGGTGCCCGTAGCTCCGTGTTCCCTTCGTTGGACCAAACCCTGTCCGATTCTTCCGCAAGAGAATCCTACCTCCCAGAACCCGGTATGCTGGATGAGTTCAAACCTCCCGCCCCCCAGAAGTGGACGATCCCAGAGATGGAACTCGTGCCCTTCCAAGAATCTCCCAAGCCCCGTCGGCGCACTACGATGTCCATCTTTTCCCCCCTCCCATCGCTTAATCTCCTCTCCATCCCTCGCCCGCTTCGCACGTCGCTGTCGTTCTTGGGCCCTGAACACTTCCAGGTTTCCGACACGACATCATCGGAATTGGATTTGGATTTGGCATTGTATGTGCTTCTTTCCCTCCAGTGCCATGCCTAGACGTCACAAGAGCTGACCCCGTTTGTTCAGCCGCCTTGCTGCGTTACTGCGGTTGAGGTTGTTTGGGATTTATCTCCCAGCTCCCAAGCAAGATGCTATACTACGTGGAGATCTCTCGAACACCGTTGTCCATCCATTCTTCGTCCACGCTTTGGCTGGGCTCGGGATGTATTTCTGTGCCGGTGTCGGATACTCACACACAATTGTCCTCCTGCTCGCGAAATACGCTCAGCGGACGTGGGAACAAATCGCAGAAATTAACACGGGGAACGATCCAAACCTTACAATCCAGGCGTTCTTTTCCCTCACTTCTATGACCCTCCATTCAAGGTGGCTCGATTCCGCTCGCAAATTTCTCACGAGGCCATGTATTGCCCTCAACGCGGCGGGCCTCCGGTTTGTTCCCGTCACTGATCGTCCACCAGAACTCACGGAGGATGTCCGTGAGCGAGTTGTGGCGCTCTCGCAGATAATCTACTTGGAGAATTACATCTTTTTAGTCGTGGATGGAACGGAACCGAGGATGACAGTCCGGATCCAGAAGGAGTTTCGACACGATCTTCAGGTGAGGGTTCGCTCCCTCAGTTACTACAACGTTGCCTTATGATGAGGGCGCAGCAAACCTACCCGCACTTGTTCGAGATCTGTCCGTTGATCATGCGGACACAGGGAATCCTACTTGTCAAGGACGCGATTTCGATCACGACCCTCTGTTCGGCCGGCAGTGGGTCATTTCACCTCGTTGTTGACCTAGCTGACCCCCTACTTTGTTATAGGAATTAAGCCAGAGCAGTGGAAACAGATATGTGACGGACCGGTGACCTCTCTCGACGAATACTCCGACACCCTTCTGCAGAACATACGAACTTTCCTACGGATTGGGGATACCCAAGGTGCAGAGATCATCCAGAGCAGTTGCGTTTGCTGTTTGGCGCATCTTGCGGTGTTGTGCGACCTCATCAGTAGTTCGGAGCCTAATTCCAGGCCTCAAATGGACGCTGTTTGTGATTCGTCGTTACAGCGACTCGGCCGCGTCACGCAGGAAATGAGGTTCGAGGGATACACATATTTTGATCTGTTACTCAGGGTGCGTCACAGGGTTGGTCATTCCCAACAGCAAACGAAATTATCACGTCGTTCACCAGGTTTCGTGGAAGAGGTCGTTGACCGCCTTCGATTCGCGGATCGAAAACCTATCGGATGAGGAGAGTGAGGAGAGCATATCCCTACGACAGTCCCGGGAAATCGTTGCAAAGGCGCACTCAGACATCGACGCCAGACTCCCGGACCCTTTTCCGCCGCCCCTCTCTGCAAACTTGGTGTTCCTTGATGACCGGGATGAGGGATCGGAGCATCCGAACTTTATGCTGTCTTCCGTGAGGGCGAGCCACTCGTTGTGATTTTGGCGGCACCCCGACGGTGTTGTAAGATGGATCGTTTCTCGCGGGTTTTGTTGTGGTCCTCCTAGGACTCCCATATCGTATAATTGTCCCTCGCGTTCCTGCCCATTTTCTAGTTCAATCGGACCGATCTCAAAAACAAAGACGCCCAAAAGCTATGAGTGAGGGCAGGAACAAACGTTTGAATTACTGTGTTCTTCCTACCACAGCCACACCGGACCGCGTAGCATAAAAGTGACGACCGTGGACCCGAGGAACCCCCCCCCCCTC
>Ga0307511_10006803_pt1 | contig 11528 bp, 10 predicted proteins | sample 13_EM_MG_FD_200266 | JGI IMG/M metagenome (GOLD analysis project Ga0307511, IMG submission 200266) | Populus trichocarpa ectomycorrhiza microbial communities from riparian zone in the Pacific Northwest, United States - 13_EM | ecosystem: Host-associated > Plants > Roots > Unclassified | place...
CAGAAAAATAAATTCAAATTCACTTTGGACTTTGGAATATCTTGTTGTTGTCGGATTCAAATTTTTTTTTTTTTTAGCGCTGTTGTTGGTATTGAGGTTGGTGTATATGTTGTTTATACGCCGATTGGCATACCTACTTGTATACGTCGTGTTTGGTGGATGTTGATATATTACTTTGTTTGCTCAGGGTAATTCTCAAAACTGCAAAATAACATGTGCCCGCGAGTAAGTAGGGATATCCTTACAACTACTACCAAGCCACATCACTTCTCACAATACAATCACACACATGAACTTCAACAATATCAACCAGGATTCAATTTCCTTTTTCTAGTGCTACTATTTACTTAGCCCAACCAAATCAACCCAAATAATAACAAGTATCAACAAGAATTCCCCCCTCCCAATTAATAAACCTCCATTAAAAAGCTAGTATATGAAGCACCTATATAACAAGGAAATAATATGAAGCACCTATATAGCAAGGAATATGCAGCAAAAAACAATGATATCCGCTACCAGTCAAACGCCGACCGCCTAATGCAAATGTAGCCAGAACAAAAGAAAAAGAAAAAGAAAAAGTTAAGCATGTAGTAATAAATCCCCCGATCTACCCTTCTTCCTATCTATCCACACGTTTTCTCCCATCTATCCAACTCAACTATCCATTGTAAATCTCAAGCAAATGGAATCAAAAACCAAATAAACTGTTCAAGTAAGAAATCCAAAGATCAATCTGTTCTCCCCGGAATCCAGCTGTGGTCGTAGTGATAAAGATCTATCAGGATATGTCCTATCCCCAAAATAAAGTCCCTCAGCAAAGGAGTAACAAGTGAAATAATTGTACAAGTGGTGTGGTGAAGAACTTGGCATAGGAAACAGGACGGTTGAGGGAATATAGGGAAAGAGTGAGAGAGAGAAATGGGTATAATAACGATGAGGATAAAAAGTAAAAAATGAAGAGATCCACCACAATACCGCCTGGTATCACCGCCTATGTCGCCTCCTTCAATCCTCCACCTACAAGTATCCAATAAGGGTCTCCATCACCCAGCTAAAGTTCACAACCCCAAAGAGAGCGGCCATCGTAATCCTCGACCAATTCTCTCCTTCAGCCAACATTTCTCCAGAGTTGATTCTTCCTCCAAACGACACCCCCAAGTAAATCATGACTAAGACCCTAGCCACATAAACAACCGCCCCCCAGATCTTAATCAAGTGCACAAACGACTCGACATCTCCGCTCGCAACAGCATCGACAAGATACGCCTCAAAGGACAAGCGTCTATACTTGCTGATAGTGGCAAAGCTCTTCAAAGACATGTAGTAGTCGAGAGTATTAAACCTAGTAGTAGACTGAGGAACAAGCGGATCGAATTTGTCTCCAGTTACAGGGTCGACTGCAAGAAGTCTTTGCTCCTCGGTGTAGTGGTCTTCTGCAATCATTTCCTTTGCTCTAGAGTCCATTATCTGTGCGGAAAAGAGGCGTCTGCAATAGCTCAACATCCTCCACCTAAAAGAATGCTGTGGCTGCAAGACCAGGCCATCACCAACATCTGAGGGCCTGGATTTAAGCAAAATATCGAGAAACAAGTCCATGTTGTTAATTTGTGCAGAGTGGCGCTCATATGGCTGCGAAAGGATATCTAAATGAACTGCCTGGGTCGGATCCTGTAGCGCAAAAAAGCGACGGAAGAATCGTGGATTATGAACCTGGATAGTGAGTTGAGCGGGCTGTGCGACTATCGCTTGGTGAATAAACGGAGGAGGGGCGAGATTCCCGTTGTTGATAACCGGCTCGGTAGCCAAGAAGTTGCCGTCTTTCCTGATAGTAGTTCGAGTCCCGTGAATACCGCTTGCTGCCGAAGCCAATGCATTTTGATAGGTGATTATCTCGGGAATGCGAGATGCATGCGGCTGTGGCATAACAATGGAAACGCAAAGTGGGTGCTGGTACTTCTGGACCCTATCTGCAAAATACTCTAGCCACATTTCTGTCATTTCCCTAAAGAGAAATAAAAGGTTAGCATTACGAACCAGACTAAGTAAATATCAATATACACCCAACTAAAATCAGACTACCAATACCATGCAGGTGGATTTATGATTATCCGTCGACACCCGATCATGGGGTTTTGTACAGCGTCAAACAAGACCAAAAAATGTAACAAAATGCATGGGCATACTAACTTTTCGCCTTTGCTAGGGCAGCGGCCACCACTTCCCTTCAGCACCTCCGGTCGGGTGTATACAACAGATCCTTTCTTAAAGGTCAAGAAGGCTTCCATCATTGTGCGTGGAATTGCCATCCATTGAGTAAATCCCCATACAACAACTGTGTATAGGATGTCACGCCAAGTCGCTCCCACGATATCCATACCAGGTTGCACAGACCTAACACCAGCGGCCATCGTCTTGTATCCTGCTCTATGAACAACAACCATGTGAATGTTGAATAAAAGTCCTTGATTCATGGTATCCAAAGGATCAGCGACATGAATATGGTATGTTCCAGAGCGGTGATTAAATGGTGAAATGTGAAATTTCTTGTCAATGATGCCACACCACTGGAATGGCTTCCTCGTTGGTGGATTCCTGGGATTGTCCTGGCGAACGACATAGACGTGCTTTTCACCAAAGGTGTTGTTGACCTCCAAGACGACGAATTTGAGCTCACCAGTGATCTTGTCGTAGAGGTACCAGTACGACACTGGATTAAAACAGTACCCGAAAAAAGTGGGAGTCGTGACAAAGAAGATATTGTAGAGACTCTTGTCAATGCCCTATAAACGAACATTCAATATCATCAAAGCGAAAGAGAATATCTAGAGAAATAAACTCACCTCCTGGGTAAACACCGTATCCAATTTTTGACTAAATGGAAGATGAGGGTTAAAATACCTAGTTGGGTCGGCTTCAAAAAATGTCCACAACTGTAAGCCCTTTCCCCAATAAGGTTTTTCAGGACCCTGGTTAATTCCTCTAACGGAGACAAGAGGATTGATGGTTCCCTCAAAGTCGACTGGGAAGCCAAAGTACATGATTGGATATTTGAATTTGTGTAAAACTGGTGTAAAACGTGCGTGATTGGTGGCACCAAAGTACATAATGGGCCTGAATCTTTCATCAAATGTTTCACCAAGTGCTGGAGTGTCGACGAGCTTGGAGAGCTCAATATACCATGGAATAGCCTTCCGTAGGAGGTTTGCTCCGGCGAGAAATAAAAACAAAAGGAAGTAGTTCCAGCTGGAGAATGCCGGAAAGACCATTGGGAAGATGATCTTGAAGAGGGATGTAAGGACTACCAAGAATGCGAGCCTGACAGTGAAGCTGGGAGAATTGTACCCGGGTTTGATATAGAGGAGGACCCAAGAAGTATTATGCAAGAGTAATCCATGCCAGGCAAGATACCAAAACGTAGAGTTTGAAGGCATGAAGCCCTTCGAGCTAGTCCAAAGGAACAGTAGAATAAGGAGGCATATGGGAGATATCGCCCTCATCCCCAGTCCCTCACGGGCCATGCGGATAGGACAACCAACCATCACTGATCCAGTTCAGGCGCGAGGCCAGGGGGTTAGGGGAAAGTTTGTAGGCCGTGTTCCTCAAGAGAAGAGTAGATAGTAATGCGTGCTCGAAAACTGACGATTCAGAGGAGAGATGATAGTTGCTCTCGAAGAGCCTTGATGGAGTTGTCGCAGTTGTGAGCCGCTCCCGGCAGGTGGCCAAGTTGGTGGTGGTGGTGAGTTGGTTTTATATGGTATGGGGAGAATGAGCGAATGGCCTCGCGGATGTGAATGAAATCGAGGATTTGAGATTCGAGATTGCCAAGAGTGCCTGTTTAAAGCAAAGTTGCCAAGAAGCGAGGTTGCAGGAGGCCGAGTGATATGGGAGAAGAAACCTATATCAGAGGAAGCGTTTCGGAATATGATAAACATGAATTTGGAATGAGCTGGTAACGTGACTGAGGGCTGACAACGCGGATAAAGGTTTCTCCTGTTCCGGCGGTAACAGCGCTAATGGTTGCTACGCGCGGCTGACTCGGTTTGCTGAGTCCGATTGCTGGAATCAAAGGTCCGGAATCAAACCTCCGAACTATACCAAGTGTTATCACTGCTAGTCTGGTTTATCACTGCTCTTTCTTTTGGCCCGAGTCCCTATCCCTCTGCAGACGTCAATAAAACGACCAACTTTCCTGAACCCAACTCAAAATTCAAGATAGCTCTCGAAACAAAGCGCACGCTTGTTTCAAAAAGTCAAATCCTGATCCACAGTAGGCTGATAACAGCACGGGTATGGATAGCTGTAACGAAACTAGGGCGCTTGCAGAATGGATTGATGTTTAAATGGAATTATCCTTTCTGTATCAAAATACAGGTGGCCTTTGATATTCTCTTGCAGAATTCTTTCTGCTTACTCGATGCAGGCTCCGACACCGATTTGTGATCGTCCCAACGTCGTAGTGTCGGGACCACGGAAAATGACGGTTGGGCTCCGGTTCTAGAGTGTTGGGAACATCCAATGGAATTGTCGATTCAAATGACTGTTGGTTGGGTTAAATGCCGGTGCCCTTTTGTCAAGTACTCGGCTGTAGTGGTTGAATCCAGGTATATATGCAAGAAATTGTGCTACTATGGGACCCAAATTCCGTCAGTCATCACATATATATGAGTTTTTCATCCATGCACCTGGACATCGCTAGTAAATCATGTGAGTGAGTATACACCCATACTCTCTATGCAATATCCATCGATTGCACTTCCCCCATTTCGTACCATGCTCATGGACAGACTAAAACTTACCAAAGTTATCAGGCCACATAAAACAGGCCGGTTGCTTTTGTCGAAATAGCTGCTCAAGATACGTACTCAGGCAGTAAAGTACGACCAATTTAATCCCACTTTTAGCGTCGGGGGTATGAAATCCGAATTTGATCGACCTGTTTCAGCCTTTCGCCGTTACGGCTCTTTTTCTCCCTTGCTCTTTAGGTCCTGCTCAAATCCAATCTATCCACGGGCTTATAGCGAAATAAAGCGAGCAGCTGTGTATGAGGCGTGAGGAATGCTGGAGTTGTCTGGTCTGACGGTTATTAAAGGCTGAATGACTGCCGTGCCTCGTGATGGCTAGGTGGTCGTTTGATGCACAAACCTCGGGCTGAAAGAGAGGAGGTTCCTTCGACTCGCAAAAAGTAGATTAATGCGCAGCTTCTTTCCTAGACAAGTATCTTGTTGATTATGTGCTCGGCTAACTGGCAATGAACGAACGATAGATAACCGATTCTGCTGGATGATTGAGCTCTTGTTCGACAATACAGAGTCAAATAAAAATAAAAAACAAAGATAAACGAAAAGAGAGCAGTGAAGGTCGGGTGTCTCTGGGGAATATGTACTTTCGGGGGTACTAAAGGAAAACAGTCTGTTGTGTTAGGGGTGGGTGGGTAGTGGGTGTGGCCTAACCCCTGCGACTTCCCAAAATGATGCTAAGCAGGGAACCCCAGTGCTTCTTAGCACCTACGAAACGTCTGTCCCACTCCCCTTGATCAAATATGAACTGAACGCGAGAAAATTTGGAAGACAGACGGGTTGTCTGGTTGAGACAACCGAGCACTCTTGCGCGTGGCTTTGTGTGTGCGTCGCTGTGAGATAATCTGAGGCACCACAAAGTCTGAACGCCTTTTTTGACACTGTCACGATGTGCCAGGAAACCCACAGCTACAGTAAGGCTTACACCAAATAATAATGAGACAGTGACGCAGGTGAAGAGACATAGAGGTAAAGAGTGTGTGAGATGCACCAGCATCAACAGAATTCGAGAGACAAGACGATGGACTGTCCTGCCCTATTGCACGCGCATACACCTCTGCAGCATCGTGCATCAGACAGCTAAAGGCACCTGGATGGGACTGGCTGTGAGGTGAATGCGAATGATCCTGCGGTGTGGTGTACAACCATCAAGCAAAACCAAATGACCGGATAGGCGTCTGGCAGATACTGCCACTGGATAGAGTATTCAACAGATACCGGTGACAAGAAATCTGAGGTCAGAAACTTGTAATCAGAAGGACCAAAGTACCCATCACCCTATTCTCATCGCAATTTGTGCCAATGGGGTAAGAAGCCAGAGAACCCAGCTGCTACGACAACTCCTCGTGCCTGAAAATAGAGCACATACCGGTGATTGGATGAGAAGAAATCTGAGCGTGAAATGCTCGAGCAGGTGGGGGTTAGAATGGCATCAGTAAAGTGCCTAACCCTCCCAGGCGAAGCCTAGCCAAATGAGTCTGAGACCCTTCTGTTAGACTCGCTCTCGCGTGCAGACCGTCGAATTGTCATAACGCTCTGTGTCTCGCTCCTACACCCCTGACGTGCAAACTTCGAAATCAGGGAAGGTCTCAACCCAAATTGAGCGCAGATCTCACCTAAATTGGGATATGGGCTTCGAATTGGGGGAAAGGAGAGCAAGTGCTGGGAAGATGCAGGACAAGCGGCAGACAGGGGCACTTATTGACGTACCGTATCACGGCAGTTGCCTTCTCCAAATTTGTAGACGCCATGAGAAGGACAGCAAAACTGCGAGAGACATGCGTGGTGCAGCAGCGAAAAATGGTGAGATGAGCACTACCGTTGCACTCACATTGACATGCATCCACCCAACTGCTTCTTACTTTTACATGCTCGAGAAGTCTGTCACCCCTCGAGCAGTCTCACCACGTGCATCACCACCACCAGCCACTCCACCATCGCTACCAGTACTCCACCTCACATCTCTGCTCCCCTCCTCCTCCGGCTCACCAAGAAACTGAAACCACGGCACGCCGTACGACAGTTGAGGGAAAATTGCAATGAATTACCATAAGGGGCGGATATCCGACGTTGAACGGCTTAGGCACTACTCCACTTTCGGGTGCCTTCCGGTGCCAAGCCACGATCAGTCCCAGGGGGACCTTGAAAACGATATTTAATCCTTGCCAGGGTTGACGAGGCTAGTGACAATGAGGCGCATGGCTATCAAGTAGTCTGGTTGGCACGCTATCAAGTACCAGTAGGCGTGAAACTATATGTAGCTCTTCTATTGAAGCATTTGCTATGGGCTAATGGTGCTTATGTCATTGTTAGGCTAGCTACATATAAATGTACATATGTTACTTTGGATGAACTCAAGAATAGAGGACGCAGGTAGGTAGGTACCCGTGAGAGCACGAACCATAGTGGCGAAATTCAGTGGCTTGCTGTTGGCTGTGTTGGCGTTCTCATGCAATCCCACCGTTGCAATTCCTCAATGTCTTTCTTTTTGCTTTTTGCTGTTTGTGGGGCTTGCACATACCGGTACTGTACTAGGTACTTGATTTGTATCTTGGCACCTTTTTGTTTTTTTTCAACAGTCCACCAGAGAGTACCGTAGCATCAGATCCCCGACCCCACTCCTCAGACCTTCTTTTCGAGCCTCAATCCCTCAATTTTAAACAAGCTAGACTATTTCAAACAACCAAAATGGCGTTTTAGGCCGCAAATAGTCAAACAAGCTAAATTTATAAAGACTTCACTCAGCCGGATTACTCCCCAGTTTAGGAGCGCCTGCTTATTTACCAAATTAAGGCATATCTCCGGGGCACTTCGCCAGGACTACCTGGGTAACGTTACTCTAAATCTCATCTGAAGAGCGTACGTACTCTATAGTGGCACGTACCATCCTTTAACGTACGTCAGACAGCAAGCGAGGCTAAAACCTGGGGCAACATGCCGATGTGGCTAATTAGGCTATGGTACCTACTGTGGCAATTGGAAATGAACGCCTCTGAGATGACAAGGACACATACATGACATACTTATAGTCAAGTGTGTCTGAGGAGTTGAAGATTCGACCAAGCACAGATATTAGTTTTGAGATAGTCTGGTTTGGTTTTGTGGCCCCGTAACCAAGATCTCTAAATATAGGAGTTAATAAGCCGAAGTACGACGACTTGAGGCAGAAAAAGAGATAGAAAAAGCACTCGAGCCCGGAACAACTATAGCGAGAGTGCTAACCAGGCTAATAGCGAGACTACCGTACCTTGGTAGGCCCATCACAACCTCAGTGGTGCGCGGCGCGTATTATACCCTGCTGCAGAACTTTGGGGAAGATGGAGAAGAAAGCTACTACAATCTATATCGGGAAATATCATGAAGCGATAATAAGCCCTGCTATCGTTGTCCTGTGATGGTGGCACACAGAGCTTTGCCGCACACATGGGGGCCATTTGAAAGAAGTTTATATGTAATATAATAAAGGGTCCATGGAGGCTTCATGGGTGTTTAATGCCGCGTTTTTTAATATATATTCCTTGATGTTTCGTTTAAGTATCTGGCTGGATTGCGACGCCACAGTCCAGTAATAACGTGGTTCACCGGCATGGCATATAGCATGTCAGCACTGTACAATCTATCCTCGGGAACGGCGCTGGCTGATGTTGCTATTGAATTGTGTCACATATATATGCCGCCAAACTTTATTAATTGCGAGTGTTACTTCGGACGGACCTGATCCGCTGAGAGGGGTACGGATTGGGTTATAAATGGCTGGATCTGACCTCTGGTGGACATCATGTAAACAAAAGCCAAATGTATATGTGTAATTGTGCGGTCCTGGTCCGGGGATGTCAAAGTTTCCGTTCCGATGTTCGGAATATCTGCCGATGTCAGAAGTAATCATGAGCTAATGCTGGCCTAGCCTATGCTGACCGCGGGGTAATAAGTGTGGGTTGATTACTACACAAAGCAAGTCTTGCCTATCACAAAGGGTCTCGCCTATCACGAAACAAGTCTCGCCTATCACGGAGCTTCACATGAGCAGTTGAGCAGCACTCTGCAGAAATCGTCAGCTTTGCCCCTGCAGTTTACTTCAGCAGATCATTGCTAGAGTACTGAATTATCGCACCCTCCAAGATACCACAATACTATATACATACAAGCTATTTAACACTGCTTACTACCCTCACCGAGCGAGACTAAGTGCTTTCACTTAAATAACACTCCCGTACGCGTATACTAGTATCCATTCACTATGACATCTGATCCCGCAACCCCCGCAGCTTCCACCAGAATCTCTCCAACAGCCAAACTCTCCTCTGGCCTCCCCCGTGCCATCATCCCCATCGGCTCCTCTTCTGGTCCAGAACCGCCCTACCCACTAAAAATAGAAGGTCCGGTAGTCAAAGGTTTTGGTAGGGGCAGCAAGGAGCTCAACATTCCGACTGCGAATATACCTGTGGAAGGATTGAGTGTGGGAGGCAGAGAGGAGGTAGAGAGTGGGGTTTACTTCGGCTGGGCGGGGCTAGATTTAGGGCAGGAAGGAAATGAGGTGGGTGCATTGGGATTTTTTCTTTTTCTTCGGCTTCCTTGGAGGTGGTTACGTGTAGAGGACTGCCGGTACTTTCGGAGTTTGGAAGTGGGATTGCGGCGTATTGTGAGCGTGTGGCTAGGAGATTGGAAGGGAGGCTGTGGATAGGGTGGATAGAAGGATTGATCATGGGAGGAGGGAGAGGAGCGGGAGTGGAGAATTGTCTACTTCTGGATACTTGAACATATTGCGAACGAGCATGGAGGGAGGGAACTGGTTACACAGCCTCTCATAATGAGAGTGGATTACGAGTGCGTTCGTCAGAGACATGTCACGTCAAATGCAAGATCTCATCTCGATCGACAACGGCCTCGACTTCCGTCGACGTCTTGCCCTGCATTTGACGTTGTTATGTTGCATGCATTAAGTATGTCAATTGTTCAATTTGACTAATACCTTTATGACCGGGTTAGGAACTCGCAAAGTCAACGAATGGCAGAGTTTTCCCCATGGTGATGTCAATTGGGTGGAATCCGTTTTACAAGAACATAGTCAGGAGTGTGGTGAGTTGGTTTAAATTTCATCTGTTGCTAAGCCCCCTGGTGGCTATTGCATATTTGGCAATGCATATACCCTTCGATGGTCTGAATGACTTACCTTAAACGTTGATCCTTTTACATTTCTGGCGTTTTTGGAATTATTTTCCTTGCGAACTGGCACGGGGCGACCATCCCACTCTAAGCCGTGGTTGTAATTGGTGATGTTTATATTATCATGGTTGATCATCTACACGACTTTTCTTTTGTTTGTGTATTTGTTTTGTTTATTTTTTTCTTTTTTTTTCTTTTGTATCCCCTTTCTCGTGTATCCACTCCCGAATATCCGGCACCAAAGAAAAGAGCCACCTCCCGGCATCGGCCCGGGATTCCCTCCACACACTTGCATTTTTCAACCAACGATATCTCAAGATCCTTGTGTTACACCCCAACGATAATTTCTTGTACGCGATTCAATTTCCACACCATAAATATTCACCGTTATATATATTTCCTTTTTCAATGGTGTACGGGCGGTTTTATTGTGGCTGCTTAACAAGGCTTTCTTGGCGCTCATTAAACGTTGCCATGGCGGTCACGGAATGTCTGGCATATCCCGAATTGGAATTACAACTGATAGTTTATTTGCGATACCCAATTGTATTCATCTATACGTATAGCCACGAAATCACGAGGCTAACGAAATCTATGATCTTCGCTTTACCGCTTCTCGCTTATCATATTAATCCTCTATTTTTGCTTTCTGCTTGCACCCTCTACCAATCATTCACGTCTTGGATTCCACTTTACTTACCTCCAATAATAGGAAGTCCACATAATGCACACCTTCCCCAACGACTTCTACGGTACCCACATGAAGCTCCTGGTGCTGGGGTATATCCGCCCAGAGCTGGACTATGTGAGTAAGGAGGCGCTGATTGGGGATATTAAGACGGATATTGAGATTGCGCTGGTGAGTTTGGAGAGGGATGGATGGGGTATCGGGGAGCTTGGGAAAGAGGGGAGGTGGGTGGGGGAGTTTTAGTGGGGAGGTCAAGAAGGTGATAGATGAGTCAGGGGTCATGGGTGAATCTGATAGACAGTAGACTGTTAGGGCAGGGTTGATAGTTGCTGCTTCCTATTCGCCTGTGGTGCACGCGTTGGGGTTGTTCATGCATGCTGCCTGGTTTTATAGAATATGATTACCCTGCATTTGGCGTGCTTGAGTTTATTGAACCATGAATTGAGCCTATGGCACCGTTAAAAAAAGGGTACCCTAACTTCATAGAGGTTACTGATTACAATGTAGTATTATTTCCTACTCAAGGATTACCTTCGAATTGGCGCTTTTTGAATATACTGGGTGCTTGATCGGCTTTTGGAACTAACCATAGCAGCTCCTCGGCTTAGCGACAAAAGGACTCCTTAACTGTACCTCCTGATGTATAAGTAATTTTATAATTAAACATATCGATGTCCAATCCGCTCCAATATACCAGCAGGGTACCTACCTATCACTCTTAAATGTGATTTTCTCAAGTCAATGACAAGTAGTACTGTATATTACGGTGTAGCGGCTCAAGACCGGGAAGCGGCTAAATTTTTAGGTACTTAAAAAGCGATAGGAATTGAAGATTGAGAGCTATCTACGGGGTCTCAACGCCCTAGAGTGACGGTCTT
>Ga0307511_10006804_pt1 | contig 11526 bp, 7 predicted proteins | sample 13_EM_MG_FD_200266 | JGI IMG/M metagenome (GOLD analysis project Ga0307511, IMG submission 200266) | Populus trichocarpa ectomycorrhiza microbial communities from riparian zone in the Pacific Northwest, United States - 13_EM | ecosystem: Host-associated > Plants > Roots > Unclassified | place...
TATATATATATATATATATATATATATATATATATATATATCTTAGGAAATAATAATAATAATAATAATAAGATATTATATAGAGATATAAAATCACTTAACAAATAACTTTCTAGTACACATATTATTTTTCATTGCTTATTAATGTTATCCAAAACTACTTGAAAAACTTATTTGGTGTTTGGTATATATAAAAAAAGTATTAAAAATAAAAAAAAAAATGATTTATGGTAAGATTCATTATTTAATAATAAAGATAGTATTGATATTTTCATCTCTAGAGAAATATAAATGGTTTTCTCTTGTTTTTAAATTTATTTTTCTGACATTAAAATATTTTCTATTGACTAAATTTTACCAATGAACCACACACGTGAAGAAATAAAAAAATATTTTATAAAAGCTTATGTTATACGGAACAAATGTATCGTTAAACTTTCAATTTCATTCACCTTGAAAGCACTGTTTTTATTAATATTTCTTTCTGCAGCAAAATAAATTTTCTTTTGATTTTTTATTTCTTAAAAAAAGTATTAAAGGGTAATTATAATGATGCCATTAGATTGGGTTGTGATGTCTTAAATGTGTTCTTATAAAAATATTTTTTAAATAAAAATATATTAAAATATTATTTTAATTTTTAACCAGTTATAAGCACCATCTACAAAGATCATGTTAAGAAATTCAATTTTCTTTTTATAAATGAGCATCTTGCTTTTAGAAAGCATGATGTCATGGTGGTGAACAATCTCTAAAAATTGCTTTAACAAAATAGCATGTAATTCCTTATCTTTGGAGAAAGTTTTTGTTGTCTGGGTTTTCAAATAGTTGAGGTGTGGTAGGTGGAGGTTGTGGTTTGTAGGAAGAGGAATGTTTATATCCAATAAGAGTCTAGATAATAGGAGGTCATCCTCGTACGTGGAGGTTCAGGAAATAGTAAAGGTTTAGATTTGAATTTGGCTAATTCAACGTAAAGAGACTTGAGTTGGATTTTAAGAGATTGAATCTCGTGTTTTTTTTATGGTCTACGTATTTGTTATTAGAAGCTTGAATGAGTAAATAAATATTAATTTAATATTTTTTTAAATAAAAAATAATTAAATTTTTTATTCTTTGAAAAAAAGTTAAACAGAAAAGACAAACTTACCATCACAGTTACGAAAATTTGAGGGCACAAAGCCAAGTTAGCAAGCATGCAAAGCTTGGGAAAAAAACTGCTTGCTTGGCAAGAAATAATTGGCTTCCAAAACCCAACAGAAATCTATCCAGTACCACCAAGAGACAGACACATCATGTAAGAGAAGACAAACACATAACGGTGGGGACAATATATCTCTCTCAAAAGTCGAAGTGTGGAGTAGCCCAACTTTTTCCTTCTCATAATTCTATGCCTTTTTCAGTGTGCATAGAGAGAGAGAATTTTGGGTTTAGAGAGAGAGAGAGAGAGAGATCAAAACAAAAGAAATTGCAAGAAAGAAAGAAAGAAACAAGAACTGATGAATCACACAAAACATAATACTTTCTTTTTTCAGTTTTTTTCACTCATAAATCCCATCTGATCAGATTTTCTTTCTCTTTTCTTTTGCATTCTTTCTTTTTAATGGCTAAAAGTGGAGTTCTTGAGACCATACCATGTACAGTGACAAAGGCAACAGAGTTAAAGAAAGAATTGGAGAAGCTAGTAAAGGCAATTCTTGATGAGGAGGATTATAGAGTGGAGGTCACTGATGAAGCCATGAGGGTTTTGAGTGTCTTGAAAGAATTGAAATTCAAGAAATCTTTGAAGATTGTGGATGATACAGTTCTCCCTGAAGAATTTAAATGTCCCATTTCAAGGGAGATAATGGGTGACCCTGTTGTCTTGGCTACTGGACAGGTAGAGACCATCAAGATTTGTCCTCTCTACTTTATGTATGCATTTGGGATTTTTTTTCTATATTTCTTTTGGATTTGAGTGTTGTTTGAAGTTGAATCGTTCTTGGTTTGGATGCTATTTGAATGTGCATGCAAAAAATTCATCATCTTTGGGGATTTATTTTAAGGGTTTAATGCTAAATTTTGTCTTGGAATTTGAGTTGAATGTTTTTCCATGCACTAGTAATCATAGATTTTTCAAGTTTTCTGCACATATGGATTTTGGTTCTTCTGCAAAATTGTTGAGGCTTTGGATTTGCGTAAAATTAATCTGTTGGTATTTCTGCAAGAACTGAGATTTTTCAAACACTGGGATTTGCTTTTGAAATTGTAGAATGTGTAGATTTTCCCCTTTTTCTTTGGTTTATGTGTATTTAATTTCTATTAACAAATTTATTGAAACAAGGAATTGCAGCACCCAATGTAAAAGATTTTTTTTCTTTTGAGAAAGTTGGCCCAAAATTAAGAAAAGGTATTTTGTGGGCGAAAATCTGGTTGTTTATTTTTTTTTATTTTTTATTTTTTTTATCATTTCCTCCATCCATAATTTTGAGATTAGAGCTGAGGTAACTCCATTTTTAATTCTTTATACAGACTTGATATTTCTTGTTCAACCTCTTGCCATCATTTTCCATATTTGAGATAACTTAGTCAGATGGCCAATCTATCTTTGGGATAGTGGCCTCACAGACTAGGACAAGGAATTGACCCCGTTCTTAAGCATTAATGAATCTGTCACCAACATAGTGAAGATGTTCTTGTGCTATGATTGATGCTAGAAGAGTTATACTGATTTGTATTTGTGATAGTGACCTTGCCACTAGAACGAGGAATGAACAGTCCATGTTCATTTTACTTGAATTCCTGTGCTATTTCAAGCTGGTTTCATCCAAATTCAATGATTTGTTGGCTATAGTGTAGAGTCACTCATTTATTGAAATGTTTGTTGATTTCTAGACTTATGATCTACCATTCATCCAAAGATGGCTAAATGAAGGGCACCGAACGTGTCCCCAGACCCAGCAAGTCCTTTCTCATACTATCCTGACCCCTAATCATTTGGTGCGAGAAATGATTTCACAGTGGTGCAAGGAGCGTGGAATTGAGCTACCAAGGCCCGTGAAGGATGTTGATGAGGTGCGTACTGATGCGGACAGAGGCCATTTGAAGTCACTGCTTGAAAAGATGTCCTCTTCCCTTTCAGATCAAAAGGAAGCTGCAAAAGAGCTTCGGCTGCTTACTAAAAGGATGCCATCATTCCGGGCCCTTTTCAGTGACTCAACTGATGCCATTCCAAAATTGCTCAATCCACTATCACCAGGCAGAGCTAACACTCACCCTGATCTGCAAGAAGATTTAATCACAACAGTTTTGAACCTCTCCATTCATGACAATAATAAACGGCTAGCTGCAGAAAATCCACTTGTCATCCCCCTGCTTGTTGAATCTGTAAAATCTGGAACTATTGAAACAAGAAGCAATGCTGCCGCCGCCATCTTCTCCTTGTCAGCCCTAGATTCGAACAAGCTCATTATTGGAAAATCAGGTGCTCTCAAACCTCTAATTGACCTTTTAGAAGAAGGGCATCCACTGGCAATGAAGGATGCTGCATCGGCAATATTCAACCTATGTCTTGTCCTTGAGAATAAAGGTAGGGCTGTCCGAGAAGGGGCAGTCAGGGTAATCCTTAAAAAAATCATGGATTGCATCTTTGTTGATGAGTTGTTGGCTATTCTTGCAATGCTTGCTAGCCATCAGAAAGCTGTTGAGGAAATGGGGGAGCTTGGTGCGGTTCATTGTTTGCTTGGCATTATAAGGGAGAGCAGTTCTGAGCGCAACAAAGAGAATTGTGTTGCAATTTTACACACAATCTGTCTAAACGACTACTCTAAATGGAGGGACATTAGGGAAGAGGAAAATGCCAACGGTACGCTTTCGAGACTCGCAGAGAGTGGGACTTCAAGAGCCAAGAGGAAAGCTAATAGCATCCTCGAGAGACTGAATAGAGCTGCTTCACTCACACATACTGCATGATAGAATAAACAGCATAGTCTGAAGATATTGCCTATTAGTCCTTGTACATGCTGTCTTCCTACACACTCTCATTGTACAGACCGATAGTTTGGCCATTTACTGTAAAAAGTTCACATATCGGTACATGTTTCCTATTTCTGTCCCAGGCTGGTTTTGGTTCATCCAAGTATAACACGAGCAAAGAACATATGGAGTTTAACCCCTAGTATGATGAGTGGATATAAAATAGTTATACTGGTGAGTTTTTTACGTTGTGCCTTCATCTTCCTGCCTCTTGATTTCTTCAAGTTTGTTTTCCTGTCTTCACTTGAATGTCTATTTCATTTAAACCAAGTTAGTACCTTCGATGTCAATGGATTGTGATATTGCATCATGTAATTCCGATAATGTTGCCATCTAAGAGGACTGAAAGAGGGCAAGGCCAACTGATTTGTAAGGGATTCACACGGACCGATTGCAGTTGTAGGGTCTCAATTGTTCCTTTCACCATCAACTTTGAGAGTGTCGGCACCAACACCATATAACATAACAAAACATATATTTTGTTTCTGGTTTTGAGTGGCCGGCTTAAGTACCCACGTATTCAAGTTTAGTGCACTGTACACTGACAAGATTTGGACGGTTCTGTAGGAATCAAGAGCTAGAATAAAGGAAGATAAAGAGTAAAAAGTGATGGGGATATCCAGTATCTTCATGTTGGGCCACATTTCTGCCATCTACTAGTTTACCTTCCATGGTGGGAATTTTTTTTTTGTAGAGTTGCACTATGTATTCAACTTCTTGTTAGGTTAAATAGCCGCCCCTCCTTACAGCAGCAAACAACTAGAGATGTTCTGTAAATAGGTATTGAATTTTAGTGGATAGGAACGCGCATACATCTTTTCCTATTATAATATGAATCTCTGCAAGGATTAATATTCATGCACCCTTTCATTAGGTAGATGTAAGGTCACATTGACCTTTTCTACCATTTTTGCTCTGCTTCAAGAATTCTCAGAGATCAGTGTCGGTGAAAATCATCAAAAACATTACTAGCTGTCGCCAGCAACGCTTTGATTGTCATTAAGCCACCTTTGACTGATAATTGAAAATTATTTCATAAAAAAGTTATTTCTTCTCGCCTGCATTGCTTGTGTCACTTGTCATGCCGACCCACACATTGTTTTAAAGATGGTTAATCTGTCTCTGTCATTAGTTTTGTGTATCATCTGACTATCTAGCACTACGGAGACTAAATAAACTATTTCTCAATGAATTGTAAACTTGAGTTTCAACTAGCCAGATGGTATATGTTTAGTGACTTTGTGCTTAGAGTTAACTTGCTATGTGTTATGAATTTCCTCTAGTGGCAACTGTAACATTTACACAGACTATCAGCATCACCTGCAGAATCGAATAATGGGGTTTGATTGGCTTTCAGCATTTGTGGGATGAGAGGCTGGTAGCTTCTGCTTCTGCTTCTAGATGCGTTTTAAAAGCGCGTGCGGTTTAATTTGCTAAAGGACATCGAAAACCCTTGAAAAAGTTTGTCAGGATGAGGAAATGCTGACCACCATTGCTAAAGGATATCCAAAACCTGCATTATTGTACTGTAGCTTGAGACGTGTCGTGAACCTGTTTGACGGATTTCATGTGCAGGAATCTTAATTTTGTTGCGACTTTAGACATGGTGGTTAGATGGCGAAGGCAAAGGGCGTGTCATTCTCAAGATGAATAGATGTGATCCACAGACTGCGTTAATGCCACATTTTTGTGTTTGCTTTCGGTGTCAAGTGGTCCATGAAGACGTGAGAGGACAATTCTTCTGAGCTTGGCAATCGATACCTTAAAAATGGTTAAAGATGATCGATTTCTGACAATTATTCCTTGCTTAATGCATGGTTTTCTTGAAAATGGAAGACCCAGATGAGCATATCTACTTTTCTGGTCCATTTTTCCTTCCATGTGTCTGAAGAAATGGACCTATGGCTTCTGTCACCTGATAACCCATTCCACCTTGAAACAAAGACTTGTGTTGTCGTATAATATTTTTTTTTCCTGTGTAAATCAATGCTTCATGTTTCTAAAATTGTATTAAATATTTGTTCATTTCCATCTAAATTGCACAAAACATTATAGACAAAACTATGAGAAAATTATACATTTTTATAAATTATTAGTTAAATTTCAGTTCAATTCAATTGTCAGATAAAAAATTATATCATATATCAAATCAAATGACGAAAATCATGTCACATAATTTTTTAACCAAAAAGTTGAATTGATCACCTATAAATTCAACTAGATTGCACCAGAACTAGTGACTAATGTAGCTTCAGAAATTGAAAAAAAATTACACCTTTAGAAGTAATTTCAAGTCTAATCTGAACATAAAAACACTCTCAATTGACAAGTAAATTGATGTTTTATAGAATTACATATTTAGAAATTATTACTTAAATTTCAGTTCAATTCAATTCTCAAATAAATAAAAAATTATACATGTTTTTATTACACCATGTGTCGGATTAAATGCTGAAAATCATATCTCACAATTTTTTAACCAAAAAGTTGAATCGATCACCTCTAAATTCAACTAGATGGCACCAAAACTAGTGACTAATGTAGCTTCAGAAATTAAAAAAAAAAAAAAAAACCAAATTCGGTGCAATGGAATCAATGTAATTTGCGTTTTCTTTTACTAACCTTTGAAAAAGTTTACAGATAGTAACAAGGTAAAGACCCCATCCCTTCATTGCTCGAGACCCCAGCTCCACAGAGAAGCTTTTGAACTTCCTTAAGAAGATGTATTTATGGCACTGTTGTCCACAAAATTCAGCAAAACAATCAATTTCGCCATGTACAAGTCTACACTAAAGAGAGAATTGTCCTCTGTAATTTACGAGTGGTTTGCAACGCTGAAATGACCCCATCACAAACCTTGGTAAAAATTCAAACCCCACTACCATCCCTTTAATTTTCTCGTCTTTTCTCGAGAAAATTGTCCTCTACGATTACTAGTGCATGTGAGATGGCATGATTGCATGTTTCCAAGAAAAAATTACCGGAGAAAGAAAGAGGACAGAATTTTATTCAATAATGTGGTCCTTCATGGTTTTTTAAAAGTGTTTTTTAATAAAAAAAATTATATTAAAATGTTGTTTTTTTATAAGAATATTATTTTTAATATTAGCATATAAAAAAATTAAAAAACACTTTAAAAAATACTAATTTAATGTTTTTGCAAATAAAAATTAAATATCATCTTTTTAGACTCGAAAGAATTCTAACCACTATTTCATCACACAGTTAGAAACTAGTGCAATAACTTAGTTGTCTTAAACTTGTTATTAACGTGGATGTCTGATCCAACGTACGATCATGTAAATCTCTAATGGTCCTAAAATTTATAAAATTTAAATTAATAATTTTAAAAAAATCAAATCTAATAACTACTAGTTAAGCTACCTCTCGTATTCAAATGAAGCTCTTCTTGTTTTGTTTCTTCGGAGTTGATTTATTATCTTTTCCTTCGGAAAGCCGCAACCAAACTCTTCTACCCTGAAGGCTAAAGGAAGGCATCCTTTTTCCCAATGAAGATATTGTAAAGGCTCAAGGGTCATCTATAGGGCCTAGTAAGCTGCGTTGAGCTTGAGCCCAAATTGCTCAAGCTCGAATCCATGGAGGACTAAGTGATTGCACGATTGGTTTGTAGACTACTCATTGGAGCACTTGATGCAAGTTAGAGCACTGTGCTACACTTGGCTATGTTGTGTTTGTAAATTTAACTTTCGGTCTAACTTTTAAAAGTAGATATGTTTGCTAAATAACCTGATTTTAGAAAAAGCAAACAAAATACTTTAGAAAAGCAGGTAAAACATAAATCTCTCTTTTCTATTTCTTTCTTCTTTTTGAGTCTATTTTTCTTTTATGCTATAAGAAAATATGTGTGGTTAATGGGCTTTCAAATTGCAGTTTCTACTAGTTGGGTTTTACTTGATAGTTTGTATCATTAATAAAATATTTCTGTCCGTAAATTAATATTTTAATATATTTTCAAACGATAAACGAAAAATATAATTCATCACGTACTAGAATTATACCATTAAAAAAAATAAAAAAAAATCTAGGAACAATGATTTCATCATCTGAGAAGCCATATTTGGTTAAATTAATTAAAATCAGAACCAAAAATTAAGATAATTTGTAACATACACTGTAGCCAAATACATCATCATAAATCCACTATCGTTCATAGCATAGCATAGGTTACATTGTTTTAACTACAACTACTACAAGTTAGGCATTCCAAATGGAACAAAAAGCCCATGGAGTCTTGTTCTTCACCTCCATATATATATATATATATATATATAAGCACTCTCGTGACAGGAACTCCTTGAGGTCCAAATCTATGAAACACAAGCGGGTACGAGGCATGAAAACAAGCCTGGTCTTTTCTTCTGCATGCATGCAAGCAAGAGAGCAGGAAAAATACAATTAGATCACTTTCCGAATCTCCCAATAATTAAGCTGATGTTTCCTTGCTAAAAAATGTAAAAAACGAAAACAATGAGCTGTGCTGGTTCCGCCATGAAAATGTTGGAGGATTGGAGCATATCATTATGCGAGGCAGGTTGAGCTTGTGGGGCCTCTAGCAAGCCCAAACTTTCTTGCAGCCACCACCACCTCACACGGTGTCTAGAAAATTTATTCTACACGACACTCTTACTTTTACCATGATGACATTTGGGAGTCTCGTTTTTCAAAATGATGTGGACCTTTTGGCAATAAATGGCTTTTTTTTCCTGGGAAATTTCCATAAAAAAAATTCAACATTTCAACATCAATCGCAAATCTAGGGATTGAAAAGAAGTTTTATCCAAATCACTATTTTTTTTTTCAAAACTAGTTTTGTTTTAAAAAAATAAAGGGAAAATAAGACACACAAGTGTATAAAATTTTTTATTTTTTATTGGAATTTGTGTCGATCTGTTTAAAAATTTCTTTAAAATAACGCTATTCCACCCACCACGACTTATTAAAAAGCTGCTCTTTTCAATGGTTTTGAACGATGTTAGGAAGGAGATTAGCTCTCAAACCACATGCTAGAAAATGAATAGACATGGATAGATGGTTTTAGGCTTCTAGCTAGCTTCCGACACAGCCTAATCAGAAGTCATCTGTTGCTTAGACTATTGTTTTTCCTTTTTATTGAGACTTTTTTGGCCCATCGAATTAAGAAACTATATGCTCTTACCCTCCAAATTCCACACTATAGCTAGCTTACTCCCCCATTTTTACTAATCTAGGTCCAGCACAAACTGCATTAATGCATATCCCCGTATATTCAAGGAGGAAAACAAGCAAACTTACCCGCTTGGAAGAGCGGAGGAGCTCAGGTGAGATTTTGTAGAGATCTTCATCGATGGCCTTGGGAGGTTTAACAGGAGCTTTGGCAACAATTACAGTGTCCATTTTATGAGAATATTGTGATATCTTATTCTTATGGTACACTGTGGGCTGTGGCTGCTGCTGTTGTTTCCTTGCCGGTTCAGTCACGTCACAGACTTTTCCCTGCTTTCTCTGCTCCTTAGCATGCGTGCCTCGCTTTTCTCTCATTCTTGTCTACAAATTCAACACCGTCATCATCACTCTCATCATCATTATTGATCTCTACGTTATGTAACATCATTATATTCACCATCAACCTCCGACTCTAATTTTCCCGGCAACAAATTTATTTTACTTGCCTCAAAAAAAAAATTGAAAAATGGCCAAGATCAAGGACAAACCTTTACAGGGGGAGGAAGATTACGAGAAGGTTTGTTGATATCAGAAGCATATAGATCACCACGCATGTCCTGATGACCACATTCTCCAGAGGAATTATGAGTGGTACTGAATCGGATCAATCCTGCCTGTCTTGCAGATTCAAAATACTGCGTGATTGGCAGCTCGTTTGCTTGGTCCCAGTTTCCAAATGCTGGTATTTGTCCACTTCTCCTCCACTCCTATCAACACACAGAACACCACAAAAAATTAAGGAGATAAAATATTTGTTTAGATCTTGAACTTCAATGGGAAGCTAAGAACTAAAAAAAAAGACGTCCCATATGAAGAAATTTCAAGATTACTATAGCATTAGTATATATTGTATTATGAAATGGAAAAAAGAGGGAGAGAAAGGGAGCAGAAACAGTAGAAAGAAGCCAATTCTGAAAGAGGGTGAGAGTAAGAAGCCAAGAAATGGCAGGAGAGCTTACATCCATTCTGGTTGATTTTGGCAGTGTAACGCAAGAAGCCAAAGAGAAAGAGCGAAACAAAAAGCCTATAAAGGGTAGAGAAAAAGATAAGAGCTTGAAAAGGGAGAACAAAAGGGTTAAAAACAAGGGAGTTTGGGGATCATCCTCTCTCAAGAAAACACCCCAAAGACATGAAAGTTGTAGATTCTAGCTCAGAATTGAAGAGAGAATCGGCAAACAAAGATATATTTCATATCTTTATAGCACGCAGTACTAGAACAGAAAGGAAAGGGGTTTGGCTTTTGCTGGTGTTGTACTCGTTTTGTGTTGCTACTTGCTAGTTTCTCTTCTTTCTTTCTTTCTTTCTTTTTGTTTCCAGCTTTTACAGATTACAGCATAGTAGAGCAACCTTTTTGACCTCTAAATCCTTTATTGCTCCATCTTTTCTTTCTTCAACCTAGATTCACGCCACAGACAGGGAACTGGGACCCACATATTTTAGGGTTTTTCCCACCTCGATTTGGGTGCTGGGAACTGTTACAAAAGTGAGTCTCTGACTGTGGAGTATGGCCAAACTGAAAGGTAATTCTTTTTAATTAAGAACTGTTCAAGATTGAGAATTACGTAAGAGTGCGGTAGCGACATGTCCTGAGTCCTGAACAGTGAATGCTGCCAAGATGTTGAAAAGGTCGAAGAGGAGTAAAAGAAGGTGCTGTCTCCGCTTTACCCATTGTTAAGAAGCAGTCCTTTACCTCAACTTTGAACTTTGAAGAGAAAAGATGGGTTGTTTTTACTCGACTTCTTTAAGAACGTGTCCCGTTTGATTCTTGTATTCAAATTCAAGACAGAATTGCATTGCAAGTTAATCAACTTTTGTTAAGATTTTTGACTTGAAGATAATTGAAAGCTCCTAAAGAGTAGTTCCTAGCTAGACAGGGGTCAACGTACGTCGCAGACAGGTTTGATTTTTTTAACATATAAAAAATATTAAAGTTATTATAGTGTTTTTTAAAAATTTATTTGAAATTCAAGAGTTTAATAAATTCAGCTAATTTAAATATTATAAATAAAAAATAAAATGACAACAGATAAACTGATAAAACAAATTAACAATGTAAAAAACCAATGAAGCTCATCCAAAATAAACTGAATAATATTATAAAACTTAATTATTAAACAACTCAATATTAAAGAGAAAAAATTAAAAAATATTAATTAAAAATAACCAAAAAAATACATGAATTAATACGAGTTAACCAGCTAACCTCACAACTCTAAGTATAGGATTGGGATAATCATATTCTTTGTTAAGGGACATGATGAACTCTTCTTGGCTTCCAGTTTTTTTTAAAAA
>Ga0307511_10006805_pt1 | contig 11526 bp, 10 predicted proteins | sample 13_EM_MG_FD_200266 | JGI IMG/M metagenome (GOLD analysis project Ga0307511, IMG submission 200266) | Populus trichocarpa ectomycorrhiza microbial communities from riparian zone in the Pacific Northwest, United States - 13_EM | ecosystem: Host-associated > Plants > Roots > Unclassified | place...
ATTTTATTAAGTATAGTACATACCATGTTTTTTTTTTAAATAATTATGGATGGTTAAGTCATGAAATGACTTGACAAAGAAATTGGGTTTTTTTTTCATAAGTTGTGATGCTTGGCTAAAACCCGGGTGCTTGATTTGAGCTTTGTGTTTGAGATTAATTAAGATATTAATTGTCCATGAAATAAATAAATTTTTTGTGTAACGATAAACTTTCTGATACTTAAATTGATAGATATATAAGAGAAATAATATATAAGAAAAAATAAATATATAGAAGTATTGAGTTGAGTTGAAGAAACTTATGAACTTTTATATTTACTTGGTGATTCAAGGTATTTATAAATTTTAATCACGTAATCTCATCTCGAGACATAGAGAGTTGCACAATAATTAAATTATGAAAATATTGGCTCTGTTAGAAAATAATATAAATCATATCTTGGGACCTCACATAAGAGCTTAAGCTTTTGAGCTGAGATGATTTTTTATCACGGTATCAGAGCCTTGATGACCAAGCGGTCACGAGTTCGAACCTCACCATCCCCATTTATTTGATAAAAATTAAGCACAAGGTAATGTAGGCCTGTGCAAATTTCAAGTTCAAAGGGCTTTCACTTGAGGGGGTGTGTTAGAAAATAATATAAATCATATCTTAAGACCTCATCTAAAAGCTTAAACTATTTGGTTGAGATGGTTCTTTAACAGGCTCATCATTAATTTTAGTATTTAGTCCTTTATTGAAAAAGAGATTGGTGATTGTCAATGATATTTTCACTAGAAAAGGGTATCTAATTTGCATAAAACTTAATGTATGTAATTTGCAATGTTACTTTTAGTCAGAAGATGTGATATCAGTCCTATTTTACTTCTTGTAACTCAAAAAATATTTATGCGTGGGTATCGGACATCGATGAGAGAAAGAAAAGTATGCAAAGGAAAGAAAGAAAAAAGGCATGGATGGGGTATACTTGTCTGGGCCACGACTCGAACTTCATCGTGTTACAGTCTGGGGCCTCTGGGCCACTGCTCAAACAACAACAAGGCGACAAGTGTTTTGCCATTTTTTTTGCTGCTAAAAATTGTGCACCATCTGATCAGACCTTACTTGTGAAATTACAAGAGAGTGGTCATTCTGTATTAACGATAAGATACTTATGCTATGAAATTTAACTAACTATAATTCTTATTTGGAAAAATTAACATTATATTCATATATACCACACTATTTTTGAATAAAATAACGCTTCTAAAAAAAAATAATCAAATAATCACAATTTTTAATATGTTTTGTTCTTTTTAATATACCTTATCTCAAATTTTTATACTAAAATTAATGATTATGTCATTAAGTGCATTGTAAATGTTACTTTTAATATATATTACTGAAAATGTCCTCCCCAATCAATAAAAAAATGGAAATAATATTTATTGGTGTTGCGAATGATATATTATTATAAGGTAAAAAACCAAGAATTTGTGTCATTTTTTATTAAAAAAAAACTAATAAAATTCTCATATTTCTTATGTTGTGCTTTTTTATTTCACTCATCATATACTTAAAAAATATGATTGAAGCGGGTTTTTTGTTTTTTTTTTTATTTTTATTGAAAAAATTCTTAAAAATTTCAATATTTTTCCCATATTATGATTAATTTACCATTATAATAAATACTTTCTATACATATAATTTTAGAGTAAATATTCAAATTAGGCATGTTTAATTTTTCAACAAAAAATAAATAAAAAATAAAAGGGCCCAACCGGTGACCTCTTGATCTGCGCTCTGGCTCAATTATACGTACCCAAAAATCCTACTAAACCCTCCTCTATCTCCACAGCCAGAAGCCGAAGAAGCGAACCGAAACGACAACAATGGTGTCTCAATACGGCATCAAGTATGCCGTTCACATCATCACCAATCACTTCGGTCCTCTCGTCGCCGTAAGCAAAAACTCTCTCACTCACACTCTCTATCTTGCAATCTCTCTGAATCGATTTATAATATAAAATGGCGTTTGTTTGTTTGCAAACTCAAACAGAAAGTATGCGACTGCCTTCTCAAGAAAGGACCGTTACCGCTCCGTGAAATAGTCCGTTACACTGAGCTATCTGAGACTCTCGTCAGAAACTGCTTGCTCGTCTTGATCCAGCATAACTGCCTTCAACCTTTCCTACTTGAAGAAGAAGGTAATTATTACCAAAACGGTGCCGTTTCTGTTAACATCGATTGTAATTTATTTATTTTTTTAAATAATTAGGTGGATTTGGAGAAGTAAATAAAGTGAGTTCGCTGTACATGGTGCTATTCGATAATGTATTGCATCGCGTTAGGTTTTCCAAGTTTATGGCTATTGTTTCGCAGGAATTCGATAAGCTGGTTAGTTTTTTTTTTAAGTTTTGATTTGTGATTTTTTTGGAGGTTAGGTTAAATTATGGATTTGTTTAGTGTGTAGATTTGATTGAAACATTGCTTCAACACGGGAGGCTTTCGTCAGAGCAAATTTTTGATGGATTTAGGGACAGTACAGAAGGCAAGTCTCGAATAACTTAGCTAACTGCGGTTCTTAATGGTTTTCAGAGTTGAATTTTGGTTCTAGTGTTTTTAATGCTTGGTTTTTGTTTGAAACTTTAGGGAGTAGTAGTGGAGGTATGGAGGCTTTACAAGAAAATATGCATAAGCTTGTGATGGCACGATATGTTGAAAGGTGTCCTATCTCAGAACCATTTCTTGCATTACCGAGTGAAGAAGAAGCTGCTCCTGTGAGGAGGCGAGGTGCTAAATCAGCCAAGGTTATAGCTTTTTTTTTAGTGTGAATTTTATAGGCGGCTTCTTATTTGTTACATAGAGTTGGCAATTGCAGCCTGCTATTTATGTATGTCTAAGAACGTGGCCAGCAAAGAGACCGTCCTATGAGCTGTGGAGTGGAAAGCTTTACATACTTTCACGTGGGAAAATCAAAACAGATGACAAACTAATAGAGGGAAATTCTGGATTTTCTTTGACTTGCGCTGAAGTATAAGTTATGCCATTGCTGTATTTGTCTCTTCACGAGAAATGATGAGAAGGACAAGAACTATGCAATTATTGATTTAACAATCAGTCACCTTAGAGGTTTCAATGAATGCCACTTTTGGATAATGAATGACTAGAGAACTTGATGTTTGATTATTCTGACTTATCCTTCTTGAATAGACTTGTGCAATGCAAAATTTGAATTCTGCTTTTTAAACCTGATTCCTATACATTAACAAGTTTCCATGATACTTACAGGCATTTTTAGAGCCAGAAACCCTAGAACAACGTGTTCTTGTAGCAGCAGTGCCTCCAGAAGGAATGAGATTTTCATTTGAATTAAATCCTGAGATAGGTGCCGACAGAGATAAAGTTGAGAATAACTCCTCTAGCAATATTGGAGATAAGGTTAGTATATGAATTGTTATGTTGATTTAAGAGGTTTATTAATGTGCTAATCTTTCATTGTTGCATGCATAGCGCAAGCTTGATGCTTTGGAGTCCGATATTGATGGTGGGGTTGCGGACAAACAAGTAGCTCTTTGGCGTGTCAATTTTGAGGAATTTATTCGCCGGCTTAGGCATAAGGTTTGCTTTGACTTACAATCTTCATCTTAACTGTGCCAATACTTGTATACAAATATGTTTCTCTTAGATTAACATTGAAAAAAAATTACCAAATTGTCTTCATACTTGCTCTGTGCTTGTGTATTCTGATCAAGAGAAAACTTATGGTCCCAAAGTGTAAAATTGAAAAAAAAAACTTAGATCTCTTTCTTACTGAATTAACTCTCCCACAACATTCCTTGAGGAAGGTTGGTGGAATGAGATATAAACACAAGATGTTCAAACGGTCAGACAAAATCTGTCATGTCATGCATGCATGGCTATTTTCCATTTCTTTTCTGAGGGGCAGGTTGACTTGGGGGTGCCACATGTTCACTATTTGAAATTTAGGATGTTTCTTGCACAGAAAGAGAAAATCCAAGGTGCTCAATTAAAAACTGTTAAAATGTTGTTTGTTTTACTTTATCCTCTATGATGTCCTTTTCATTCCATATCTGTTTCGACTTTTATGACACTGTGATGGGCTTCTGTTTGATACCAATTACAATCATCATGCAAATGAAAGCTATTAGGCTCATTCCTCTGATTTTCTTATATGCTCCCTGCATATTTTGGTTCAAATGATGCTCCTGTTCTATTTTTCTTCTAGATTTGTATTGAGACTGTGAGAACACGGCTGGATGATGAAGCTGCCACTGTCTTCACTGCAATGCTGGATGCATCAAGGAGTGAGGAAAAGAAAATAAAAACAGCAAGCTCAGGTGATGAGATTCTAAGATGATTGTGTAAATTGCTTTTAACTCATTGCATCATCAGATATTTTTCAATATGTATGATCCCAAAAAAATAAGAAGATTTAACACAGCATCCGTGGAGGAATTGATGACTGCCACCGCCCGCCTCTCTGTCTACATATATGTTTGTGTGTGTTGATGAATGGAAAATTACAAACTGATGGTTTGGCTTTCTAAGTGTGTTAAGTGGTTGAGAGGAAACATTATTTGTGCTGCCTAAATGATGTGGGCAGAGGCTGAGGTCCATCGACCGCAGCTCAGTGTTTTTCATGTAGCACAAGCATCTTGACAGAGCCAGCCAAAATAGAATATTAGATCCTTGTAGCTTAACTTTCTGTCCCAGAAAAAAAAAAAAGAATATAAAGAAGGTGGCAGGGAAAGAAATCATCCAACTAGTGGGGTATCTTTCTGACTGGATTTTCAATGGGATATATAAGTGAAGGCACTCATGTCATGAATGAAATTAAAATTGTAATTTCTTCATTTTTATCCTACATCATATGCTTCTTATGCCCTTTGCTTTCTTTATTGTGATGAGAAACATTTCAACTAATGAAAATAGACAAAATGCAGTGAATGGATTGTCAGGAAAAAAGACACAGGAAATTAATCCCTTTCCTCTAACCATTTTTCATGCAACTCTCTTACCCATTTGCTTTTATGATGTATTGTGTCTTGCAGTTCCTTTATCAGAAAATTCCATTTATGCAGAGGTGATTAAGAGCGAAAAGGGCCGTAATATGACCTTAGATTATGTTATATCTGTCCTTGTCGGGTTGAGTTCTTCTCCACCATTTGTAAGGGTGGTTGACAATTCATACAGTATAGGTATAATTTATCTCCTTTTCAACTCCGTTTCATTTCATTTTGAAACATAAAACTAGTTTCTTTTTGGATGAATTTCTATCCTTCATCTTGGTTTTTAGTGACTTATTTGTACTTTTACAGATTTCAAACATACCATCGAAGTAGCTCAAACTGACGAGGTCTGTTCACCTGTGATCCTTTTGAAATATTAGAATTCAATGCTTCCTTTGTTGAAGTAGGTGTCTAATTACATTTTCTACTCTGCAGGTGGAGTCAATTGTGTATAAAAAATATGGCAAGGATGCTTATAGAATGTTCAGGTTACTGTCAAAGGCTGGTCGCTTACTTGAGACTGATAAGGTGATAAGTTTGAATAAATGGATATGTTCTCAGTTCCATTGCAATAGTCATATGATGGAAACCACGGCTTTCTTTCTTGGTTTACAGTGTAGATGAATAATCTTGAAATTGAGAATTATCTATATGTTATTTCTTTCCTGTGAATTTATTATTTAGGTGTACTATGGTCATGTATTGAGGAGAAGCAGATCTCTCTGTAAATTTGAGGAAATGGGTTATCTAGCTCTACAGAAGGTTTAGTGAGTGCTCTTCCTACATTGCTCAATGCTTAGGTTTCAGTCACACCCCACACTCTTGTTGGGGCTGGGTTGACAACCTTAGCACTTTAGGACCTGCAAACATAGGGGTCTGGAAAGCCATTCTGCAGCAATTGGCTCCTGGAGCTACACGAAAACCATCCCATTTGTGTTCTGCTGTCAGCATGGCCAAGCACACTCTCTTCATCTTTCAATCTCAACTGTAGAGTGTTGAGGCCCATGTCTCCGCATAGCATTATTTGTTTTTAGGATTTGCACAAAGGTTAATGTAGGTTAATAGGCTATTTTCTTTTGCTTCTTCTAGAGCTACTTTTAGAGATCGCATTCTAATTAAGAATATCAGCATGCTGTTAGTAGAAAACTTCAACTAAATGAGCCGTATTTCTTTTCCTTTTATTTGTATATAACCATATATTTGAAATGAGGTTAAATGTCTCTGTAGGCTGAAGTTTGCAATACTATAGTACAAAAATCTTGCAACAGGAATATTTTGAGCTTCACTTTTTCCCATGCTTCAGACAATTTAATGTCTCTGCAGGTTGAAGTTTGCAACAATCTAGTCCAAAAATCACTACTTTTAATCTACAAAACAACAATATTTTTCTCCTTTTGTTTTTCTCTTTTTCATTAGTTTGAATTTTTTTGGATGATGTGTTCGGTTTATCATTTACTCCAGTTTTGTTATCATTTCTCTAGATTTCAGATTCAATATTCCTTGAAAAGAAGGAAACAGCCAACATCCTTTCTAAGATGTGGCAGGGCGACTACTTGCAGATGGAGGTAAATGAATTTTACATGTTTGTCCTTTTGCTTAGCAAATGAAGGTATCATATTTTGTTGGAACTGAAATTTTGTTTTGCCTGTTCTTTGACGAGTGTATTCTCTTTGCTAAACTGTCTACTTAAAAAGGTTTAAATTACAAAAAACCTGTGAAGTATCACGAAATTATGATGACACCCAAAAGCTTGAAGATATTAGAAAACCACCCCGAAGTTTAATTGAATATTACAAAAACTCCCTTCTGTATACAAAATACCTGTAAATATTTTTGAATTATTCCCCTTAACATTAAAGGTGTTTGGGGAGCAAAAGGTGGCTTTTGTAATTTTTTGAAAAATTTGGGTGGTCACTGTAATCTCATGATATCTTAGGGGGGTTATTGTAATTTATGCTAAAAAAAAGGGGTTTAAAAGATTTGGACTTTGAGCTTGTAACTAGTTTATAATGATGATCATTTGGGTTTAAATGTTGATGATCATTTATAATGCAGAAATTAATCGCCGGACCAACACAATTCTTGTTGTGGAAAGTAAATATGATAAACCTAAGGGAACGCGTATTGGATGATATGTTCCATGCGGCCTTAAACTTGAGTCTTCGAGTGGCATACGAGCTAGAACAACAAAAGGAGGTTTGAGAACTACCTTTATTTGCCCCATTTTCCTCTTTGACTGAAATGCACTTGTAGACGTGTCGACTAACAATGCCTCTCTTCTTTCCCCTTCCTTTTCAATTAAAGCTTCAACCTTTTTTCTCATTCGTATTAATCACGTTGATCCGGCGAATTCTTTCAGATTTTACATCTCGGAGTTGATGGGCCAATGAAAGAGAAGTATGAGAAACTTAAAAAAGTTAGATTTCTCCTGGAATCCTCAAGGATGAAGCTTGACGATGCTATAATGATTTTCCATGATTTCTAAATGCATCTTATGAGTGTAAAAATATGTTTTCATATCTTAAGATAAATTATTTTGTTTTCTTTCTCCTTGACAATGTCAAGATCATTGAATTCCATCTCTTTTGCCCACACAATTTTGGCTTGCTAATTGCAGACAACGAAAAGAGTTGTTGAATTTATAAAGTAAATTGAAATAGTTGCTTTCGAAATTTACAATCTTTTATCTTTTTACCTTTTCAAGCTGTTCGAACCCTGGGATTCTCCCCCCGCAGAAATAAAAATCGACAAGAAGATCCTCTGTATCGTTCATGGATCCCCGAAGAAGGCTCATAAGGTTGCCAAATGCTGAATAATGGAAAACTGAGGTGCATCTCTTGGCATTAAAACAAAGCCAGGCTTTACAGTGATTCGCAAAAGAAGCCTAAATATAAAATTGTTAAAGGATCTATCGCTCCCCTATTTCTGCAAGAGCATGAAACTCAGCAAGTCTCAGTAGCAATGTCATGAAAATACTCACGGTAAAGACCGGTTTCTACCCATCTCAATTAGCAAAATAAACTGGTCTGCTCTGTGTAAATGTTGTACTTGCATCATTAATGGTGGCTTCGCTCATCAAAATTTTCTATTCTACTGTGCAAAATGGCTACAATCATCTCTTAAGATAAATGGCTTCGCTATGTTACTTATGTGCCCTAGTTGCAATGGGAACCACCAGCTGCTGGCTTCTTGAGGGTATTTCTGTGCGATTCCTTTGTCACCCCGTAATAATTTGGTCTACTACCTGCCCATGTAATGAATTTCCAACCATAAACTGACCCACCGACAACATAGCTTCCTCGGATCTTCAGGCCATCGTCTAACTTCATCTGCGAGGTGATTGTTTCTGCAGATATATGCGAGGGCTGTTGTATTCCCCCATCCCGGTGTCTATCTGGTAATTGTCTCCCTCCCACATTCTTCCCAAGCCCCGCCGCTGTGGTCATCTGGTTGTATAAATCCATCATGAGCTTCGATTCTGAAAGTTGAATATCAAATCAATTACCAAGCATACGCTTCAAAAACTTACAGCTATGAGAAAAAGCATCTGGCTATTATATATCAGATAAAGAAGGAACAACATCAATCAAGACAAGCAGAAAGGACTCACGTGATCGAAGTTCATGAGCTGCTTTGCAATCCCGAAAATCAGGTGTCTGGAGAACCTAAGGTAGAGAACCACAAAAAGATAGAAAACAAGGATGATGTTTAAAAATAAAAAAAGGGAGATAGCTTTTTTGTGCGCATCTTTACATGATTCGACCATTTGGCAATATCTCACAACATCCTAATGTATCATACCAGCATTTTGCATCAAAGAGTGAAACAACCTCAAGAGCCTGTAGTAAAATTGCTTAGACATTGATTAGCCCTACATGTATAAACCATGTAGAAACGAAGATGTATTATTTTCTCAATTTGAACCGCTAATGCATCGATACCATTAACGTTTTCCTAAAATACTTGGCATCAATTTGAGACAATAATGTGAGAATTTATCAGACCAAGTCAGTACAGTCAAACAATAAACAGGCAGTCGCAAATGATGAGGGTGTCCTGAGTATAAAATTCATGATCAGCTCTACGAACTCAAACCAGTAAAACCAACAACATAAAACACATTGACACCTACCTCAAACCGAAACCCCAGCAACACAAATCCTAATATCCGTTTTTTGGTATAACTTCCGGCCTCTGGAACCCCTTCACAACTAGAAACAACCCACTTTTAATGAGTCTGCCCTAAAATCCCTGATTAATATGCCACTAATAACTGCACTTTAATTCTTTCCTTCAATGGACCAGGATTTACACAAAAATCCAACGCAAAACACCCATGATAGGAATTAAATGCACAGCTTAATTAAAAAAAAAAAAGCAACACATTATGTTTCCTGGATTGTTTTCTCACCAAGAAAACAACAAAAAGTCAAAGCTTGGACAGAACACCGACTAAAAAACAAAACCCACAAAAGCTATAAGGAAAACAAAACAAACCCACTAAAAAATCCACCAAAATCTTGTAAAAAACACGGCCAAAACACATGAAGAGACAGTACCTGAAAGACTTTGGGGCGAAGTTGTTGAACAGCAGCTCGTATCTTGAAGTAAGAGGAGTTAGTGAGGTCCACATGACTTATGACTTAGCTTCCTCTTGCTGGAGTGAGTCTGAGGAGGTGGTGGTGGGTCTTTAGGTACGGTGTCACTTGCGTTGCTCTTTGCGTCTTCCATTGATAATACAAAGAGAGAGACCGTCCACTTTTGGACAGCCAAGTTAAAAAAAAAAAAGAAAAAAAAAAAGAGACCGTCCAAAGCCAAAAAAAGAAAAAAAAAAAAAGCCATTCTTTTTAACCACTTTTGGCTACTCAATTAGCTTGGGCCACTCTGGGGTCAGTTCTCTTGGAGATTGAAATCAGCATTATTAAGCCCGATCCAATTTACGATGAAGCGAGGTGGATGTTAAAGCTGTAACTAGCGTGTGCGTGTATAATTAAGAATTAAGAAAATAATTCTTGAATGAGTGATATAAATCTTATTGTTTTTTGATGGGATACAGTGTTATTTTCTCTTTTCTTTTTCTGTTTACTTTCTCCAATGTTGTAAGTATTTTGTAGTTATAATTTTAATTAGTATTATAAAATTTTCATGAAATTACTATATCATTGTATTAATAAAATAATCATGGTTATAAGTCAACCCAACTCAAGATCTAAATTACAAGTCAGGTGAATTAATTTCGGATTATCATGTTAAATTGTTATGCCGAGTGAGTCCTACACCCAGGGACAGGGATAAACCTCCTAAATTATTTTTATTATTAAAGTTGATAAAATTACCCATTTCAATAGATACCCCCCCCCACATATATTTGTAACAAAACTATTATTTATTTTCATTATTTATATTTATGGTAAAATTCAACATTTATATGAATTTGATATTTGTTATTTATTGGATATTATATACCAAATGTTAATTGTAAATATAATAAAAGTTTTATTAATGTGGGATCCCCGAACTTGACGATGAAAGATTTCTCTTAATATCTTCCCGAAACGATTAAAAGGGGGGCGAGATGTGTATCAAACTTTTTGTCGGTTTGATTTTATTTTTTTCTAAAATTGTTTGGAATACTGTTTAAAATTATTGGATTTACTTCTGATATTATTATCGATCTCACGTTTATTTCGAATATATGAAAAGATTGTGAGAGAAAAAATCTTCTAAAAATACTGGTCTTGATTTGAATGTATAGCCTAATTAAGATGTATTAGGAAAACAAATTGAAGTTAAAAGATCATATATAATACTACTAAAGGGAGCTTAATTAGTTAATTATAACGAGGACGTGAAGTAATTAATTAACAGGAGTATATATTAATTATTAATAAAATGTTGGTGCATGGTTAAATGCTGTAGTAGAGTCATGTCACATTGATCACATGTAGTGTAGGCAAATACCATGTGCATGTGATGATCTATGCCAAATCTTACAGTACTGAAAGTGAAGGTTTGAATAAGGAATTAAGCCACTTGTTTCTTGACTTTTATGTGGCCGGCCGGCCCCCAGCTAGTGTGTTTGAATTCTTTCTTTCTTTCTTTCTTTTTTACTTTTTTGACAATAAGTTTGCGTTTGGGTTTAGCTTATGAAAATCATGGTTTGGCTCTCAAGTTCTATGAAAATTAACCATGCACGACGACGAAGGAATGGCCAGGAAATTGCGATGAACTTATTCAATATTAATTTGAAGGGAAAAGAAGAGATAGAGTACGTAGAATGGTCATGACTAGCTCAACAAATTAATTAAAAACAAATGAAAATGGAAGCTAGCTAGCTGTTCGTTTGCCTTAATTTGTAATTTGTTGTTAATTAGCAAATTAAGTCTCGGTATGTTCTTCCTTTCCCGCTCCTAATCAAAAAGCTAGTAAACTTTTGCGGCTAGGAGAGCTGCTGCTGTGATCACATGGTAAATAAACCCTAAATTAATTAATAGAAAACACACATATTGTAAT
>Ga0307511_10006806_pt1 | contig 11525 bp, 6 predicted proteins | sample 13_EM_MG_FD_200266 | JGI IMG/M metagenome (GOLD analysis project Ga0307511, IMG submission 200266) | Populus trichocarpa ectomycorrhiza microbial communities from riparian zone in the Pacific Northwest, United States - 13_EM | ecosystem: Host-associated > Plants > Roots > Unclassified | place...
GGGATCTGTGACTTCCTAAAATTCCACTGTGGTTTATACATGGAACAAAAACTAATGCAGGACGACTATTGACGTGCAGCTGCCACGCTCTTTCCAGGTCATTCCATATCCAAAAAAATCCGTGCAGTGCAGCGCAATAACCATGCAGAGACTTTTTTTTTTAAAAATTTCCTTGCACATTCATAGGGGGAGGGATTAAGCATCTTTCAATGCAGCCCAGATATTGACCTGATAGTGGGGTCGCTGATGCTGCTGAAAAGGTTTTAGCCCCGCCATTGCAAGTCATGAGCGTACACGTATCACGTATATAGAGGAACTCGAAGCAATGCACTGCGGATCCCCCGGTAAGTTTAATTTATTTCGCCACTGCGACATGTATGTATTCTCCGGTGGTTACCCTGAACGAGGCAGTTCCCGCCGTTGCCTATACAGACTGTATGCACAGAAGACCGCCGGGTGTCTGTCAGTGTGGGGAGCTCTGGGGAGGAATTTACAACTCAATATATATAATCACTACTATAGTCACATTCATCCATACAGGGCATGATGCCCCACCCCCCAATGAACCGGATCACCTTCCGATTACATTCTGTTTTATTTCTGAATATTACGCTAAACCCCATAAAAAGTAGCGCATTTTGTAGTCATGTGACCCGGTGTTTACCCTAATTGTTTCTGCGTCAACTATTTCCTACGAAATTCAGAAAAGAGAGAATCCCAGGGTTTTGGCCCCATATCCCTAGCTAAATGTATTAGTAGCATTGTAAGTCTGTGAAAATTAGCACTTTGTATAACTACTAGATAAGTGGCCCGAGAACAATTACTCAGTGACAATGGAATAAAATTTACTAGATTCCAAAACAATATAATCCTCATTGCCAGCTGAGTAAAATCAAACCACAAGAACGCCAGCTCTGCAGAGCAGAAGTAAAGAACACCACAAGCTAAGACTGAATTCAATAATCCTCGTTGTCAGCTCGAGTAAAAAAGAACCACAAGAACGCCAGTTCTGCAGAGTAGAAAGTAAAGTAAACTACCATAGCTAAGTATGACAAAGGACTAACTTCAGAGGCAAACGCATTCAAGTGCTCCATGCCCATGCCATGCAAGAACAGAAACAAGCAAACAGATCACATTTGAAAGCTTTGAAAAGACCCCAAGATATCGATACTTAAAATCAAATGCATACTATACCCTAAGTAACTCGAAAGGAACCCCAATAAACAAAATAAAAACGCAACGCCATTTCCCCAAAGAAAAAAGAACCCAAACAAACTACTGAAAGACTAAGACACACTCTCGAAACAAGAACTAAACTCCTACACCACACCTTTCCCTTCTAACACCACTCCTTCCCCTCCCTTGCTCACTACGCTTCTCTCCTTCTTCCAACCCTCTCTTCCATGCCTTCCCAACCCCCAAAACCATGACCAATGCCAATAGTTTCCCCCAGCCCGAGACCCACTCGAGCGAGTAGAGTACTACGAGGAGTAGGAATGGGGGTGCGAGGATTTCTGTCAGGGTAGTTTCGGGTCTTTCTGGTGATGATGATGTTGATGAATGTGATGAGGGAGATTGTGCGGGAGAGGGGTGACATGATGAGCAGCAGGCGGATGATGATGATGTAGATGAGACGCTACGGCTATATTCGTTTCTCTTTGTGCTATTCCAGGTTGGTCGTTTCCCGGTTAGGACAATATCGATATCCTGTGCATGTGGTATACATGCACCTTCTGCTGCAGTCCCAGGATCTTTCTTCTCCTGGGCTTCGCCAGTTAGTTGAGTTTGCGCTCCCACTTCTGGCGGAACCTCGTGCTCATGCTGCTGTTCTTGTGTCTCCCATCCTCCAGGAATAGATTCAAAGCAGTCTCCCCCATAATCACATGCCGGCTGTTCTGAAGTAATATCACAATCAGAAAGCCTGACTCCACTGCTCCCGCGACTACTCGCTACACCACTATCCCTGCTTGCTGGCCTCCTTAAGGGTGTTGTGGGGGAGCAGGGATCGAGGGTGGGACCGAAGGTGTCCATCATGGTTTGATAGTTGACTAGGGCTTGGTCTAAAAATTATTGTTAGTAAAAGCCAATGAGTAGATGTGAGTAATGGGTACTCACTATATTGCCCCAACTTCCATGCTAGCGCATCCATAATCTCCGCTCGCTTTGCCTTGACTCCGCCTATACCCCCCGGCATCGAAGATGATGAAACTGAAGACCCACTATTCACTCTACTCCTCACTGACCCATGCGGGGAAGCCTCATTCATCTGATGATAATCAACGTTCTCAGGAGAGATCTGGGGACCCTCATTCACCATTCTCGCCTCAAACTCCTCCAACATCCTCTCCAGCTCCACAAGCTCACTCTCCAGATGCCTCAGCAACCTGAGGTTCAAACTCGTAAACCTTGGGAATGCTTGGGGTTCCGTAAGTGTCATCGGCAACATACCGGTCTGTTGTGGAAATAACGGCGTCCGCTTATACACTTGTGGAGAGGTAGTTCTAGTCCCTGGCTGCGTGCGGGGTGGGGTATGCGGTATCCCCATACCCATACCCATACCCATCATGTGAGGATTCCTGGTAGGGTATTGTGTTGTCGCAGAGGAATTCGCTGTGGAGCAGGAATACTCCGTTGATGACGTTGCCGTACTAGGTGGCGGTGAGGGAGCGTAGGCGAATGCCGCGGGCATGTATTGGGGGGTATATGAGGCGGAGCTACTTCCAGAGGAGTAGTCTGTGCTTGTGAGTGTAGAGATGGTAGTTGGGGCGGAAGATGCACTGCTTTGGGTAGTGGATGGGAACATGGAATCTAATGTGATGACTGTCGTTGCGGAGGATTGGGTGGAGAAGATAGATGATGCAGGAGCGGAGGAGTTGTCTAGGTTCGCGAGGAAGCCTTCGGCAGTTTGGTCGTGCTCCTCGTCGTCGTGGTCAATAGAGACTCCTAGATCAGAGTCGCTATAGGTAGAGCCTATTGCTTGCTGGTGCTCTTCCATATGTGGTTCGTGCCGGTCATCTTCATCTTCACCGTGCTCTGCTTCTTCATATTCCTCTTCCTCTTCCTCGAGGTCACTTCCTTCCTCCTCTTCCTCTTCCTCTTCCTCATCATTACACTCCTCCACTGACTCCAATATTCCATCCATAACCATTTCCATCCCTATAATTTCCTCGTGCCCAGAGTCCAATCCCACAACGGTATCACAGTCTTCCTCCTCCTCCTCTTCTTCTTCTTCTTGTAGATTCTCCTCCTCGTCTTCCTCTGCCTGGTCCTCTTCCTCCTCGTCTTCCTCACTTTGCTCGGATTCCTCCTCTTGTTCAAGCTCCTCCTCGGTGACAGCTTCTAATGTATCCGGAATTGGGGCTTCCACCGCTACCTCGACTTCTTCAACAATTGGCATGTCCTTCTCAGTACCCTCTTCCCCCCCCTCCACAACTTGTCCAACCTCATCATCCTCCTCAAACACCGACACCTCCTCACAAAACTCCGCCGGCGGTAACAACTTCGGCCTCTCTACCTCGAACTTCTCACTCTCAACCTCAACCCCCGCCCTTGCTAGCGGTGGTAGCGGCACCCCCGAAGCAACTGACCCTCCAGAAGCAACCGACTCCTCCCTCTCCATCTTCTCACCCGCCTCCGCCCTCATGCTCCCCACTACCGCCATATTCTCCATCTCCTCTAGAGCTCTCCTCCTCACATACCTCGGCATCGCCGCCCTCCTCTCCCTTGTAGGGTACTCGGTCGACACAGCAACCATACTCGTCAATGTAGTCTCATTATCAAACTCCAAGCTTCTCGCCTTCCTCTCCTCCTGCGCCTCGTCCATATATCTAAAACCATTCCTTGACCCATTGGGGGTAAACTCCGGTGGCGGAGGTAAGCGATGCGAGCTGGAATCACCTGAACTACTCGACGACAACGCCAACCTTGACGGAATCAGTCTCTTCAAGCTCGACCCCGGCGGCGGGAAATCATGAAATGGTCTCGACGTAGGAGATATTCCTTCCACTGGAGTCATGACCCGACTATGATGTTGATATTGTGCATGGTGAGGATCATAAGGTGAGGATAATGAATAATGCATAGAATGTCTCCTTTTCCTCTCCCTCTTTGCTCCCGGTTCCGAGAACTCTATATCTGCTGCAGTAGGTGGTGGGGGAGGGTATCTCGGGACATGGTGCGCCAGGGGCGGTGTCTGCGATGGAGGAGTGTAAACATGGTATGGGTAGTATGCGTAGTAATCCTGTTGCAATGGCGGGGGAGGTTGGAGGGAATGTCGAATAGGTTTTGCGGAGTATGACCTTGTCGGAACCTCCCTCTCCCGCTCCGGCAATGGCTGTGATTTAGCGGATTCAGGGGGTGATTGTGGTGATGATGCCTGATCGTGAGAGGCGGCAGGGAGGGGGTATGTTTTGGGATAATACTCTTGCTGGTGGTAATACCCTGCTGCACTCTGTGGTCGCTGCTGTCGATATAGATAATCCGGAGGTGGTGGCAATTCACCCTTATGCCTACCGTTGCTGTCCTGTCGATAATAAGGCTGTGGTGGGAAATATCCCTGCTCATATCCTTCTGAGTGATGGCGATGCTGTTGGGGTTTCCATGACCGTGGTGTCCTGGCTCCATCGGTCGCAGGGGAGGCGAAGCGAACTTCTGAGCCAGTGCGAACATGTGGTCTGTGAGGGCGACGTACGAGCGCGCCAGTGGGCGCCTCGCTATGCTTTGCAAGCTCACCCTCAGCTACTGGTGTTGGTGAGAGTTGTTGCGTAGGTACAGCCTCCGGGACTGGCATTGGTGTCTTGCTGTCTGGGGTATGTGGTGGTGTTGCGATGCCATGGGTGGGGGGTGGGAATTGTCGTCCGAACCCAGGGCTCGCTGTCCTCGCTCGAGCTACTGGAACTTCTGGGGCTGGGGCTGCTACATGCGCCGGCTTCGGCGATGGCAAATGTGGTGCGGCAGTGACGGTTACAGGCTGGGTGGAGACTTTGAGAGTTGGATCCGATCTTTGCTCTCTTACAGGCTTGGGAGTTTGGGACCTGTCTCTTTCCTCGCTCTCAAGAGACCGCATCGTAGGTAGTGTAGTAGGCATTGTTGGACTTCGTTTCCGCCCAGCTCCGGCTTGTGCAGTCGAGATCGCAGCTGCGGCGGGTTGTGGTAGGGTCTTCATGGATTCTACATCCGACAGTTTGACGACCATGCTCCCCGTTCTCCTCGAGACCTTTGAAGCTGACGATGTAGAAACCGAAGAAGCACAGTCTCGATCTCTATTTTCTGTAAACCCCAAAAGATCATCAGCATCCACTTTAATATAATAGCAAGACCCAGAACTTACTGCGCTCCTTCCTCTCTCTTCTCCTCTCTTCCCTCATGGCGTCATCTTCCCTTGAAGAATGGCTCGACTTTGATGATCTTGTGGACACGGCCGACCTTATTTCCGCATCCTTCTCCGCCTTCCTCCTCTCTCTATGTGCCTGCTCCCTCTCCTTCGACCGCCTCCTCCTCGTCGCAGTAGGCATCTCATCCCCAGAATAATCCACCACCGTCTCCACCGTTGGCGGCTTATAAGTGCGCCCCGTAATAAAGTTCAACATCGTTCGTCCTTCCAACATCGCTCTTCCTTCCGAGCGCGCAACAACTACGGCCACAACAGTAGATCAGAAAATACTCCGCTATTGATTTCGCCGTTTCGCCGGTGTGGACTGGACGAATGGATGGGTGGATGGAGTAGATATATTGTTCTTAACCCCGAATTCAAGTAACTTTGTCTCGTGTGTGACCGACAATACTTCCTGGATCCCTCCTCTATGGGAAAAATGAAACAAATGCTCAGCACAAAGCAAGCAAGCAGCATGTACCAATCCAGTCACCTGCAGCAGCCCAGCCGAGAACAAAACCAAATTCAAAAAAAAAAACCTTGTTTACAAGGCCGGCACAAAAACCACGCGAGAAAATTTGAGGTTAGGATATGTGTATGTGTAATGTATAAGCACAAACTTTTCACACAGCGTCAACGCAGTTGCCTGTCGAGAAGGAGCGCAAGCAGAGAGTGTGACACAGAAAAGCAAGCAGGCGAATATTTATCCCAACGGCGAGATTGTTTGATGTTGCTGCCAAACGTAGCGGAAGCAGCTATTGTGCTAAAACCTCCTTGCTGTCGCGGGAGTGCAACCTTCTGATATTCCTCGAACAAGAACCCAAAACAAATGCAAGACTTTTTAATATAGTCCCCACGGATATTGCCTGTGTTAAGTCTGTCCCAGTAGGGGTGCAGTACGGTGGGTGCCGTGAGCGGGATGTGGACGTGGGTGGTGGGATATATGTGGATACCTACCGATATACCCTCCCCTAGGCGTCTGGAAAGGTAAGATGATAACAGTGGGTAGGCACATTTTGACCCCATCCCGTCAGCATATCGCCATCCTCTGCTCCTCCCACTCCCTCCTCCGTGACCCGGGTAGGCTCGCCTCCTCCTCCAGTCGGACTTCCTGATCCCACATTGCGCGCAGAGGAAACAAAAACAAATAAAAATAAAAATGAGAGAGAATTACGAGTAGTCCATCTGTTCATTGAGACGATGTGATGCAGCTGGGTGTTAGAACAGTACTCGTACTCTTTGCTCCACTGTACTTTGCCGGTCACAGTAAACAGCTAATGCTGTGTACATGCTTCTCTTGGAAATCTTGACGCATGGCATGGCATGGCATGGCTGGCGCGCAGCCCCTCCCATGTACCTACCGTTCCTTTGTCCATCCCACTTTTCCGACCAAGCCTTCTAATTCGTTGCACAATTCGTCTGGTCTGCCCTCCTGCAGCATCACTAATTCAATGTACTGCAGCTTATTCCAAACCCACCCAGGCGCCTGACCCGCAACGGATGGCCTGTGTCCTCCACATCTCTCAATTCCACCGAAGTCCGCTGCGGGAGCTAGGAAGAAGACTCCTTACGACGTAAGGTATATCAGCAAGGATACATGCTGGATCAACAATTTTAAAATGTGGATATGATTCCTGACGGTGATTGGTGCTAGAACCTTGCCCACCTGAAACGTGGATCGTATTTTGGCAACAAGACCACTGTCACTTTACCAGCTCGCCCGGATTACGGAAGGTTCAGTAGAGTAACAAACTTTGGCCTGAAATTTGCTCTTAGCTTCGCCGCTATATATGGGACAACTAATTGTACCTTTTTGAATTCCACGCAGGGGCTTTCCAACGCGACCAGGTTAATATAATTCAATGTCGTGCCGGCTTTTCACAAGATAATCCCTACCAGCTCTCAGATACCCAGAAGCTACTTCCTTGCCCTATCGCGTGATCTTCAACAAGCGGCACAGATAGTGGCACAGAGATTGTTCGCAAACCTCCGATTATCGCCAAACCTAAAACCCGTGCCCTAAAAACCATCAATAAAATGACATCGATTTGGAACATGAAGTCCGTGCGGCGGGTATATCGAGGCAATCGACATTACCTACCTACATACATAGATGATCACGCGGTCCGGATTGGAAGATCCAGTGATCCCCCGCAATGTAATGTGTGCCACCAGCCAGTAGATATCCAAGTTCCCCTCGATCGAGCATGTATGTATCAAGATGTATGTATGGTGTATGTAGTATTTGGCTTTTTCCCCACAAAGATTATCTTCATCTCAATGGCCAAGTGTCCGATGACTTGCTTTCATTCTCCACAACGTGAGCTCTTGCTCCCAAAGTAATGGAGCAACCGGCAAGTCCGTTGTTTGTGAGATGGTCGTGCCAGAACCATGATCTCCTCGCTGTAATCAATGTACTTTTCTGACAGCCAATGAGCGACAAGTGACAAAGCTGCAACCCAAAATTAAGACAGATATTCCTGCGAACACTCAGATGGGGATATCGAGTCATGTAATGCTGCTTTTCTTCTCTCGGCATTTACAGGGGTATGCATTGGCCCAGGAAGGGATGGTGGGGATACTTGCATGCGCTTTCTAGCACTGCTTGTGTGGAGGTACCGGTACCTACCTAAATACTTAACAGTCTTGGACGGACGGTTAGCGCACTCCCGTCCACAATATCCTTTTTTGTAAGCTTCAGTCTGGCTAATTATAAAACGTTCTCCTGGCCTATCACCTCATGCCATCACGCCTCGTAATTGATCCCTCTGGTGGTCCGGCCTTGATCCGAGTCTTTCTGCAAGGCACAGTCAGCGGCGGATTGATCTCCTAGCTACTCAAAAGAAACTTCACTTTGACTTTCAACTGGTTCTCACCTTGCTCACCTACATGATCGGACACATGGTACTTCCCCACTGCCCCAGATTCTCTTCCCCATCAACCAGTGACTCTTCAGAGCCCGCTCTTGGAAGTGTTATTGGGCGATGGGCGTAGCACAATCCCCATCGTCTGTAGTAAATCTGTATAAATACGGTGCGTCGCACTCTAGGAACCTGGTTATATCGCTCCAGCACACTTCCAGACTCAGTTCCGCCAAGGTCGCATTTCAGAGACATTTTTCGAACCCCAGCGAATCTTCTGGTTGTTAATTGGTCCTGAAATCCTGGTTGCATGTAGGAACTGGGTTGTGTCTCAGAAAATCCTTACCCAAGCAGCTCTAGAAGGCTCCCACGGGATCCGGTGCAATGGAAATTGATATGACCGCGCTTGGGGGACACTTTTGCAGGAATGCGTAGCTGTGTATGTACATACGTATACGGTAGTACGGTGTGGGCTGAAGGAATATTCTATTGCCATGTAAGTATACATAAAAAAAGAAAAAAGAACCCAAAAGAGGAAAATCAAACTTTATAACTGGATGAGGATGCGCTCCCATCTTACCAGCTTAACCGACGTCGATGAGTTGTAATGCCCCGCTGTACATTTCTGTTGTTGTTGCCCTACTCATACGCTGAGCTGGAGCCAGATCACGATCCACATGTCGTGTCAGAAATGCTGGCAAAAGCTGATGAACACTGCCAAGCCGTACCCAGCGCCTATTCGTGAATACGGACTTCATCCGTCCTCACTAGCTGAGATGCCATCGAGATATTCCTGCCATCCTGCACCAGCTTGTCTCCATAAATCTTTGAGTAACGATGAATCCAAGTTAATATCTATTGCATTTCGTGCCAATACAAAACCATATGTAACACGTGACTGAGAAAGATACAAAATGCAAGAAGAAGCATGTGCTTAGCCAACCCGTGATAAATATGTGAACATTCCACTTTCCCCACATAGTCTCTCAAATCCTTGACATGTGTCAAGCCCTTATGTCATCTCGTCTCAAACCAGCCCGTCAAAGAGTATTTACCGCGTAGACATCGATCGGAGAGTCCACCCACCCAGGTTCCAACTGATCTTTCGTGCCGCCCAGGTCAGGGCACTCCTATATGACGAACAAGGGAAACTTTTTCCGGTAACTTTGTTCCTTGAATCCATCCAGCAGAGATAACGTTTCCAACCAGTTCATTGGATCACGTTTAAGCATCGCCGATTTGACAGAAATGTTTATCACGTGATGATACGTTTCCCCTCGAGATCGTCCAGTATCAGGTGTGGAAAAAAACTGCTAGTAAACATGTGTCAAGCCTATATCTAATCGATATCCCGTTGCACGTCAAACAGACTTACCTACAATGCAGAAGCCAGCCGACAGAGGCCTGAATATCGTCAATCCAGGGATATTGATCCACCTCGCTTCGTGCCGTCCGCCTTGGCCAGGGACGAGAATAAGGCCAAGGCGCTCTAGTTGGCAAACAATACCCGGCAACTTTCGTTTCCTGGAATTGAGATAACGTTTCCAACTGGCTCATCGGATAACGGCTGATTCTCGCCGAATTTCCGTTCACCCGAACATGTGAGAAGCCTTCAGTATTTTCTGTGTACTTTATGTTACGTTAGTCGACGCCCATGGCTTGCAGTTAATAAATAAACCTTCTTTTCTTCAATATTCTATACTAGAATAAGAAACATTACCTTCTCCCTCAGAGACGTATCACTTGTCGCACGCCCCCCCAGAACCCATCAAAATTCCCCTAAATAGTTTAGTTCCGTAATCATCCGGCTCCTTCCTCCGCATGAGGTACCAAAGGTGGAGAGCATACATTACGCACCGCTTTTTATTTCCCTGCATCCCAACCCACCCTCGTCCAAGCCCAAACAAAGCAATTCCTAACGACTGGTCCTCTGGTCCTATTTGCAATTTAATCTGAGCAACAAACAAGAAATTATATTAACCCAGACGCCGCGTCTTATCAAGTACTTTACTGATTTCGCCAATTATATTTTTTTTGTTTTTTTTCTTCAGATAAAGCCAGTCAGTCCATTTCAGTATTTCGTGCATTTGCTTGTGAAAATGCACGGTGCAAAGCGTCCCTCGCATTATCTCTGATATGTCTTCTTTGCAGTAGTAGTCCTCACCACATCCGCCGTTCCTGAAGCAGGTGAGTGATTTTGATATCGCTAATCAATCCGGATGCTACATCATTGCGGCTGGGAAACATGTTAAAAGATAAATTGTTGGATAAAAAAAATCAACTGAATGAGGGGAGGGGTAAACCTTGGGTATGGAGCTGAGGTACTGTACCCCGCTAAACACATGCCAGTGATGCTCTGCCATGAAAATTAAACAAGGGAAAACGATATCGCTGCAGTCGTGATTGATATTGCAGGCAGCAACAGCAATAAATGTTACATAAGAGCAAATCCAATCAGTAGAGGATATAATTAAGAAAATAAATCGCTAATCGTTGAAAATAGGTGGAAATTACACCATGGATTCCGCAAGAGTCAGGCCTCCAAGACCTATGACACTCGTGAGAGAAACCAACAGAAGCCATACCATTGTCATAGAATAAGAAATGGTTGCGAACCAGGGGGTCCCTTGCATTTTGCCTTAACAAAGCAATAAACAGTCAGAACATGACGTCGCTGCGATAGGCCCGCCAGTTTAAATTCGGCCCAGAGACGACAAGTTAGATCACCGGTACTTAACTACCTTCCCTTTCCCACAAATGTTGGTGAGACATGATCGCCGTTGTCGAATGCAAACAAACCCTTGTTGGTACACTGTTTCCTGATAAACCATGCTTCTTCCCCACAGTCGCTAGTACCCCACACCAGCCTTACACACTTGGTGTAACCTAACTTCTTGATCATTGAGCCGTCTTGCCCCATTCGAATGGCTGAATGGTCGACTCCCGGGTTCCCTCCCCAGGAACTAGCACAATTCTAGTTCTCCATACCTCTGCTTCTCAAACTCTTTATGATTCCAGCTGATAAAATAGGATCCGGACGTATCGCAACTTGCAGTTATGTAGTGGGATTTTGAATGCAACCGGCTCCAATACAGCTGAGGCATTAATTATCCCGAGGTTGGAGCCCTATGTGAAGTACAAACTCCGTAGCCCATGCCCAATCCGAAAAACCGGACTTCCGCAATCCACCGTTAGAAGTGAAAGTAATGGCCATCGATACCAGTGCAGTCGGTACTTAGTTTTGATTTCTATTTGCACAGGATTGAGGTAAGTCGCGATCGTTTCTCTTGCCC
>Ga0307511_10006808_pt1 | contig 11523 bp, 4 predicted proteins | sample 13_EM_MG_FD_200266 | JGI IMG/M metagenome (GOLD analysis project Ga0307511, IMG submission 200266) | Populus trichocarpa ectomycorrhiza microbial communities from riparian zone in the Pacific Northwest, United States - 13_EM | ecosystem: Host-associated > Plants > Roots > Unclassified | place...
CAGTACTTTTTTTTTTTTCCTAAAAGAAACACATCAGATAACTCGGTAAAGATGTAGGAAGAATAAAAAATCCATCAGTTCAGAGATCTTTTCTAAAAGAAACATATTTTTAACTTCTGTCAATATTTCAAGGCCAGAATATAGAATAACTAGCTAGAGGTGGCAAATTTTGTCTGCCGTGATAAACTCGTGCCTCACTCCTCAAATCAGAATGGATTTTTCGAGGTGGAGACGGTATATCCTTGGTCCACACCCAGCAAGTCGGCAACCCTGCCGTATCAGGGTTTGCGGAAAAGATTTGTTCTGCTTGAGAACAAGGGAAAAAGTACAGGGGAGGCGAAATCCCCCATCGCCCATTGCCATCCCGAATAAGAACTAAAAAAAAAACCCTTAAGTTGACAACTGATTCAAACCTCAATATCAAGTCACTTGCTCATCTAACATATTCTAGCATGTGAGAATAATTTCGAAACTTACCTGTAATTACAATTGTGCATTTAGAAATTCCTTAAGCATAAATGCTTAAAGCTCATTCACCCTTTCAAGCTGCAAAAGAAAACCAAGGTCTAGTCCAAGACTCAAACTTCGAGCTCGATGTGAAACAAGGGTTGGGTTATCCTTAACATCATAGTGTTTGATATTATAGTAATTTATGTGATTTAAAAAAAATTATAAATTATAAATTTTTTTATATTTTTAATTTTAAATAGGATCTATGCAAAAATTAATTAAATATTTTTAAAACTATAATTAAAACAAAATGCAATTGCACATTCCAAAAGTGGAACACAAAAGCAAGGGAGAATATAGTGGCATCCTTCTAATTTTAAAAATCTCATGTCCTTCATGTTTCCCGATTGTTACAGGCCTCTCCCCTCTGAAATATACACCACAGTTTTTTTTTTTTAACTTGATCCCTCCGTCCCAGCTGCTCCTTTTTTTCAGTCAAATCCTGCTACCGGACTTTGCTTGCTGCCTTGCTTAGGTGATGCAGGCTACTCCTACTTGTTAAGACATCCGAAAATTCAGTATGATATATATATATAGAGGTGCGTGGAAATCTCTCCATGTCATAGTTTTTTTTAACAGGATAGAGAAAATTCTCACATCATGGATTAGATAAGTTCATCTGGATCAGTTAAATTTTTTTATTTTATAAAAAAATTTCATTTAAAAAAAATTAAACATGTTTTAAATGGTTTTTTTCATGTTAACCAGGTTATAATCAATTTATATTTTTAATTGAATCAAACCGGTGATGAATAACCCGCCAAGTCAAGTCGGCTTAGTGCTCCATGTCTGTGGATGTAAAAGGTATTTGCTACAACGTCTAAAAAGCAGGTTCTTCAAGTTTTCGTGAATAAAAATTATTTATTACAATCTTGAGGAGGTATATAATTTATCCTTGCTGATATTAAGAGACCAATTTGAATAAAACTCGAATCAAGACTAAGGATGGTTTTTAATACTCTCTTGGACGGCTTTTTTCAGATTGAAGGTATCTATATCATTCGCTGCAACAATCGTTTTCTCTGTCATAAACAAGTGGTCTACTTTACTAGATATGGATATTGAAGAGTATTTTCCATAGGATTTTTTTTAACGTAAGATTTATATGAAGAGAGACTCTTCGCATATCTGTCTCTTACACCAAAATATATATTTGGAGGGATCCTCGGACCTTCAGCTTATGATACTTCAAGAAATTAGCAAATCGAGCATAAATGTGTTATTTCTTCAAGGATTATTGACAAGACTCTGAATCCATATCTAATGAGTTTTCAGAACCTCCCTTTGGAGGTTTTGAAACTAAATTTATCAAGAAAATGAAGAATATTGATATTCTGAAACTTCGATTAAATGTTGGCATGCATTTGCTGTGTTTTGTTGCCTGTACGGAAGATGGCATTATGTGTTTGGTATTGTGATAGCTTTTGTGGTTGTAGTTTGAAAAAAAAAATTTATAAAAATTACTTTTTGTTGAAGTTGGTTTGGTATTTATATATGTTTGGTTAAAACTGTGGTTGTTTGAAAGTGTAGTTGTGATTGCTTTCCAAAGTGCTTTTCACTCAGAAAAGTATGTCAATAATGTTTTTTTATTTTTTAAAAATTATTTTTGAGATCAGCATATTAAAATTATTTAAAAACATCAAAAACATATTAATTTAAAATAAAAAAAATTTAAAATTTTTTCGAAAGCGTTTTTCAAACGTAGTGACCGTGTTTGTTTTAGAAGTGGAGGTTGAGGTTTGGGTGTGGAACCCACTAAAAAGCTACAAAAAGCAAGAAAAATTAGCTTTTGTGGTTGAGTTTTGTGCATAATTGGGTTGTACCTAACCACAACCTCAACCACAAAAGCTAAATGTAACACCCTACATGATTTTCAAATTGAGGTTATAAAATAACTAAAAATATATATATATTAATATTGATGGTTTTTAATTTAAATATTGTAGATTTAACTATCACTGTTACATCATTAAATAAATAATATTTTATATCAAATATTTTTTATTGTTCCATTAACTTATTTACAATTTCATCACGTATGAAATTCATCCGATAAGGATTATAGTTTCCATGGTTTTTTGAACGTGCAACAAAATCAGGTAAAATATCATCACAAACAAAATTGAAATTGCGATCTCCTTCTAATTTATATAGTGTCATTGAATAATATTAAATACTAGTTTTTCGAGTAAAACACAATTAAAAAAAAGAAAGTCTTCTTATCCTTTTGTGGAGAGAAAGAACTTGAAAATAATTTTTCTTTTGATAGTATCAATAAGGGATAAATATCTCTTACATATTATTAATATTGATGAAAAAATTACGAGTACTTATTAGAATTCTATACACTTAGAGGTGTTGGGAGATAGTATCATTAACCTTAATATTTTATGTTGAAGATCAAGAATAAACAAATAAAGTCTTGTGACTCAATATGAGATCTAGAAAGATTGTTAGTTCTATATTCATCTAGGCTTGGCATGATACCGAGCCCAGTGATGTTTGGTCTGGTAGCTCGCTAGATCCACGTGTACTCGGGCTCAGTGTGTTGCTGAGTTCAAGAACATTGGATATGGCTACTCGCTAGACCCACTTCTACTCGGATTTAACGCGTAACTAAACTCAAGAATATTAGATTTGACAGTTGATTGTAGTAACATGCACTTATTCTACTTTTCAAATTATTTGTGTTTATACTTGATCACAATTCTCATCAAATTCTTTAACGAAGTATGTTGGACTCCAATTCTTGTTCAGTCTCGGATGAAGCCACAGGGAATCAAAGGACCTTCTTACAAATTTCTGTATGGGAATACAATTTGTAAGGGAAGACCAAAGAGATTATCAACATGATAAATGAAACAAAGAACAGCGCTCATGAATTATCACATCATCTGTTTCCTATGATCCAACCTCACATTTATGCATGGATGAAGCTTTACGGTGACAATCACCTCCTTTTTTTATATATCGATAAAGATTGGAGTTAGTTATAACTTAGTCCCTTAGTTTTTTGTAACAAATTAATTGGTCCTTGTAGTATCAGAACTAATGATAGTCTCTTGACTAACATTGAACGCCTCAATTTAGTCCCTTTTTTTTAAAAAAAAAAAAAACATTCTTTCCAAATAAATTTTCCTATATTTCCTAATTTTATTTTATGTAATCAATTTTTCAGAAAAGGAAAAAAAACACAAATTTGAAAAGAGCATGGAATTTACGGAAGGACCGGGTTATAAACAGATTAAAAATGTAGGGATTAAACATGTAGCTTCTGAAACTATGGATATTAACTAATTACTTTCATTAAACTATAAAGACTAAGTTATAGTTAACTCTAATGACTTTCTTGCTTAAAATATAGGATTCATAAAAAATGTAAAACAAAGGAGTAGTTTACAAACACATAAAAATATAAGGACTTAATTTCCCTATGAAAAATATATAAACTACCAATAATCCTATCAATTATCTGTGAAACAAATTTCTGTAGGGAAGAACTTCCTTTATTGGCATGGTACTCGAGCTCGATTGGTAACCACTGAACCGGGGCTGATCAAAGAGGTATTGAACAACGAAGAAGCAGCATACCCCAAAATAGAAGTTGAAAGCCATGTGCAGAAACACCTAGGGAATGGGCTTGCAACGTCAGAAGGTGAAAAGTGGTTTAGGATGAGGAAACTGGCCTACCATGATTTCCATGCAGAGAGTTTGAGACTAAATTAATTATTGCTTTAAATTTTCTTTTGCAATGTTCATGAAGCTGATATATAATTAATTTTATATATAAAAAAAATCTCATGTTGTTTTGTCTATAGAGTATGATTCCAGTAATTTCAGCAGGTGAGGGTGCGATGCTTGAAAGATGGAGGCATCAATATGAAGGAAAGGAGATTGATATATTCCAAGAATTCAAGGTTTTGACATCCGAAGTAATCTCCAGGACAGCTTTTGGAAGCAGCTACTTGCATTTTTTTATATGTTAATGAGGGTTATTCTTTTTTATTATTATTAACATGGGTATCGGTGTCAGCTTACACGTACCTCGACTAATCACATGCGCTCTGAATTAACGACCATATAACCCTCCAGTAACCATGAACAGACTCGAACTCATGACCATTTAGAAGCTTAAACTATTTCTCAAGGTTTAATGAGAGTTATTCTTGTTATGTCCAGAAATAGTTATCGAATTTCAACGCCAAAGCATGGGGTAGGTACGTAATCCAACAGTTCTCGAATTAGACCTAATAGTCTTGAAGCAGTTATAGAAAGAAAGAACGGAATTATAAAACAATTGAAACAAAAGTATCTCCTCGCGTTATTTTACATGTACAAAGTTCTGTTCTTTGAACAACTTGTTGGAGTTATCCGCTGTAGCAGAAGATTTATTAAGACAGAGTATCTGGAAGGAAGCATCGAAGACTTCATAAAAACGATGCAAAAAAGGGAGGAAGAAGCAAGTTCAGGAAAACTGGATGGTTACGGACATGATTTCTTCGGCCAACTTCTAAAGGCATATCAGGATGAAGATAGGAGCAAGAAGATATCGATAAATGATCTGATTGATGAGTGCAAGACTTTTTACGTTGCGGGGCAGGAAACAGCCGCGAGCTAGCTTACTAGGACTGTTCTTCTTGCAAGAGAGCTAGAACGGAAGTGCTCGAATATCTTCAGGGTGGCTTATGCTATGTCACCGACCAAGTTATATTTTTCATAACAAAAAATAGATAAATACTTAGACAATGATAATATTTTAAACAAGCAGAAAAAATTTAGGATTTCACGTATTAATTTGAGTATTTTTAATAAACTTGATTAATTTAATAATATAATTATATATAAAAAAATGATAAAAAAAATAACAATGATTAAAAAAAAATATTTTCTAATATAATAAAAAAATACCCTTAGAAGAAATCTATTTAATAACAAAGGAAAAAATGAATATGGGATAACTAAATACATATAAAAAAAAATAATCTAAAGCTCAAATACCAAATCAAACCATACCAAACCAAATCAAATCAAATAGTGAATGATAGATTAAAAAAAATCGATTTTAAAAGAAAACAAAAAACCTAACTTAAGTCAACATGTTAAATTCACGATCTAGATGTGAAATCAAGATAACTCCGTACAAAAAAAATTAAATAAAACAATGAAATGTAAAACTGAAAATAAAAAATTGATTAAAAAAATTAAAAAAAAAAAACCGAGTTAACTCAAGTTAACTGAATTGATACATCATTAATCCTACATGTGCAACTCCTGATTTTCGAGATACCAATACATAAGTTTACTTTTATTATCTTACTAGATGGTAACACTTCCGACTGTTTGTTTAATTTCCTTGCACAACAGTGTAAACTGTTAGGTGCTGCAGCAAGTATAATATTTTCAACACAAATTGAATCATAAACACATTTAGTTTAACAAGCTGATCTTTTATTTTACATTGTAAAAAATGAATCAAAGACCTACCTCAGTCCCGATGGCATCACTTAAACACTTCATCTCAAGTCCCAATCATTCCATCAAAGCTAAACACCAGGTCCATCTTGCTGACATACATGCACCAAGCTTTGGATGTAAAAAAGCTGCAGAAGTAGAGCAGCATTCGCAATTTTTTTTTTATAATTATTATACAAAATTTTAATCAGTAGCATCAATGAATTGAAACTATGCTAACTGCAAAATGAAAAATTACGACCACTGGGTATAGACACAAGTAATCTCCTCGAAAAACTGACACAGTGCTACAAACTCTATTCTTGACAGACCCATAACATGTGGAAAGGACACTCTAAGACAATAATTTCTCTGATCACATAATATTATAACTGCTTCACAAATATGATTTCCCTCTTCGCCAGACTGGCAACAGAATGATGAAAACCATAAAAAGGATTCTGCACGTTTCAAGTGAGAAGCAATTCAAATGAACAAAATTAGTGGTGTTTTAACCTTTTATTGCAACTCAGTGATATGAAGTGGACAAAAATTTCTCCTTCATGCGAGAAATAAGCTTAAATTTTTCCTCAGCCTCAACCTGCTGACGAATGTCAGTTTTTGATGCACGGTCAGGATGTAATTTTAGCAAGGCTCGCTTATAAGCTGCATGCACCTGAAATGACCACTAAACACAGTTAAAGGGATTAAAAGATATAGACATGCACGGAATCAAACAATATATGGTGTCTTGGTGGCCATTTCTCTAAGGCTGCTTGCATGAGAATGAGATCTAATACACATGGGTTCTATTCTTAAAATACATGCATATCTAATATATATATATATATATAAAAAAAAAGGCATTGCCAGAGGATCATTATAGGCCAATTAGTTTAAGGTAATATATAAAAGCTCAATATGGAACACCATCGATTCAGGTTTCTGTATCGTAACCTTCAGTAAAAGCAAAGTTGGAAGATGCGAGGACCATTGGAAACATGGATCAATTCAACAAGCAACCAAGACTTCACTCACATCATGTGTATTGATATGATTCAGAAACAGATGGTATAATCAGAGTGCATGGGAATTTGACTTGCCTGGTTTGGCAAGGGTTTTAAGCCACCTTCTACATGGATTCCCAAGCCACGAAGTAATGATGCCATGTTAAAGCATGTAACCTCCAATCTATAAAGCTCCTTCCTTACTTCAACACGAAATCTCTCTTTCATGTTCAAATTCTCCTCGTCCTAAATTTGGCATCAGAGAACAGGTAAGGACTTATAAAAACTGATGTCAACACGTGCAATGCTGAATAGATAAATGCAAGTGGAGAATATGTGGAATCAAACCTTCTTTTGTGTCTCTCTCACTTCTTCCAAGCGCTGTTTTTGCCTTCTCTCCATGTCCAGAATACGTAAAGTTTCAGCTTTTCTTCTCTTCCGCAATCTCTGAACCTCTTCTGCCTGAGAAGGAACACACAAATTGCAAATGAGATGAAATATTCATTTACTTATGAGCATTCTAAAGTCATTTAATATCAGATGTTTATCTTTTATACTAAAAATCAACTTGAATCTCTTCCAAAGCAAATCAGAGATCATGGTTTGCACCAAAAGCATGGCTTAAAGTGTCCAGAGGTTTCAAAGATGTGGTCTTCAAAAGATTAAAAAAAAAAAGTGGGGAAGAAACTAGCTATTCAACCCAACCTGATTTTTTCCAACTCAACCACAACTCCACTCACATAGACAAAGAAATAATCACAAAAGGATCATTAAGAAAACATATAAATGTAATAGAAGTTAATTGACAATGATTGTGATAAGACCAACCTCAATCTTACATGCGTGTATAATTATTAATAAAATAATGTTTTGTTCGCACAGCACAATGATCAGCAACAAATCAAAGTACTAATTTATGAATAAACCTGAATCTGTAGCTGTCGCTGTCTAGCAGCCCATTCTTCTTCTATTGCTTGCTTGTATTCATCAGTCTCCTTGAGCTTTTCTCGCTCATTGATTATATCTCTTTCAGCAGAAAGCAAAAGATCACCGTGTGAAGCACATAATGGATCCCTTTCATAACAAGGTTGACTGCTGGATGCAAAATCAGTAAACGCCTCCTTTCCTTCTGCAGAATTTGATATCCCTCGCTTACTTAGTGTGTCATGACATTGTGAAGACTTCTCCCTAGGAGCTCTTTCATAGTGATCAGATTTCTCATCACTGACTTCTTGTGTAGTCCATGAGGGAGCTACAACATTTTCAACCACTTTATCCTCAGATGATTGAGTGCAAGACACAAACTTCTCTCTGCATCTTCCATCATTAGAACAAGTCTTGCAACTAGATAGCACCTGAGTAAATTCTTTATCTTCCTCCTTTGAACCAATTTGACTGTTATTAACATTATGTATCTCATCAAAATGGTGACCATCAGGCAAAGAGTCATTGTCATTCAAATCACTTGCTTTCCCGTCATCTGAGTACAAGCTAGGCCCTCTTTGGGTATTTGGAAAAGAATGCTCTGTCGTGGTGTTTTGTTCCATATCATGAAAACATGTTCTATCATGATATTGTTTATCATCCTTAACTTGATTGGACTGTGAAGAAGGTCCTGGAGGAAACTTAATGCCAGGGCCATTTACAGTTTGAAACTTGTTACAGGAAATATCACCATCACCTGTGAATGTCTCTCCTCCAAAAAGATCATCACCAGTCCAATGAAAATGAATATTCTCATCTGCTCTCGATTTCCATGACCCTGAAAAGCTTTCGCCTTTCTGATTACATTTTGCAAAAGGGTTTCCCATCTTGGCACTGGCAGGAAACCCACCTAAAACTCCATCTCCAGCATCATTGGAGGCACAAGAGTTTACTTTCCCAAAATTTACATTTTTTGAACTAGAGCAAACAGCAGGTTCTGAATTTTGTTTGGTCTTGTTTTCTACTTCAACATTTGGATGAACATCACTGTGAGAACTGCATGGACTAGCCTGATCATCCAGACCTTTACAGCGCATGGATTTTCTCTTTAGGGAAGCCTTTTCCCACTGTTCACGAACCTCTCCAAAAGAACCTTCCATAACTTCACAATCAGAGGTATTATCTTCAGACGAATCACTCTCAGCATCTGAATCTAAACCATAACGATTTCTAGAGGTAGCTTTCTCAGCATCTGAATCTAAACCATAACGATTTCTAGAGGTAGCTTTCTCAGCATAAGTTCTATTGCACTTTCTCAGCTTGAACACAGGTCTATTCTCCTCAGCAACTCGACAACCATCAGCATCCCTGTGAACAGGTTTCTCGATATGATCAGAGGCAGGACTGCTTGGACTAGAAGTGCCATCACTATCCAAGTTACCATCAACTTGCTCATTAATTTCATGATCATCCACTGTATAACATTCATCTTCTTCTTCTTCATCGTCGTCGTCGTCGTCATCATCATCATCAACGCTTATTATGCATGGAGATCTTGTTCCTTCTCTAACAGCACTAGAACCTCTTAGCTTCTGTTGTAAAGACTCTGGAACGTCAACGATAATAACGTTTTCAAACTCATCACTATCAACATCAATCACAACAATATTATCAAGACTCCCTTGACCTTCGCGGCCCCCTATCGTTTTCTTCCCTGATCGAGTTCTACGCCAAGAACAATCTCTCGACACTCCCTTTCCCCTCATTTAATCCACTGCTCTGTTAACACAAATAAACAAATTTTAAGCTTAGGTCTTTCTAATTCAAGTCGTAAATTAAAAACCCTAGACCTAAACAAATTTCAATAAACCAACAAGTACACTGAGTGAACAACCAAAAAAAATAGAAATAAACCTTAATTAAACAAAATCCAAACACAATTCCATTAATAAAACCACAAAAAAGAAGAAGAAAATAAAATCAAAATAACAAATTGCATACCAAACTTAACTTACCTTTCACACGAAATCTTCTTCTATTTCCTAAAAATCGAACCAACGCGCTATGCTAGAGGCAGAGAGGGGGGGTTATAGCTAGGAATTTATTTTTATATATTTTTTAATATTTGGGTAGATGAAAGTAAGCAAGAGTTTTCAAAATTAATCAATTTTTCTCAGTTGAAATTTCAACGTTTTATTTATTTTTGCTACCCCTTCGATTTCAGCTTGCCAGGCACGAACGATTCTCGTTGCTTCCTTTACGTGCGTGTGTCGTTTACTAGTTTAACGGACGTATGCTGACGTGATTTTCTTTTATCTGATTGGTTCTTTACCCGGTGCTGGTGACAGTATAGTCATTGTGCGTTTTAACTTAAACCGAATATATTTAATTAAAAAATATACAACATGTTTTCATTTTATTTGACGGCTTATGCTATGTGTACAAGAAATTGCTATTCGGTGCTTTATATTTTTATTTAATATAACTTTAGTGGTTTGGAAATAGCAACCATGAGGTTAATAAAAATCACGAATCAATCATCTAGATGGTGATCCAGTAGTAAAAGCTTGGGATCTAGAGGTTTGTTTCTTTTGTGGTCTCAGGTTCGAGCCTTATGGTTGCTCATATGATGGTCATTAGAGGTTTACATAGTCGTTAATTTCAGGGCCCGTGGGATTAATCGAGGTGCGCGCAAGCTAGCCCGGACATCCACGTTAAACTAAAAAACTAAAAAAAAAAAAATCACGAATCAAAAAGTCACTTGTCCGAACATGTACTCTTGTGTGGTACTATGCTTCTCAAAGTGACCAAGCTCCATGTTTTATTCGAAGTTCGGATTCGAAGAGATTATTTTTTGAAATATATCAATCCTGTTAAATTATTTACTTAACAAGCGCTGGAAACAAACTGCAAAGGCAAGGCCAGAAAAAATCAATAATAATATGAGTAGCTTATTCTAGACGCAAGTGAGCAGGGTGGTAAATTGATACTACTTGCCGACTGTCAGAAAATCCAATTTTTTCAAGGACATCTGTGTTCGGGGATAAAAACGTGGTGAGGTGTGGTTGGCTTTCTTTTTTTTATTTTTTAAGACACAACCCGATATAAGATACACCTAACTAAAAACAAAAAATTAAATGATTTTTTTATTGTTTTTCATGTGAATTCTACAAAAAAAAAAAAATCACAACCACACCTCACCGTAAAAGTACTTTTGCTCTCGAGCACTTAAAAAAAAAACACAGTATAAAAAATATTTAGAAAAATAACGTAGCTTAAAGAGTCATATATGACCGACTCGCGAGTTGCATATGTTATTTGCAACTATCTCTAAAGTTAAAAATAGATTGACATGGTTTACAATAAAGAGAGAGAAAAACAAGGAAGGAAAGAAAAAAAAACCTCAGAGACACACCGAAATTTAAATGACTTTACTAGTACTGCTAGAAAGATATCGAAGAGATGAATTTAACGACACGAAGTAAGGTCACGAACGATGACCGAAGTGGGCCACATGAGCCGTCTAAATGTGTCGAGCATAGTTTTTAAACCCGGTCCAAGGGCGGAGTTCCGGGTTTTGACGGAGTCACTAGGTTGCCCGGGTCAATTTTTTTTTTAAAAAAAATCAAAA
>Ga0307511_10006809_pt1 | contig 11521 bp, 18 predicted proteins | sample 13_EM_MG_FD_200266 | JGI IMG/M metagenome (GOLD analysis project Ga0307511, IMG submission 200266) | Populus trichocarpa ectomycorrhiza microbial communities from riparian zone in the Pacific Northwest, United States - 13_EM | ecosystem: Host-associated > Plants > Roots > Unclassified | place...
AACGCCTTTAGGAAATGGAAGGGCAAACATGATCGGGCTGTACGCTTTTCGGCCGGACGCGATGGGGTGTTCGTGTGCCTATAAATGACAGACCATCCCGCTCACCAGTATCAAAGTGGCACAATGACGGCAACTCGTGAGCGATTTGTTGGAATTACAACACATCATCAGCGGTGAATATCTGTCATTCGGGGGAGACACATGTAGATGTTGTGTTAGAACGAGGAACAGTCCATGAACTTGATGTGGTTGCTTACCTAAGATCAATCGTGGGATCCCTTCGTCGCCATGGGCACTGCGGGCGGAACCGCCTCTGCTTCCCTCTGCTTCCCCATGGGCCTCTCCTATCTGGCACGATTACGTGGGAGCGTTAGGAGGTGGGTTGAACCCTACCGGAAGACTCGGTTGGGTGATTATTCGAAAGGTCGTCGAGTGGATGAGCTCCAGCCGGTATCAAAATATCCGGCATCTCGGTCTCATCGATAACCGGTCCGGCCGGTCCTGGCGTTGACGTTGGTCTTGTCACGACAGGTTGTGGAGGAGTTTGCCAGCTCATGTTGTTATCCTGTTGGGGGCCCAAGGGCGTATTTCGATCGAGTTCGACATCGAGGAGCTGCTCTTGACCGAACGTGACGTAGCCAGTTCTCAGACGGTCAACCTGAAGACACCAGAATCGAGTTATCTGGGATGCGTTCCCAAAACGCGAAATCTATACCTGAACCCAATGTTCCAGCACCGTTTGCGCGTTTGTCTGACCATTCCAGTCCAAAGTCACCCTCGCGAGGAATGGGGTATCCGTCGTAGACTCAACGAAGAACGGTGGCTCAGATACAACCAAAGGCTCGACGAACCACTTGGGGGAGATTTCGGATATGCAAGTAACCGTCACACGAGAAAGCGCCCTCGTAACGTCCAATCCCTGAGCAAATTCCAGAACCATTATCGTCATACTGGCGGTGTCGACTCACATATGATGGAGACTGGATAGCAATGATCCAAATGTGGGTATCGTCCGGCCGGGCGTGGGATCTTATCTCTGAACGGTTCCAAAGGTCAGAGAAGCTGCCTCAGCCAGCCGATAAGTTAGGGGTAGATCTCAGAACCCACCTGGCGACAACCAGCGACTCCGATCGGTAACCATTACCCGGCAGGTAATGTGAAACCGAGTTGATTCAAATTTCCCGGTGTCAGGAATAACCTCGCACCGGGATTCTACCCCGCCTCGAGTATTTCCAATGGAAGGCGAAGGGATCGGTCGGGTGTCAGATGTTAGATCTATGTCAACCTCCAGCTCTGGGCGGGCGAGGTTCCGGTGAGAGTATGACATTTTCCACCTTCGCTTTGATCCCAAAGGGCTGTCGCTATTTTCGACGTCAACCGGTTCATCTTCATTGAACACCCGTATTTGGCGCCGGGCCGCCCGTCTCCCAAGTATGGCAGCGAGAGCGGGGGTCTCTTCGTGAACGCCCAGCGTTTTCAACAGATGACTTCCTTCGGGTTCTCCTACGATCGCGTCCTCTTCACGCTTGGTCGGGAATATGTCCTGGTCTGAGGAAGGATCCAGTTTGGGAGTGGGAAAAAGTGAAGTTCTCCTGCCAACTGCTATCTCAAACAGTCTTCGTAAACTCGGGATGCCAACTCCGGTAACCTCAGTTCCGTTTTGTAAGACCCAATCTCTCTCGGAAGAGGACACGAGGGTGGAGCACTCCTGAATACATTCGTCGTGGCTTCCGTATTCGCGCTGGTGACGGATCCGGCAGTGGTTGAGAAACCCTTGGAGGTTGGAGAAGTCCCACCGCCCGCAGTCTGGACACTGGATCCGGGCTACACTCGTATCCAACTCAAACTGAGGGGGTGTTCCGAGAGAATCGGAGGTGGACGCGCTGCGGATGAAAAGGAGTTTCAAGTTTGAGTTTGGATTTCGGATGATGCGGTGTCGGGAAGTGGAGGTACGAGATGAATGCTGGGTCTGCCCAGGGGAATCAGCTCCGTCCGGGAGTGTATGGGGTGGGAGGTTGGTCGGCGTGGTGCAATTCTCGACATTCGGTTCCCCGGCGGACGCGAATAGAGGTTCCCTGGTCAATATCAAATCGCATGGTTGTTCAATGGTATCAAGGGCCGCCAATGCAGCATCTTGGAACTCATTCGTGCCAACGAGAGAGTCATTCACTAAACGATCAGTTGGCTATTATGGGCGCCGGGCAGAGAAAGGAGCAACTCGGACCGGTCGGTTCATGTTGTAGCGATTCCTGGAGAAGGAGAGCCCAAGCTATCCGAGCTTCTACGGTCTCCGCTATCCGTTTTTTCATGGAAATCTCAAGCTCGATTTCTCGGAGGGCGAGGTGTTTCACAGATGGTCTGTCCACCTGTGCTTGCGGGAGTCAACCACACCGTTGTAATGAGAAACAAACTGAGCTCACTGGATTCCACCTCTACCCTCTTCCTCTTGACACCCTTTGCCGGGGCCATCTTAATATCGTCGGGAGGGTTTTCAAAATGGTGGTGATCGAAGGAGGCGGTCTACAGTGCTGTGACAAACGCGCCAGTCACACTTCACGTCGATCTCATCACGTCGAGTCGCGACCAGACACGCACAACAACCACAACGACGACAACGAAATGGGTATCAAGGGTCTTACAGGTCTCATATCCGAACACGCACCCGCGGCCATTCAGGTACTCAAGTTCTCTCGCACTCGCACTCGTTCACCGAGGACGGCGCTCACGGCGGTCCACCAGGAACACAAAATCAACACACTGTTTGGGCGGAAGGTCGCGATCGACGCGTCCATGTCTATCTATCAGTTCCTTATCGCGGTGAGGCAGCAGGATGGGCAATTGTTGCAGAACGATGCGGGCGAGGTTACCAGGTGCGCCTGGAATAGTCTCGAGCTGTGATTATGGGGTGTTGAGTCGTGTTGATAGTCACCTTATGGGATTCTTTTATCGGACAATACGAATGGTAGAGAATGGCATCAAACCTGCGTACGTATTCGATGGGAAGCCACCGGAGCTGAAGTCGGGGGTGGTATGTGTTCTCACAATTCACAACTCGTCACGGGGGTCTCTCGTTGACTATTCCACTCTAGTTGTCAAAACGTCTCGAACGGAGAGAGGAAGCGAAAGAGGCGGGGGAAGAGGCGAAAGAAACCGGTGAGTTCTCATGTGTGTGGCAGGCGGGGTGCTGATCTGTTGACAGGTACCGCCGAGGATCTGGACAAGTTCAGTCGACGAACCGTCAAAGTTACTCGCGAACATAACGAGGAGTGTCGCAAGCTGCTCGGACTGATGGGTATCCCTGTGGTCGTGGTACGGAGGTCATTCCTCTCCATCCTCATCATAATCACACGTGTTTAGGCACCCTCGGAGGCAGAGGCTCAATGCGCAGAACTTGCCCGTGGCGGCAAGGTATGAGAACCTAATCCCGCGATTCTTCCCCACCGACTGAGTATTCTAGGTGTACGCTGCTGGATCTGAGGACATGGACACCCTTACTTTCAATACTCCAATCCTCTTCCGCCACCTCACATTCTCAGAGGCCAAGAAACAACCTATCCTCGAAGTTGACCTCAAGAAGGCTCTCGATGGGCTTGATATGACGATGTCACAGGTCCGTGAACAGACATGCCTTCCTGTGGAAAAGTTCGACGATTTGTTCCTCCAGTTTATTGAACTGTGCCTATTGCTGGGTTGCGACTACCTCGAACCAATAAAGGGTGTTGGGCCGAAAACGGCTTACAAACTGATGCAAGAGCACGGTAGCCTGGACAAGGTCCTCGAGCACCTCAGGGCAAAGTGCGTTCTTTCCATTCAACCGTTCAAAAAAGTGATGGGGTTTACATAGCAGACGCAGGACCGCTGCCAAGCAAGACGGGGATGCTGAGGAGGTGAAGAAAAAACGGGCTGGCTTGCAAATCCCCGAGGAGTGGCCGTGGGAGGAAGCGAAGAAACTCTTCGAGAACCCTGATGTTACCCCCGCGGAACAGGTTAATGTGAGTGTGTCCGTACCGTTTCGCCGCGATGGTCCTGACGTGTGCTGAAGCTCGAGTGGAAAGAGCCGGATGTCGAGGGGCTGGTTGATTTCCTTGTCCGGGACAAAGGCTTCATGTATGCTCTCACCGTTGTTTCCTTTTTTCACGACCTGACAATGGACGTCCTTAGGGAGGACCGCGTGCGCAAGTCGTGTGAGAAACTGACAAAAGCTGTCGGCTCAAAACAACAAGGACGGATCGACGGCTTCTTCACCGTCAAACCGAAGGAGAACAACGTTTCCGCATCGAAGTCCAAGGCCAAGAGTGGGAAAGACGATTCAAAGACGAAGAATACAAAACGGAAGGTCGGTACGCGATTCTGTAGGTGTCAAACGCCAACTAAGACGTTTGCTTCCAGGCAGAGGAGAAGGATGGCAGTGGCGCAAAGAAGACGAGGACGAAAAAATGACCTGAGATCGTCCGAAACACACACCTTACTCGTGGGGGCGTTATTCGTATGTTACTTGTATTTCTAAGGCCTACCTCATCTACTATTATACAGCTTCTTTGTCGCCTCAGTTGGATGAGATTCTTCGAGGGCTGTTTGTTACCTCAGTTCTTCCATACGATGAGGACGAACGATCACCCTGCGGGCATCCTTGCTGTCCGTAGCAGTGACTCAGAATATATGTGCTGCGCCGTAGTCAGCCGGTTGTCATGCAGTGCGCAGTTCAAAGAACGACTGGGACTGGGGACGTTAGATCTGTTCCCACATACCCCAAGTACAGTAAAATGGGGATGCGGTTTCAGGATGTCCACCGTCTCCACTTTCGTCGTGTTACCCTTGTTTGACAGCACCCCATTTCCCCAGCGCAACGTACGGACTACCTCGTGGTGCGCAGAAAGGTGAGGTTTACAGTTCAAACACCCTTGGTTCGGCGTACTGGCGGGTTTTCCACCTCGTTTGAGGATTTTTGGTCCTTGGACGATGTATCTGTGTATTGCGATGTACCAGTGACTACGAGAATGAATATGTTCGTGGGTCGTAACGTGAAAGAAACGGACTGATGAGCAGGGCCAAAATAACCTACTCGAAATCCAGGTAAGAGACCACGGCAGCTCGAGATACTCATCATATCCCAGCCTGTTATTTCTTCTGACTGGGAAAGGAGCGGGCTTCTCTCCCCTCTGAGAACGTCCTACAAACCTTTTAATGAACGGGTCACGGTCAAACGCACGTGTGGTATCCCCTGACCGGGAAAGGCTATGAACGAGAACACGGCGAGACGGTCGGAAGAAACGCACTTGGCCAATCGTTGGTTTTCAACCCCGCCTTCTACCGAGGTCTCAGTTGGAAATGGATTCTCGTTCCTGTGTGCAAGGAAGCTTCTCCAGGGCACCTTCTTAGTCGAGATGTCCCCCCCACCTCTGCACGCCAAAGCGTGGCGCGGAAAGGGAGTAGGGTCCTGGGGAGGTGTTGAAGTGCTGAAAGTGTCAGTTTGGTCGAACAATCAACCTAAGATGGGCCGTAACGTACCAAAAGGAATTATCAGTTGGAAGGAAGGAGAAACAACCGACGTCGCCATCCCATGGTAGCTCCTTTTCCTCCCAAGCACGCTCCTCTCTTCGAGAATTTGATTCGCCAGGGAGCTTGTGAGGCCTGGACTTGACAACCCTAAGCGGGTTAAACTTGACGCCACATCGCTACCTTGCTTCCACGAGAGACGGAAGGTCGTATGTATAGGTGGTCGGGCACCTATGATTCTGCGTCGGAAAGTTTAGTGAAGTACTTGCGTGAGGTGGTGTTGGACAAGGGGTGTGAATGCCCCAGGGTCGGATTCGATGGTGGTGAGTATCCGCAGAATCGCGTTTTGCTCTTGTTGTCCAGGGCGTCAGGAGTGAGGCGAGACTCCCACACTTAGCATTGGCCCGGAATGGAAGGAACGCCACGAATCCAACTATCAACAATCGTACCACTATCTACGCCATCTATAACGACCTAGCGACGACATGAGGTTTCGAGATCTCCTCTGTTTTCCACCAAAGCATCGTCGAGCAGAAAGCCCAGCCCAGGACGACGTTAGCTCCATCCGTGGAGCGCGAGCCGACCTGGTGACTCCGTCGCACCCGGAACTGGACCCGGGAATCGGATCCTCGATCTTACCAACATCTCCCCCTTCAACCTCGCAAAATCCGGAAACCAATGGTATGAGGACACCACACTTGGGGTGATTCATCTAATGATTCCTCTGCAAAACAACAGAAGCTGTTTCTGAGCCTACACAATTTGCTACTGGAACAGGACAAACCGAACACCCAGAACCAAGTGCAATCCATGAGAACAAATCAGAATGGAAGACCACAGTGTATGCCGCGACCAAGTTAGCTGCCTATATGGTGAAGGAATCTTCAGATGTCCTCCCCCCTCTGAAGTCTGTTGCTGGGGGTCTCTCTGCCATCCTAACCCACTGTGATGTACTGCCCATCTTTCCCATGATGTGTTATGGTTTATGCTCACAGCTATCCTAGCAAACAGTTGCCTGCCGCAGTACAATAGAACTGTTGAAACACCGGGTTGAAGGACTAGTACAATCACTGAGTGTGCCCATTCCTGAGGGCGAGGTTGAGGAGGGGGAGAGGAGGAAGGCTCTTAAATGGTATCTCCATACTGTCCAAGGTTGATGCTCAGCCTGACACCCATGACCCATCAGGAAACTGGATGATATTCTCCAAGACCTCATCCCACTGGAGCAGCGAGGAAGGGTCACACAGTTCCTGAACAGTACTGAGGATGTGAAGAAGCTTAGTGGCCTGGCTGATGACATCCGTGACATCATGATGGATTACCAGGTTTGTCCTTGGAGTGCTTACTCCTGTCTTGCCTAATATCTCTGCCAGACCTCATTACAACAAGATCTCCACAAGAAGGGTTGTCAGCTCATTGTAAGTATTACTCCCCAAGCATTTGCCTATATGTGGTGACCAATAAATAGGGTGACATGGACCTCACTCTGCTCAAGGGAATGTATCACACTGCTGATGCTGGACACCTCTGTGGGAATAGGCAGAAGTGTACGAAAGGAACCAGGAGGGGTGTTCTCTCCAAGCTTGAAAACTGGTCAAAAGACAAGCAAGACAAACAGGTGTTCTGGTTACATGGTCTTCATCAGCAAAACTGCATGAATCTGATCTGGCCGGACGGAAATGGCCGGGCCAGATGGGCACATATCCGGCCAGATATCCTCCAAGCTCTCCTGATATAGGCTGATGATCGAAAACACTAGGACATAGGGACGCGAAACCCCACATATGGTAAGCCTCCGCTCGTCGTCATCTGGTGCGCTACACCCGAGGCTACACCATGTGCCCCCGCCGTCGTCGACACCCCCTCCATTGCCCACCGTCGTGTCAACTGTTTCATCCTTTCTGCTGTACTGTGGTCGCGGCACTCCGGAGAATGCAAGCAAGACCGGGATTGACTTCAAAGGGATCGCGAAGTGGTTTGAGGGGTTCAACGCGACGAGCTTCGTGGGCAACGTTGGAACATCCACAATCCATCCCGAAAGGTCTGGAGACTCGGCCCTATAGAGGCGTTTTGTACTGACTGCATGGCTCAGTTTCCCATAGATTCGACGAGTGGACAGAGGAAGAACAAATGGACCAAGTCCGAGCCAACTCTCTCTTCTCGCTGTTCTTGACCGGGACTTTCCTTCTCTCTGCGCGACTGTCCATGCTCGCCCAACCCTGGTTGTATTTGTCAGATCCTTCGCCGAGGAGACTCCCATGGCCAGAGTCATCCTCTACTCTGCCCAATCCCCGAGTCACCTTGGGTCTCCGCACCAATGAACCATACAACATTCCAGACGACAAAGCAATCTCCTTCATGGTCATCCACTTGGGCCGGTCCATTCCCAAATGGATCGCGAACCGCTGAACTTCTTTTGTGCTAGCGCTGAACACTTCGCATTGGGACATTTGGATGTAGGAGACGGGTGGTCGTTCCGTATCTCAGTCTACGTTGTGAGGCACATTTTATGAGTACCCCGGAGGTCCTCATCGCAAGTTTAATGCACGGGTTGGTTTGTGAAGCTGTGGAGAGGGCGGTCAAACAGTCGGAGTCGGGAGTCATAAATTATCAGAGTTAGAAAAGGGTTTATTCCTTCATTCCGTTTACAGCAGTCGTTGATGGTTGAGGGCTACATTCGTATCGAGTGGAGAGAGGAACGACCCGACGCCCGCTGGGCCATTACCATATTTGAACCGATGCCCATTCTGGGCCAGACAAATACCCCCCGTTTCAAAATTTCCGGATCCACCTAAGCCGTGGTTGGAAAACCGTCCATTTTGGGAGAGAACCACGTGCGCCTCCTTCTTTTTATGTCGCTTCCGAGCCTTAGGGGTTCCGGCTCACACTGGCAACTGCTCTGAATGCTTGGATAGTTTCGAGTAAATACACCGTACGACAAGTTAAAGGGCTCCGAGTCTATAGGTTTCCGAGACTTCACCCTCTGATTCCGAGTCATCTGAATCACCGTCAGAAGAGCCCGAGCCTCCTGAATCTGCTTCAACAGGTTCGTAGTCTGAGTCGTCGCCTTCGTCATCTTCCTCAACTCCACCATCGCCCTCAGTGGCCTCAGCGGCTTGTGTCTGTTCTGACCCCTCGGGCCCGTGCTCATCGTCACTGCTGTCGATGGCATCGGCAGCAACAGTTTCATTTGAGGAGGAAGCACGCTTGCGCTCCTTGTGATGGATCCGTTCGCGAGACATGTTTTCAAAGATCTCTTCGATCTTTCGCATGTACTTATGCCCGATGCCGCTGCCGCGGTAACGCATAAACATGTCACGGTCCACGAATCTGATGGCGCGGTGAGTGATCATAGAACTTGACAACGGACAACTCACTGGTTCACGTAGTAATACTTCCAGTCTTCATCTGGAATATTATCCCACTCGCTGGCGGTATCTTCCGGGAAATCCTCCACATGTCCGTAGTCAAAGCCAGGGATGAGGTGGGTGCCGCGAACGACGTCCTCAGGGTCGAGGAACCCGAATGCGCCCTCCTCGTGCTTGGGGACAAACTTGGTGCGGTACAACCGCTTTGCCTTCCACCCTGCCCGATAATTTTGGTCAACTTCAAGCCAACGTACCCAGAGGACATCCATGTTTGCAAATTCCATCATGGTGGGGTGCAGAACCCTGACCCGGTAGATCGCGAGGACACGCGCGTATACATACGGGTGTGAAGGGTCGCCAGAAGAGAGTGCCATCACGTATGGACGGCGCCTCATGTTGACCTTGTCTACCCCTCGCCGGAGGTCGTATGTAGTGTAGTAGACACTCATCGTGCACCGTCGTTGAAGTTGGTTGCCAGCGATAAAGAGCTTGTCACGTTCGCTGTCTGTGAATGCGGGAGGTTCGGAATCGTACTGGCGGTGAAGGATGCGAGCGAGCAGGTGGTTCGTTAGCTTTGGGATAAAGTCCTGGTGAGCGAGTCAGCACCGTAGGGCACATTGCGGAAGCACAGAGCCACGTACTTTCAGAGCCGGGTCATTTTCGCCTGCCCCGAGCACCCACTTGTAAAGGTTCACATTGCCACAGCTCCTTCCCGAAATCGAGTAGTGCCTTTTCGGCGACCTGCCCTCGTGACCTACTCCAGACCAGGAACCCGACTGTTTCTTCATGTTCGTCTTGCCCATGTACCTGACATACTTGTGATAGTGTCGTTGCATCCTTTCCTGCATCGCAATCTGATAGGGGAAGGTTACCCCCTTGTTCGTGCGTTTATAAAAACTCTTGACCCGTCGGTGCTCAAGTTCACCCTGTAATCGATTCTGTGAGTTTGCTATCAATCACACCCAGGGGGATAACAAACATGTTGAGTGGTGAAGCAGTCCGTGGGACCGAACTGTTCGATGTGGTCTGCATAGTCGCCGAGCGCATGTATCTTGTATGTTGCCAGGCTGAACCGTTTCACATCTGCTTCGCTTTCCGTTGCAGGACTCCCACTGCTGGTTTGCCTGTCTCCCTTCTTCGCCTTTCCAGCACGACGGCGAATGCGGGCGGCCTCCTCACTCGGGAGACGTTTCGTCTTGTACTCTGAGCAGGTGTGGCTGGCAAAGTAGCGGAGCTGCCGACCAAGCTCTTTTGTTTGTGAGCGAAGGGACCGGATGGTGTACTCGGTGTGTTTCCTGAGCTTCGCATATGCGTGCCAGGTGGCCATGTCGAAGGCAAGGTCCAATATGATCTTGTTATGTGGTTCACGGAGCAGCCCTTCGAGGACGGGTATCCAACACTAGGAAGAGATTCGGCCCTCTTTCTGACACTTGAAGCCAAGAAAGAACCTACCTGGATGATATCCTCAAAACCCCTTGCGGTCATCTTCGTGAGTGATGAAACACTTCCACCGAACTTCCGGATCGTGTCACGACCAAACGTAGGGACTTGCCGAAAGCTGCGCATGCTCAGATAAGTGAATCCTTCCCCGCTATCAAGAGGACTGACCGGGCATCAAACTCCTGGATCAAGCCATCGCCTTCCGCTAGAAGCAACCGGACGCCGTGCATGATGCCAGCCTTGCCAACGCCGAGCTCATAGTCATGCATGAGATCAACAGCCATCAACGGAGAAGGGTCGATGTCGAGCTCAGTAGAATATGCATTCTGTTGGAACGCCATTGATCAGCAGATCCAACAACCGATACGAGAGGCGACCGTACTCGAGTGGGTGCCCACGAACCCTGCTTCAAAGGATCGAGCTCTCCCTTATATCCAACACTCCTCCCGAGGTCAAAAATGGCCTTGCGGGCAATCTCGACATCCTGGGGTGAGTATTTTCGAGCCAGTGACTTCCGGCGGTTTGTGTCGAAGTCCTTGCCGATGTGAGGAACATCCGCCTTGACTATAAGACACCTCGGACAAAGGAACTTGGCCAAGGCCTTCATGGACTCCAACATTGCCCTGGATAATTGTCAACACAACTGAAATAGACGAGGTAGCTGCACCCGTACTTCTCCATGTAGTCAGCAGAATGCAAGACAACCTCGAGGAACCAACGCCTCAGGATGTCATCTGCGCACAGGGTGACACGGCCGTTCTTCTTCGCGTCCGCAAATCCACCACCAAACACCAACCGTAGTGAACCCTGGATGAGTTCTCGCTTGAGGTGGGCGAGCATCTGAGCACTGGGGTACTCGTTGTAGTGTTCGAAGTAGAACTCTTTGATCGTATCCGGTAACTAACAATAACCTATAAGACATCCAGCAGACAACCAAACGAAGAGGACCCTCACCGTTGGGAGGTAAGCGATGTGGTGGGCCGAGAAAGAGTTCGGCTGTGCTCGGATGTACTTGGAGGCGTTTCCGATGTACAGGTACATTGGCCACAGAGATGCGTGACCGAACTGAGCGAGGTTGGTGCCATCAGAGTATAGCAACGCGGAGACGATAAATGTTTCTAGGTGGGGGCCAGGGGTGGACTTCAAAGTCTCTTCGAGTTTCTTCTCAAGCTGCAACATAGCATCGGATGTGTACACTTCGGAGTAGACACGGACCG
>Ga0307511_10006810_pt1 | contig 11520 bp, 10 predicted proteins | sample 13_EM_MG_FD_200266 | JGI IMG/M metagenome (GOLD analysis project Ga0307511, IMG submission 200266) | Populus trichocarpa ectomycorrhiza microbial communities from riparian zone in the Pacific Northwest, United States - 13_EM | ecosystem: Host-associated > Plants > Roots > Unclassified | place...
GTGCTGTCGCGCGTGAATCAATACCGGATCGATCTCTCACAACTGCTGGCCGAGCTTCGCAAGGGATACGACCTTCTCGTCCTGGTGAATCCGAACAGCCCAACCGGACAGCACATCCCGCGCGAAGAGCTGGAGATGTTTCTCCGACAAGTCCCGTCGGAAACGCTGGTCTGGATCGATGAGACCTACATCGACTACGCCGGCGCGAACGAGTCGCTGGAGTCATTCGCCGCCAGACGCACGAACATCATCATCTGCAAGTCGATGTCAAAGGTCTACGCACTGAGCGGACTGCGCTGTGCCTACCTCTGCGCATCACCGCACCTGCTCGAACGCCTGCGCGGCATCACGCCGCCATGGGCAGTAAGCCTCCCCGCGCAAGTCGCCGCCGTCGCGGCGCTCAAGGACGTCGGCTACTACGCGGATCGCTATCGTCAGACAGCTACGCTACGCGCGGAGCTGGCGGACATTCTCACGTCATCGATCCCGTCGATCGACATCATCCCCAGCGTGGCGAACTTTCTCCTCTGCCACCTTCCCGAGGATGGACCAACCGCCGCCGATGTCGTCGATCGCCTCCGAACACACGGCCTCTTCATCCGCGATGCATCGAACATGGGAGCGAATCTGGGTGAACACGCGATTCGGATCGCGGTGAAGGATCGCCAGACTCAGGATCGAATAGCTGTCATCCTGCGCAATGTTTGCTCGGCAAGCGAGCGGCTTGCCGGCGTGCACTGAAGCGCATGCCTTCCCCGATCTGGAGCCCATAAGGTACTCTCCCGTTCCGTTCTTCGCCCGCCCTCATGCGTACAGCAGTCTTCTCGATCATCTCCCCGAACTACCGGCCTGCCGCGCGAGTCCTCATGGGCTCGGTGCGGCGGTATCATCCTGATTGGGATCGGTTTGTTCTCGTTGTCGGCGAATCGGCGTCGCGTGAGGAGGAGTCGTTCACTACGGTGCGGCTCGACGCGTTGCCGTTGCCGAATGCGCGGCGGTTCTGTTTTCGCTATTCGCTGCTGGAGCTGAACACTGCTGTGAAGCCGTGGATGTTCGAGCATGTTTTTGCACGCAGCTACGATCGCGTCATCTACATCGATCCCGACGTCGTCCTCTACAGCCCGCTCGCGGAGCTCGATGCGAGTTCGTTTCTGACGCTGACGCCGCATCTGACCGGATCGATTGCTGGCGACGAGCATCCGAGCGAGCGGACGATTCTCCAAGCCGGCGTCTACAACCTCGGGTTTCTTGCCGTGACGCGGAAGCCGTCGCTGGCGCGTTTTCTGGCGTGGTGGAAGGAGAAGCTCGAATACCAGTGCGTCATCGATCTGGCGCGCGGACTCTTCGTCGATCAGAAGTGGATCGATCTCGCGCCCGGGCTTTTTCCTGACGTCACGATCCTTCGTCACGATGGCTACAACGTCGCGTACTGGAACCTGTTGCAGCGGACGGTCACCGGGGCAGGGGAGAGCGCGACGGTCAATGGCCAGCCGCTGCGCTTTTTCCACTTCAGCGGATTCGATCCCGGCCTCCAGTACCTCGTCTCGAAACATCACCACGCGCTGCGGCTCAGCGAAGTCGGCGACGCGCGCAATCTGCTGGACGAATATCGAGTGGCGTTGCGCGCTGCCGGCTGGGAGTCGTTCCGCAACGAGCCCTACGCGCTCGGATTCTTTGCCGATGGAACGCCGATTCCCGACGCGGCGCGAGTGGCCTATCGCGATTCGATCGAGTTGCAGTCGGCCGCAGGAGCCGATCCGTTTCAGCATCCGGAGCTGTTTGTCGGACTTCGCGATGCTCACCGCCGGCCGCCGCTGACGGCAAGAGCGGGCGTGGTGTCGTACCGAATCCTTTCCCGCGCGCGGCCGCTCGTGCGCCTGATCCCGCGCAGCGTGCGCACGGCCATGCGGGAGAAGTTGCTGGGACGCAAGGAATCGGCGCCACGCCCGTTTGGCGGGGAGGCTGCGCTTCCGCCAGGACTCAACATCGTCGGATATGTTGGACGCGAGACGGGTGTAGGCGAGTCGGCGCGACTCTGCCAGAAGGCTTGCGAGACGGTGGGAGTGGCCAACCACGTCATCGATGTCGATCGGACGCACAGCCTTGTCCAGCGCGCGGTTTATCGCGTCAGCATCTACCACGCCAATGCCGATCAGACGCCGGTGCTTCACGAGCGGCTGCGCGGCGTTTTCCATGCGAGCTCGTACAACATCGGCTGCTGGCATTGGGAACTGCCGGAGCTGCCCGACAAGCTGATTCCGTCTGCGCAACCATTGAATGAGATCTGGGCACCGAGCGCGTTCGTGCAAAGCGCCATCAGCCGCAAGGTGACGATCCCGGTCGTGCACATGCCTCACGGGATCGAGGTGACGAACATCGAGCCGTGTTCGCCCGAAGAGCTTGGCGTTCCGCCGAATCGATTCACGTTTCTCTGTATGTTTGACTTCGACAGCGTCGTGCATCGCAAGAATCCGCTCGCTGCGATCGAAGCGTTTCGCCGCGCGTTTGATGAGCAATCATCGGTAGCGTTGCTCATCAAGGCCGCGCATGGAGATAGTCACGCCGAGGAGTTCGCAGCGCTCGAAGAACGGCTGCGTGGGATTCCGAACGTCTACCTCGCTGATCGGTTGCTTTCGCGTGCGCAGGTGAACGGCCTGCTCGCTTCGTGCGATGCCGTCGTCTCGCTGCATCGTTCCGAGGGCTTCGGGCTGATCCTGGCTGAAGCGATGTACCTCGGCAAGCCGGTGGTCGCGACCGGGTGGTCGGGCAACATGGATTTCATGAACAGTGGGAACTCGTGCCCGGTCGGATATGAGTTGGTCACGCTCGATCGCGACTACGACGACTATCCCGCCGGACAACAGTGGGCGGAGCCGGACATCGATCATGCCGCGCATCTCATGCGCCGCCTGTTCGATAACGCCGCCTACCGAAAGCAGATCGGCGATCGCGCAAGCAACACCATCCGTTCGCAGTTCAGCCCCGAGGCGGCAGGGCTGAGGTACTACAAACGGCTTGCGTTTCTTGGGCTGAACGAAGAGTGAGTCTCAGCGATGCACGCAGGGAAGGACCTGCGTTTCCGCGCCGCCCGCGTCGACACCTACCATTGCTCCGATCGTTCGCGCCAGAAACGTCGGCGCGACGTTGTCGTCCCACGTTCCCTGCGCGATGCCGTGCCCGAAGAGCAGCAGCGGCACGTGCTGATCGTCTTCGATTGCCTGGCCGTGAGTCGTGCCGGTGTCGGAGTAGTTCCAGATGTAGCCGGGCTTGAGGAAGACGAAAACGTCGCCGCTGCGGTCGGCGCGGAACGAGAGCCGCATCGCGGCCTCGATCCCCTCGGCCTGCCGGTTGACGGCCATCAGCTCGGTGTTGGTGAGCGCCGTCTGAACGCCGTGGATCTGTTTGGCGGCATCGCGCAGCGCACGCTTCACGCGCTCACCGTCGAGATGCGCGCTGCGAATGCGCATCCAGTTGAGGTAGAGCGCCGGTTCCTCGAAGTAGTTGAAAAGAGCATCGGTGGTCGATGTCTTGTCGGTCACGACCAGGCCCAGACTCTTTGCTGCGAGCTTTTCGAGCTGCCGCCGCTGCGCCGACAGCTCGCCGAGCGTGCGCACCTTCGCATTCGGATTGCGGAAGTCGACGCGGCCGGCGTCACGCCCCATGTCGCGCGCCACCTCGGGGATCGACTGCACGCCGTGATCTGCAGTGATGGCGATCGTGTAGCGGTCGCCGAACTTCGCATCGAGCCAGGTGAAAAACTCTTCGAGCTGGCGATCGGTGCGGACGACGGTGTCGGCGACTTCGAGCGAATCAGGACCGAACGAGTGTCCGAGATAGTCGGGCGATGACAGGCCGACGTAAAGAACGTCCGGCGCGGAGTCCTCCGTGCCGAGGTGCTCGTCATCGATGACGCGCTCAGCGAAAGAGAGGACGAGATCGTTGCCGAACGGCGTGTACGTCAACGCTTCGATGCTGGCGATGCGATGCGGAAACTCGACACCCAGCCCTTCGCGCTTGGCCTTGAATTTTCGCAGCGAAGCCGGATCGTGTGTGATGCGGGCGAGATCGGCGGCGGTGATGAAGTCCGATTGGATCCATTCGTGATGCTGCTTGAGAACATCGGGCACCGTACGATTGAACGCATCCATCGCGCTCTTATTGGCGCGGTAGTAGCTGCTCGATGTGAAGCCGGGGATCTGCGCGTCGAACCAGTACGCGGCCGTGGCCTTGCGTCCGGCCATCAGAATCGCGGCGCGATCCTTGAGCGCGATGCCGATGACTTTCGCCCCGGTAACTTTCTCCTGCAGCCGGTCACCGAGCGAGTCGGATGCGAGATTCATCGGCGAGAAACCACCGCGAGCGCGCTCATCGGCGACGCAGTATTCGGGAGCGGCAGCCACACGATCGAACCAGGTATTGGCCACGATGCCGCTGCGCGACGGTGTGTATCCGGTTCCGATGGCGGCGTGCCCAGGTCCGGTGTAGGTGGTGGCGTAGGGATAGAGCGCGCGCCTGAAGTTTGCGCCATGTTTGAGTGCGCGATTGAAACCGCCGTCGGAAAAGTAAGGCGAGAATCGCGTCAGGTACTCGTATCGGAATTGATCGATGGAGATGACGACGACGAGATCAGGCGCCTTCTGCGCCGCAAGGGGCAGAACGACGATCAGGCAGAGGAGGACGACGAGAAGTCTGCGCATCAGCATGGTCCGCACATTCTCACGCATGCTTTGCCGAAGCGTGCAGGGGATGTGAAATTTTCGTGGTGGGCGGAGGGGGTAACGTCGCAGGAAGCATGAGCTGGCAGTTGTTCGATAACGCCGGCCGCAACCCCGTCTTTTGGAAGAGGGACGAAACCGATGAGCGACGATCTCAAATCAGAACTTCCAGACGCCGACATGCAGGCTGTGCCAATGCGCTCCTCCGCGCCAGCCTTCGTGCGCGCGAGATCGCACGCCAGACCAACATCGTCATCGTGCGCGACGGAAGCTGGGTCGAATAGAAGGTGACGGACGAGGAGATTGAGACATCTGCACCTTGACCTGTCGCCCTCGATGCCACAGAATTTCTATCTCATTGGATCGCCTCCAGTAGAGCATCCCGAAAGACAGCGAAGCTTCGCGAGCGATTACGTGCGGGTACAAGCCGTTTTCCGAGGGAACGCGCCGCTTCCGTTTTGTTCAGTCCGGAACCAAAATACCCTGCCTTTTGAAGCACTCGTTCGAAGGCTTCCCAAGTGCCTCCTTCCACATTGTCTGGATCGCGATAGGCGGCTTTTTCGGCGATATCCTTTTGGACCTTCGGGTAGATCTCGCGGACAGCATCCCAGTCGCCGAAGTACCAGGCCTCCAGCTCTTCGACAGCGATGCGATTCGCGACTCGCCACTCTGATGACGCGCCGCCTCTTCGCGTTTGGAGAGAAGCATTTGCCGCGGCCCGCTCCATAACTTCTTTTAGACTGTGGCAGTCATCGTTGTCACGATCGACGACAACGAATACGCGCCAATTTACTGGAAGCCAGCTATAGCCTCTCAGTCGGGCGGGCAGGTTGCGAAGCAGATCGTCCTTTCCCTGAGATGGATAGACATTGAAAGTAACTTCGTTACCGATCAACCCTGGGAGTAGTTCTCTCAGGAATACTTCCATGGAGCGCTCTTCGACGAGGATCTCAAGGTGTTCGACACTCATGCATTCAATCCGAGCACAGGCGCACCTTGATTGACCATAGGATCACCGATACCGAAGCGTCCCTCGGACCAGAGGTGCCCCAGTAAAGCTCCCGCCGCCATGAATTCCGGGACGCCCTGAATGTCTGTCGCACGTACAGCCTGCGTATAGCCGGCCGAATCTCGGTACAACACCCGTACTTCCTCTGGCCGTAGCGCGTTGACGAAGAACGGAGAGTGAGTCGTCACCAGCAATTGCCCTCGCTCCGAGGCCTTTCGGCATTCCTCCGCCAACTCGGGCAAGAGTCGGGGGTGAAGGAAGTTCTCAGGCTCTTCGATGCCAATGAACGGCGGCGGGTTTGGGTCATATAGCAGTACGAGGTATGCGAGCATTTTTAGCGTGCCGTCAGAAGCGAAGCGCGCGAGTACCGGGCTTTCGAACGGCGCGTCCTTGATTTGCAACAAAAGCCGGCCATCCGGCATCGCCTCGGCGAGCACTTTTTCAATGCGGGGTACGCGCGAACGCAGCACCTGAAATACCTGGTCCAGCCGATCGGGATGTTGCTCCGCGAGATACTGGATGACATTCGCGACGTTATCGCCCGTTCGTGAGAGCCGCTCTTGCGGGCCTGCTTCCGGCTGTCCGCGAGTCTCGTCAACAGAGAAGTAGGATACGTACCAGCCCGTGATGAAGTCGCGTAGTGCGGCGACCCTTGGATGATCGGCGAACTGTCCGAGCGCATTGACCGCAATCAGGTCAGGCGCTTTCAGTGGAATGTCGAGACGCGTCGCCGCGATATCGGGAGACTCTCCGCTGATTGCCTTGCCGTGTCCTTCCCTGTAGTCGAGGAAACGGAAGGGTTTGCCGTGGCTCCCGCGCGTCCATTGCAGCCATTCCTCGCTCACGACCGGCGTACCTTGACGTTCGTCGATTGCCAAGTGATAGGTGATTGGCGAATACCCCGGTTCTTGATACTTGATCTCTATTACCAGCGGCCCGTCGGACCCACGCGTTTTCAACTCTTTTGCTCGACCCCGCCGATCCCAGGCTCGCCGTAGCCCCGACTCAAAGCATTCCGAAAGAAATGCGAAGACGTCGAACACGGTCGACTTGCCGCTCCCGTTTGGGCCAAGCAGAACGGTCAGCGGCGTGATGTTCTTCAGTTCCACATCTCTCAAGGCTCGATAGTTTTTGACCCGCAAATATTCGATGCGAGCGGTCGTCGTCTTCTTAGCAGGCATTGCGGTTTCACTCCAGACCTCGCGTCCATCGTATCCTAGCCGTTGGCCGTGCTCACCGTGATCAAGCCGATGGAGACTTTGGCGGAGAACGCGGAACTGATTTCGGGAGAAGAGATGGTCCCTGGTGCCTACTGCAAAAACATGAAGCTTCCATGGAACGCCCCGTAGCTCTGGCTCAGAACGTTGTGACCCCACGATCCGCGGTATGACGACTGCCCCGGGCGGATCTCGATTCCTACCGTCCCGCCGGACTCAAAGCTGATCAATCCGTGGTGGACGGCCGCCGTGCAAACGGATGAATCGTCCGTGTAGATCCCGGTGCCCCAGACATTTCCTGGCCGGCCGTGTGCGCCGCAGAAGTAGGAGAAGCGCTGGCCGTTCTGGCCGCGGTGGCTGTCCGCCTTCACATCCCAGCCGACGCCGGGCGGCGGCACGGTGGATGTCGTCGATGCTTCGCGCATGTGGACGGAGACTTTCTCGTGATCGATCTGATGGGCTTCGCCCTGTCCTTGTGGCGCGGCGGAGACGATGTTCACGGTCATCGCTGATGGTGCGAAGTCGCAGGTCACCAGCGTCCAGCGATCGCCTTTTCCGCCCCACACGCCGTTGTTGAGGCTCTTGCTCGTGCTGAATCCTTCCATGCGCAGGGCGCGGTATGCGCGGGCCACGCACTCTTCGCCGCTGGTCGCGATCGAGACCTCGGTGCGTCGCATCCAGATGACGCTGCCGAGGAGGGTGGGAGCGAGAACGAGCAGCAGCAGGAGAAACAGGGACCTCGAGGTGTGCGGACGCACCATGTTCAACTCTCCATACTCTTCGGACGATTTGGACCGCGCAGAAACTACCCGGCGGTCGGTGATGAGTCAAGAGAATGAAGGGAATGGGACCGGCGCGACTGCCGGTCCTATCGTCCGCTCGTTGACTACGCGGGCTGCGCAGTCGCGGCTGGGGCCCGCTTTCGCAGAATCGCCGCCGACACCAGCGTCACGATCAGTCCGACCGGGAACGGCTCGATGAAGGTCATCGCGGCGTTGATCAGTGGGTTGTCGAGCATCGCCTTCAGTTTCTCCATCTCTTTTGTCTTCTCCGCGATTGCGGCCTCGGTCGCGCCCTTCTCGCGCAACGCTTCGATCGTGTGCGCGGAGTATTTGTCGGCGAAGTCGGGCATCAGCTTGAAGTAGATGATCTCCCACGACGCGATGTAGAAAACGCACGAGATGAGGGTGATGAGGATGCCCACGCTGAACGCTCTGCCGAAGGTGATCGTCCCGCCGGCGTTCTCGCGATAGGAACGGATGCCGAAGAAGACCAGCAGGAACGACAGGAAAATCGCGGTGTAGCCGATGACCTCGCCGTTCTTGAAGTTGATCGCTCCGCTATTGATGAAGGGGAGGGTGAGAAACATCAGTGCCGAGGAGATCGCGCCGGAGATGAGGCCGAAGATGATGACGACTCGTTTCATGTGAGTTTCCTTTCGCGGCGCAAGGTAAGGTCGAACCGGGATCGTGTCGTCCTGCTTTCGGGTGATTTGGGAGTCAACGAAAGTATGAATCAGGGGATCAGGCCCAGATCTTTCGCCTTTTGCACTGCCTGGACGCGCCGATTGACCTGCATTTTCTCGAACAGGCGCGAGGAGTGCGTTTTCACTGTGTTCTCGGAGACGAAGAGCTTCTCGCCGATCTCGCGGTTGCTCAGCCCCTGTGCGATGAGGGCCAGGATCTCGTGCTCGCGCGCGGTGAGGCCGACTTCCTTCAGCTTCTCGGCATTGAGGACGAACGGACCATCCATGCGAACCGGCACTTCCCGGATGACCACCACTTGTCTGGCCCGCGTCCATCGCAATCCGAAGTAGATGCCGAGCGCCGTGAAGATGAGAGCGACCAGGCCGCCGTAGATTTCGGAGGGATATTCGTGAACGAAGTGTTTGTACTCGATCACCTTCAGCAGGGCGATGAGGACGCCGCCGACCGCCCCGTAGAGCACGACTTGTTTGACCATCGGGGCGAAGTCTAACGTTCCCCCGTAGAATCGAACGAGCCATGATCAAACCGTTGTGGACGTGCCCCGAATGTGGTCGAACGTTCGCGAATCTGAATCAGACGCATACCTGCGCCACGCTCGGCGATCTCGATCGCCATTTCGCCAGGCGCTCGCCGGAACTGCGTGCGCTCTTCGACGCCCTGGCGAAGGCGGTGAAAGCGTGCGGACCGGCGGAGGTCTTGTCGGAGAAGACGCGCATCGCTTTCCATCGCCGCATGTCGTTTCTCAGCGTCTACCCTCGCAAGGATCACCTGATCCTCGGGTTCGTCCTGGCGGAGCGGATCGAGAGTCCGCGATTCGAGTCGGTGCAGACGTTCTCACCGCGCAATCACCTGCACAACATCAGGCTGCGCGGCATCAGCGAGATCGATGATGAGGTTCGCGAATGGATTCGTGCCGCGTACGAGGTTGGCGAACAACGACATCTGCGGCGATGACGCTCATCGCTCGATGTCCTCGACGAATCGACTGATCGCCGCCACCGCCTCCCGAGGCTGCGTTTGAAGCAGCATGTGCGGAGCGTTGATCTTCACCGTCGAGACATCCGACGAAAGCGCCGCAATCTCCTTCGCATTGTGCCTCGGCACGATCATGTCCCGCGAAGCGCGCAGATAGAGGATCGGAACAGGACACTGCAACAGCTCTCTCGAAACATCGACCTGGATCACTTCCCGAATTCGAAATGCGATGACCTCGGGTGTCACTGCGGCGATCGCGCTTTGAAACGACTCGCGCAGCTCAGGCGTCGAGTAGCGGCCGAGCATCGCTTTGGCGCTGGAGAAATAGGGATAGAGCCGGAATGCGAAATCAGGAACGAGGTGACGAAGCCAGGCGATGCGCGGCCGGCGTGGATTGCGAATGAACGTCACGCAGAGAATGACCGCCTGCAGGCCGGGCGGATTGGTGGCCGCGGCCATCAGCGCGAGCGGCCCGGAGAATGACTCGCCGAGGATGATGAACGGCTCGTTGGTGGGAAGCGAGCGAAGGACCATTGGCAGAAGCGCGTCGTATCCGAGCTTCTCGTTGCCGGGATAGGCAACGACGACCGGCCCCAGCCACGACGGCAACTGTTCGAGGAAGGGACGAAACAGGATTCCGGTGCCATCGAGTCCCGGAAGAAGAACGATTGTCGTGTCCCTCATCAATCATTCCCACGGCAAACATCGCCCGTCGTTGTCAGCATTATTTTGATGCGCTCTTGGTTTGTACGCGGGATTGACGCGTTTCATACGGCCATCGTAATCCGGCCGTGTCGTGCAGCGCATACACTTGGCGGATGACGATCACGGGCTCGATTCTCGCCGCACTGGCTGCCATCGCTCTGTTGCTTTCCGGCCCCGGAACCCGTTGGGGATGGTGGAACTTCAAGATCGGCCTGCTGCTTTTCGCGGTCGCATTTCTGGCCGGCTTGATCGGATTGCTGATCTCGGGCATCGCCTGGCTGCGAACACATCAGAATCCAGCGGCCGCGATTGCCGCGATCATCTGCGCGCTGATCGTCTTTCTCCCGCTCACGCAGCTCGCTGGCGCGTTCGGCAAGCCGCGCATCCACGACATCAGCACCGACCTGAACGATCCGCCTCGTTTCTCCGCGATCCTGCCGCTGCGTGCGAAGGCGCCGAACAAAGCTCCCGACCGTATTGACGACGCCACCGCTTCGATGCAGCGTGCCGGCTATCCCGATCTCGTCACACTCGAACTGCCCATCCCTGCCGACGCCGCCTTCGCCAAAGCCGTCGATGCCGCGAAAGAAATGGAGTGGGAGATCGTCTCGACGCGTCCCGCCGAGGGCATTCTCGAAGCAACCGCCAGCACCGCCTGGTTCGGCTTCCGCGACGACATCGTCGTACGCGTCCGCCCCGACGGAGCCCACAGCCGCATCGACGTCCGCTCCGCATCGCGGGTTGGCCGCGGCGATGCCGGCAAGAACGCGGATCGGATTCGGCGTTATCTACATCTACTAACATCTGAAAACTGATCCACTTGCACAGCCATTTCGCGTCGAGCACCGGTCGACGTCCGCACATCGTCTGCTGTCCTATAATTCCATCAATGGCCCCAAACGCTTCCGACCTGGCAGCGATGACTGCTTTCGCCGCAGAACATGGTAATCGTCTCCATGCGCGTGTCGTTTCGCTGTTGCGAGAGAGCGCATGGCATGTCCTCGTGAGTCCTTATTATCGCGACAATGCGACAGATAAGGCCCGTGAGGCCGACATTATCGCAGAACGCGAGTTTCCAGTTCATAACATGTTTAACAACTACGCTGGCTGTATTCGCCTGCGACTGATCATCGAATGCAAATACCTCTCAGAAGAGACGCTATGCTGGTTCGACGTAAAGGACACGCAACGCACAATTGATTTGATCGTCAGCAACACGCCGCTCAAACCTCCCAATGAACACATTGGAATGGACTCGCATCATTGGTACTCAACCTCCGCTGTGGCCAAACTTTTTGCCTCAAAACCAAAGGGGACCGGCCGCGGAAAAGAACCTGAGCAGGAGGCTCTGTTCTCCGCTTTTGACAAGGTTCTCAACTCGCTCCTCTACTATCGATCCGTGCCGACAATCA
>Ga0307511_10006811_pt1 | contig 11519 bp, 11 predicted proteins | sample 13_EM_MG_FD_200266 | JGI IMG/M metagenome (GOLD analysis project Ga0307511, IMG submission 200266) | Populus trichocarpa ectomycorrhiza microbial communities from riparian zone in the Pacific Northwest, United States - 13_EM | ecosystem: Host-associated > Plants > Roots > Unclassified | place...
CTTCTTTCCTTTTTTATTATCATCAAATTAATTACTACAAAATATCATCCATTTCAATCTCTCTCTCTATATCTCTATCTACGAATTCAAACACTCTCTCTCTCTCTCTCTCTCTCTCTCTCTCTCTCAATCAACCAGGTAAAGAAGAAGAAGAAGCAGAAGCAGAAGCAGAAGAAGAAGAAGAGTAAAGATGAGTGGCGTACCAAGAAAGCAAAACCTCAACCCCAAGGTTCGCGTCATTGCCAAAATCAGAGGTTCCTCACATCTTGACGGTCTTTCAACTTCTTGGATTTCCGTTCACAATAACATACGTGACGGCATTTTTTCTCACTCTCTCACTTTTTCTCTTGGAGACCGACCAGTTGCTACCAGGTTATTAATTATTTTATCTTTTTCTAATTAATTTTTGTGTTAGGTTAGTAGCATTTGTGCTCTATTTGGCTGTTTAGGTTGGATGGAAAACTCTAGATTAGGTATTCATGTTTTTTTTAATTGATTTTCTGTTATTGCTGTTGCTGTTGTAGTGGTGGTGGTGGTAGGAAGGAGGCTTATGTGGTGGATTATTGCTACGAACAAAACGAGAAAAATGATTTGGTTTTTGAAAGAGAAGTTAAGCCTTTTATTAATGAAGTTTTTGATGGCCGTAATGCCACGATTATTGCTTGTGGAGCAAGGGGCACTGGAAAATCCTACCTCTTTCAGGTCCTTTTCCTCATTTTTTTTATTATTATCATCAATTTTTTATTTATTTGCTGACATGTGAGAGTGAGAGGTGTTGTTTGATTTTTTTCAAGGGTACGGATGATGAACCGGGTCTGACAGTGTTGGCTGTGGATGAAATGCTTCGATTGGCTGCGGATAACGGGAAGTCCATTGCCGTTTCCTTTTATGAGGTTGATCAAGATCATCATGTCAAAGACTTGTTGGATCCCAATCGACAACAAGTTTTTGTATTGAAGGATGCTCATGGAAAAACACAATTAAAAGGACTTTCTCAGGTGTGATAATGTTTATAAAATATTTATGGTTTGATTTTGGTCAGAGATACTATTGATGATGGTTTCTGTGTTGCAATTGAATTGTTGTTTTATTTGTTTTCGATGTCTTTTGTTTCAGGTTTCGGTGACATCCGTGTCTCAATTTCACAATTTCTATGGTGGTGGGACTAATCCACGTAAATCGATTCAGAAAGCAGTGACTGAACTTCCCAAGAGAAGTCATAAAGGGTTGATAGTATATGTATCGTCTCATGGTGGAGAAAAGTTGGACGTTTCTGTCAGCAAATTGAATTTTGTTGACTTGGCAGGTTAAAACCAAACTCTTTTTGTATACATTTTCATTTTTTCATTTGGTTTTTTTGTTAGAGTCTAAATCCTTGGTTGTCATCTTCGTCATTGTTGTTGTGTTTGTTAGGTTATCAGGATGCTAGAAGGAAGAGTATTGATGGACATAATTTGGTTGAGAGTACAAGGAATATTAATAAGTCCATTCATGCCATTCATAATGTTGTTTACTCTTTGAAAGCTAATGAAACTCATGTGCCATACCGGGAAAGTAAGATCACTACCATGTTGCAAGATTCACTAGGAGGGGCTGGCAGAATTTTGATGGTCACTTGCTTAGTGAGTTTTGGCTTGTTCAATTTCATAAGAGTTTTTTAAGTCAGTTTTTTTTTTCAATTGTTCTATTTCTCACCCCTGAATGCAGAACCCATCTTTTTGCCAAGAATCTATTTACATGGTGAAATTAGCATCTCGTTCTTGTCAAGGAAGTAGTTGGGCTATCACAGACTCCACAAAGAAAGCCAACAGCTCAGCAAGACCAATGGTGCCTTCTTCACATAATAGCCGGATGCTTGGTAGTGTTTCCACATCTGTGAAGAAACAAATTGTGTCTCGAGGGCACATTTCTGGAAAAAAAGCACACTGTTCAACTTCCACACTGAAAGCTAGGTATTTTCTATCATACCTTGTCAAATGAAATTACAAGGCATTTTGTTCTCCAACCGTTTCCAATTGAATTTTTTTTCTACTTGAAGGAAACTGTTTGATGAGTCAAGTGATTTGATATCTCAGAAGGTACTTGGTTTCTTACTACTTTGTTCCTGGTATCCACCAAACAGTTTTCTTACTGCTTCATGAAAAAGAAGAAGAAACAATGATAAAGGAAACAAAACAAAATCATACATACAAGTAAAATCTTTAGGTAATTGAAAGAAAACACCTAGGCTAATCTATGTAGTTCATGTATTAGGTCGTGGGAGTTTGTTTTTGAAAAGTGTTTATGCCATGGGAAGAAGACATACATTTCCTTGTGCTGTTGTTGTAAAGCTAAAATGAATGGCTATGTTATATTAGAAATAAACAATGTTTCAATAGTCAGTGCAGGACTCTGTAGGGTATTTCTAGCTTTACCTAGAATAGAATAATCTTCTGAGTTCGTGTATTAGGATGTGAGACTTTGTTTGAAAAAGTGTTTGTATGAGGGGAAGTAAATTTACATCCCTGGAGCACTTGTGTATAGCTAAAATGAATGAATGATTTGTTATACAAGAAATTAAATACGGTTCTGACTTATGATAAACCTCTCTAGATTACTGTGCAGCCAAGTTCCTCAAACAATGTTCCAACAGTTGAATCTGTTATGCATGAAGAGGTATAGTTTATCTAGATTTTCCCTGTTATTATCTATCAAAAGAATGCATTTGGTATTTTCATGACATTTGCTGATAAAGCTTCATTTTGTACAGGACCAGCTCACTTCAAATGTTGCCAAAGAAGCATCATCTTTGGAACTAGTAATGTTTTCCCTCAACTGCTTTTAGTTATCTTCACGTCTCTTTTAGATTATAATATCTTGCAAATGTCTGAGCGATTAATATCTGATACAGGAAGGTGTATCATTGTTCACTCATGAGGATTCAAACTCTGTTTCTGTGGTGGGTACATGCCATGAACATTAAAATTTTACAGTTAATGTTGTTTAGAAAAAATACAGATCTAAAAGTTTCATTACCTTCTCAGGATGTTTCTCCTGTAGCAGCAATTTCTAGTACTTGTGAAACTACAATACTTGATAAGGTAAATAGCTACTTACTTGATGAACCTTAATCTTTGCTGCTGTTAATTTTACAGTTAATGTTGTTTATAAAAAAATACAAATCTAAAGTTTCAGTACCTTCTCAGGAAGTTTCTCCTGTAGCAGCAGTTTCTAGTACTTGTGAAACTACAATAATTGATAAGGTAATTAGCTACTTATTTGATGAGCCCTAATCTTTGCTGTAAAATTAACTGTTAGTCTTACAGTTAATGTTGTTTAGAAAAAATACAAATCTAAAAGTTTCAATACCTTCTCAGGAAGTTTCTCCTGAAGCAGCAGTTTCTGTTACTTGTGAAGCTACAATACTTGATAAGGTAATTATCTACTTACTTGATGAGCCCTAATCTTTGTTGTTTATAATGTTTAGAAAAATACAAATATAATTCCAATTCTTTCTCAGGAAGCTTCTCCACTAGCTATTTCCAGTACTTGTGAAATTACCGTACTTGATAAGGTAATCAGCTACTTACTTGATGAGCCTTAGACATGGAAAAAACCACAATTGTTTATGGTTCCTTGTTTGTGATCTAGATGCTTTTTAAAACTCCCTAGTTAATAGTAATAGATCTTTCATGTATGTTATGATCTACTCATGCAGGCTGACGAGGACCAAAACAAAACTGTGCTTTACACTGGAGAGTTATCTATGTTCAATGAAGGTATAGAATAAAATATGCGATACTAATGATTTAATAGACAATAATGCCGTTCTCTTGTGTAATCTTCTTATTTTACCAGGTAAAAAAATAGACAAGGAAAACAACAGTTCAATTGTCAATCAAGGTGGATCGCCACCCATTAGCGCACAATTGCAAGAACTATCAAACAGTTTGAAGTTACTATGTTCCTCAACCCCATCGTGCATGGATATAACACTAAAAAATGATGCATTTCACAATCAAACTTCAACTGATATCGGGGAACCAACAACTCCCAGTTCAAGTATGAGAGTAACAAATAGGGAAATTACAAGCTTTTGTAGTCCATGGGAAAAATTCAACGCCCGCAGCACTGGGATGAAGGTTAAATCTACATTCTCTTTCCTTTATCTCCTCTTTTCAAATGCTTATCTGCAATTGCTAACATCAACCTTTTGTTCTGTTGTAGAACTCACTTGTTCAAGATTATCTTAGATTGTTGAACACAGCTGACAAGTAAGTACACTCTGTCAATTTTGATTATGTTTCTTGTACTACTTTTAATTCTTGTTTGCTTCTGTTTAGGTACTTATACTATAATCTGACTTCTATTTTGATAGAAATTTCACAATATATACATATTGTGAAAGCTGCCAAGCTGTTTCTTTATTGTGACATAACACTCGCAGCTACCATAACTGAGATTTTATAGTAATTATTCATAGTTGATTATGCAACATTAATACCTGTGTATTACTGTTTTCTATCTTCACTTGACAAACTAAACTTGGTACTTTTCTTCTTTGTTAACAGGGAAGAATTGAGGAAATTGAAGGTGATTAGCGTTTCTAATTTTGTAAATATCAATGTGTGCTGTCTTATTGCTGGCATGTGATATGAATTAGAGTGATGCTTCATGCAGGGTATTGGAGAAAAGAGAGCTACTTCCATCCTTGAACTTCGAGAAGATTGTCCAGAGCCATTTAAGAATGTAAGCATTTTTGGAAAAGCTTTTTACATGGTGTTATTGTCTTTTTATTTCATTTGTAATTTAGTTAATGATTGTCAAGAATCATTATTGGTCAACAGCTTGATGATTTGAAAGACATCGGACTCTCAGCCAAGCAGGTTTTCTCTTTAATTCCTATAGAACTGTCTTCATATCGACTTTTCAAAATCTGTCTGTCAAATACGTTCACTAAAAAACCAAATGCAATTTATGTTTATTATTAATATTTTGTTTGAAGTGCAGGTAAAAGGATGGCTTAAAAAGGAAGTTGGGGGACTCTTTGATTAGCATGGCAGCTATGATTAATATGTTGGTTTGGAAGATAATTTACTTTGGGCAACCGAAAGTTGCTTTGAAACTTAATTAGAATTGATTGTAAAGTGGTTACTATATATATATAAATTTGGCATGCATTATTATTCATCGTTTTGAATTTTAATCTAGTACTGTATTGTTTTTTCAAATTTAATGTTGAAAGTGACACACTTGAAATGAGATAAAAATTTGAAGAACAGGTTTATTTACTTGAGTGGTACAAGATAGATTGTGTTTCTGTTTAAAAAATGGAGGGACATGACAATTAGGGATGACAAGTAACAGAGAGGCCTTGAAGGAAAGAGGAAAAAATGAAAATTCTTTGGATACAAGAAAGCATGAGAAGGAGAGTGGAGGGATGTAATAGAACACAATTTCCTAGGGTCACCAGGCAGCTGGTATAACACTTATCAGGCTCACGAAAATGTCTGTCAGACATTGTGATGAAGCAAGGCTTGCATTTCTGGCAGCATTCGTCGTCTCGCATTCTGAACTCTATTATTTGCAGTGCTAGCTGTGGCCGCTTTGATGGCCCGCCATGGCCAACATATATGCCTGACCTTATTGCATCTCCGCTCTTTGCTCTCTGCTTCTTCTACTTGCCTTGTTAGCTCCTCAATTCGCTGACGAAGTCCTGCGGCCCTGCTATCAGCTAGCTGCAGAGACCTCTCTGCTGCTGCCTGGGCAGCCATTGCAGCAACTGCTAGTTCATCTTTCAGCTTTAACTTGCCATTTGATATCTCTAAATTAGCCTTTGTTTTCTCCAGTTCTTGTTTCAAGATAACAACCTGATGACACCAACAATTTTAGCATTTGCCTTGAAAACAAAATGGAATTCAGCATTGGAATTCAAGAGCAGCTTGTTCAAGTAAACACAACATTGGTCCCCCCCCCAACCAGGCAATGTGGAAGTGATTTTGTTTACCAATTTTTCACGTTCTTCGATTGCTTTTTTCGCAGCTTCCACTTCCAGCTCGCAAGCTTCTCTCCATCTCACAACCTCTGCCTCAGTTTCTTTTATTTCTGTCAGGAGTTCCTCAACCTTTGCCGTGAAAATAAAAAAGAACATAAGAATTGAAGTCAGCAAGGAAAGGAGCTTGCTTTATGAATGCATGCAATCTCAATCAAACCAATGATTACATTTTGAGCTTGCACCCTCTCTCTATCTTCCAACTCTTTTATGTACAGTATGTTCTCTGCAATTTCTTTATCTTGTTTTTGCACAAGGCTTTGTAATCGCTCAGCATCTGACCTGACATGTAAAAACCAATTAGTAATCACAAGCAAGCAAGCAAAACCAAGCATCTTTTTTTTCACAGGAAGCATTCGGTGGTCTAAGAAATATGCAGTCCTGTGGCTTCTCTTGTCTCCACCCAAGTTTCACACCATTTAGATCTTCCTCTCGTTTTCTTACTCTGTTCAGAATAAAACTTAATGTGCAGTCACATTTATATGCAAAGAAATACGCGGGCATAGCAGTTAGAAACTAAAATACCTAGATTCTTCCAGAGATCTCCTTAGTTGACTGTTTTCGAGCCGTAAATTCTTCATTATTCTCTCCATAGTTGAGGCCTGAAAACGACATGTGCAGTGTCAGACTGTGTAAGGGTGTTTCCTTCTACGTATGTTAATGGACACAGCACAGGATATCTAGCATTCCCACTACCAGAAAACTGGACACAATTTTTTGCTAAAAGCTGCCATATTTTCCATTACAAATGAGATGGATCCATGTGAACATACAAGACTAATCTAAAATTTATCTTTGCAAATAATGTAATCAGACATACCAGACTAACAACCTCCTCTTCACATTCACTGCCATCTGATTTAGTACTTGCAGCAGCAGAAGCATTAGTGGTATTGCTACCAGCTCCTGAACTTTCCATGGATTGTTCATTACTCCCACTTCCCATCATGAAACCAAATCCTACTCTCTGCAACCCGCGTTCTGCAAACTGCAACAAAGCCACCCTCTTCTGCTCGTTGTTCCCTTTTATCTTATTCAAACTCCTCTCCACAGCCTCCTTCTCCACCAAAGCAACCCTTAACAAGCTATTGATGTCTCGATTCTCCTCTGTCAAACTCACCACACTACTCTCCAATTCCCTTATTTCCTTCTTCTTCATCTCGTTGAACTCATTTACTTTTGATTCCGCCTCACTTGCCAGCCTTGTAATTGCCTTGAATTCCTCCCAAACCGACCTCAATTCATCATCTAGATCCAATTCTTCCCTGTTCTCTTCAGTATCAGATCTCTCAATTAAATTTTCATCATGTACACACTCTGTTAATTTCACCAGAGATTCCTTCACAGGCCTTACTAAATCCATATTGATCTTCAACAAGAACCCATTCTTGTCCCTAGCCTCTTTTATCTCAAGCTCCAGCTTGTCATTCCTCTCTCTAAGAAATTCCATTTCTTTTTCTAGTTTTTCCATTGTCAGATATGCCTCATCAATCCTTTTAACAAACCCATCTTCTTTTTCCTTGAAAGAGGCCTCGAGTTCTCTAACTTGGTCACGAAGAGAGTCTCTCTCGTGGGAAACTTTTTGGATAGCTAATTTGAGCTGGGAGTTGTTATCGAGCGCATCATCTCTTTGTTGCTGGAGGAGGAGTAGGTTTTCCTCCATCAAGGAGGATTTTCCTTGAATGGTATCAAAAGAGTGTTGGAGAGATTGAAGCTGAGAGAGGAGATCATGGTGGTCAGAGATAATGATGTTGGCATTGGTTGGGGAATCAGCAAGGTCATTGATGTAGGGCTGAGGAGGGTTTTGTGAGGTGGTTTCCATGGTCCATTGATTGGATATATCTGTGTGTTGATGAGGAAGAAGAAAAGAAAGTTTGGTTAGAGGAAACTTGAAAACCTAACAGTCAAAGGAAGGCAAGAAGGTCAGGTGGTGGTAGTAGTCGTAGGATGACAGTTTGAGTATGATGGGTTTTGGCGGGCAAGATGAAGCTACCAAATACCAATACCATCCTTGCTTCGGCTGGTTGGGCTGAGCCTTTAAAATCTTAATGGTCACCGGAGATGAGATGAGACTACTAAACCCAGTTCATCATTTCGGTTTTGGATTCTGAATCAATTAGAAACTAAAGTTGGAATTTTTATTTGAATCATAATTCAAGATTTATTTTTATAAATAACTTTGGATTATAATAAATTAAAGTGACTTTTAAGCTAGATTTATGTTTAATAAAAATAACTCAAAACAACATTTTTGAGAAAAGAAAATAACAATATAAGTTAAACTTTAATAATATTTATAATTTCTTTTCGGGTAAAAAATTCCAAAATAACTTAATTCAATTTATAAAAAAAAATATAATGCTAAAGACTTGTTTGTTTAGGTTACTAATGGTATATATTGAAAGGATATAACGTAATTGCAGTATGATACAAAATTACACAATCTAAGTTTATGTAGTTCAGACAATAGAGTTTCTCTAAATTTAGTTAAAATTAAATAATAATAATAATAAAGATCATCAGTTTTTATTCATAGCTTTTCAAAGATATTCATTTTCTTAATATAAAATTATTGAATCTATTTTTAGAGGTTTAGTCCATCTAAACTTATATTATAGAATTAAATCTTAGAAAAGACTACCGTAATTTTTTATTTTTTCTTTTGTATAGACTAATTCCATTTTAAATGTTTGTTAAAAGTTTAATAGCTCGATACTTGTCGCACTTATAGATGACATTATTCTTTTATTGTATCAATCATTATAGATGTAAAGACATTATATTATGAATTATAACGGTGCAGTAATGATTTTGTCATTTGAAAAGAATTTTGATTATCTAAGAGCAATTTTATCTTTTCAAAAACACTAATTGGTCATTAAGTATTGCTAAGGTTACTTTTGTCTTTTCAATTTTCTCAAAATAATATAATTATTTATTTGCCTCCACGATTAAAAAAAAATTGAATTGTTGGGGCAAAGGAGTTTATGCCTTTATATATTTGCAAGATTATTGAAGGGCCTTTCTACCTTTACATTTGAGGAAAAGTAAGAAAAGAGTTTAAGGGTGATTTTATCTTTTCACGCTAGGTTTTTTGGTGCATGAGATGTGTCCGCGATCTTATAGTGGTGCATGCGATGTATCTCATTGGCCAAACATATTGTTCCATCATGTCATTAGAAGTGTCGCCTCGTCCTCTTTCTCATGGTGTGACACGTCGTGGTGATTGATGAATGGTTTTTCAGTGGTGGTTGTTTCTTTTTCTTTTCCTTCTTGCTTTTCACTCTTTCCCAGCAAAACCGCACACACCTATCTTCTTTTTCGTTTCGTTTCTTAATTTAGTCCTTAGGTTTTTTATTGTTTATTTTAGTCCTTGGCCTTTTGGGAAAGTTTTTGATGTTATTAATTTCATCATTGAATCAAAATTTGTCATTGGTTATTGTTTCCGATTCGGTCCTTCTTCATTTGAATTCTAATTTTCTTCCCGACTCTTTTTTAAAAGTTTTGTTGTTTTTAATTTCATCATTCAATCAAAGTTATTATTTTATTTTATTTCAATTTAGCCCTTATTATTTTGATTTCCTTTTCTTTTTATTAAAGTTTTGTTCTTTTCAATTTATCACTCTAATGTTAATTTTTTTGACGCACTTTAATTTATTTTTTTATTTTGATTCTCAGATTTTTTATGCCCTCATTCTTTTAATTATATTTTTTGTGGTATATATGTTTTCCCCAGTTTCATCATTTGATGTTTGATTTGTTAGGGATTGAGTTTTGTAGCTTTTATTTTTATTTTTCATCCTGCTAATCTAGTGACACGGGTCATGAGTTTTAAGAGCTGGTACAATTAGAGATTCATTTTTTTTGAAAAAAATGTTTTGTTTTGTATTTAATTTTTGAATGCTTTATTTTTATTTTATGTTGATGAGCTTTATTTTATAAAAAAAATTATTATTTTGAAATAATATTTATGATATATTCGAACTTGCATAATTTTTTTTATTCACTCAGTTTCATGTATGTTTATATTTCTATTATATTTTATTTATTTTCATAAACAAATTTGGTTGGCACAAATGAATAAATGTCTCATTTTGCGATATTAAATATCTTGATCTACATTCATCCATCACTTTTTCTAGTCTTTTTTAGTTGTTGTTAATAATGTTTTTTGTTTATTTATATTGTTGATTATCGATTTATTGTTTTGATTATAATTTTTTATTATTAAAATTATGTTATTTTAATTTTTTTTAAAGAAAAATAAATCTTGAAACACAAATAATCTGTCCAATCCATGATGGGCTTGGACCGGGTTTTTATAACTTTGCCAAAATCCAATGTTAAACCCATCATCATCAAGGCCCAATGTTTTACATAATTGAAGGGTCCATTGGGCTCCTCCATCACGTGGATGATCTCATTCAATTCTCATTTTCTCTAGACCCCACGTGAGTTCGAAAGTTTCCCAAGTCACGGTCATGTCGTTCGTTAATGGGTAAACTTCATTGTCGTCCTTATAATTTATCAACGCTCTATTTCTACAATCAAAGTTTCAGGAATTGCCGCAATCCCCATATGAACTAATTTCATTCATGAAAATACCTTAAACTTTGACTTGACACAAGTGTGGCTAGAATATTTATAAACCTATATTATGTACCTTAAAACATACGATTGAGACTTGTAGAAACAATAAGGATGAAATTGAAAGAAGTTAGATTATAGGAGCATAGGTGAAAAAGTAATAAACATATAGGACCTAAAATATACATTATTAATCCTGTATGAATTCTTTAATGAATTTAAAGGTGTTTTGCTGGAGTGCTTACTTGGAAAGAAAAGGGTTCCATTTTTGCCTCATATATATATATATACACGTATAAGAGTTGGGTTTTCTCACTTACATTTCTCTCCCTGGAAACTCTCTCTCACTTTTTTTTCCTCTTTGATTTTTTTGTGTTATTGGTCGATCATCATCTCCATCAACTTTCCTGTTCTCTATCCCGCCGAATCCAAATCTCTCTGATCTCTATCCGTCTCTCTTTTACTGGGTACGTCACCATCAACAACCCATCTCAGATCACATAAAGCACGCAGTTTTTTTTAAGGGAAAAAGGCCTTTTTTGTGTGTTTAATTTCTGTTATACCGTTTAGCTGTTAAAAACCTGAATTCTGAATGGTGGGTTATCGTCAAAATGCAGATACAAGGCATCCTGTTTTGAATTTTCCATGCTGTCCTTTTGTTTTTATAATTTTTATGGTGATCTGGTACTGAATATATGTTGATCTTGCTTGTTTTGGAGCAATCCTTTATGTATTTCTGTTCTAGAGTTGAATAGTCTCTTGCAGTTTGAAAAAGTTTTAATCTTTATGTGTTTCTATGGAAAGTTTGCTGTTAATGTTATTGAAATGGAAATATGATTATTGTTTTTCCTTCCTTTTTTTTTCTGATTTTGAGATCACTTTCCTTTTCATTTTGGTAAAT
>Ga0307511_10006812_pt1 | contig 11519 bp, 6 predicted proteins | sample 13_EM_MG_FD_200266 | JGI IMG/M metagenome (GOLD analysis project Ga0307511, IMG submission 200266) | Populus trichocarpa ectomycorrhiza microbial communities from riparian zone in the Pacific Northwest, United States - 13_EM | ecosystem: Host-associated > Plants > Roots > Unclassified | place...
TCTCGGCGGCGTCAATGGCGGCCCAATCGGCATAGCTCACGACGCGGGCAACGCGCCTGCGGAGCTGCGCCAGGAGCGCATCGGGGTTACCGGAGCGCCGCAGCGCATGCGCGGGCAGATCAGCAAGAACGGCTTGAGCCGTGGCCAGGCCGCAGGCGCGATTGGTTCCGATCGTCCCGTTCGGACCCCGCTTGCTCCATCCACAGGCGTAGAGACCGGCAAAGGCGGCTGAGTCGAGGACGACACGTCCTTCGACATTTGCGTGCACACCCCGGCGGTCATCATAGGGGACGCCCGCTAGAGGCGCCGTCCGGCGGCCGACACTGCGAAACACCAGGCCACAGGCGATGTCTTCGACAGCACCCGATACCTGCTGCGCGAACGCGATTCGTTCGACACCGGTCTGCCCCTTGATGACAACGGGCGAAAGGCCGAAGCGGAAGATGCATCGCCGCGGCTTTGCCGGGGAGGCTTGCGAAAAAGCCCGGAGCAGCGACAGCTTCTCGGTCAATTCCGGATCGTGCGGATTTTCAGCGACGAAGTCGCCAATTGCAACGTCGCGGCCGTCGATCGACGGATCGCACGCCTCGAGTTCGAGAAACTCGCGCAACTCCTTGCTGCTGAACCTCGCCTGGGCGGGAGTGCCGCGGCCGACGACGTGAATGTCGCGGACGCGACTTTCGGAGAGGGCTTCAAGCGCATGAGCCGCGATATCGGTGCGGCGCAGTTCGTCCGCGGTTTTCGCCAGGATGCGCGCGACGTCGAGCGCGACGTTGCCATGGCCGATGATCGTCACGGCTTCGCAGGCGAGATCGAAGTGGGCGTCGCGGTAGTCCGGATGGCCATTGTACCAGGCGACGAAATCGCCGGCGCTGTGGCTGCCCGTCAGGTCCTCGCCCGGAATTTCCAGGGAGCGGCTGACATCGGCGCCGGTGGCGAGGATCACCGCGTCATAGCTGTTCCGCAGTTCGTCGATCGAGACGTCGCGCCCGGCCGAGACCCCGCCGATGAACCGGAAGCCCGGCATCGTGGCGATCCTGTCGAAGGCCGTCGTGACCTGCTTGAGCTTGGGATGATCAGGGGCGACGCCGAACCTGACCAGGCCGTACGGCACCGGGAGTTGTTCGAACATGTCGACCGCAACCGGCGCGCCCGAGCGGAGCAGCGCCTCCGTCACGTAGAAGCCGCTCGGACCGCTGCCGATCACCGCGATGTGGAATACGCTCGCAGCGGCCATCGGGATCTTGTCATCGTCCGAGCGCCTGCCTGCGCGCATCGGCGCCGGGCAGCGGTGGCAGGCGAGCGGAGACGACCGGTGTTTCGGCGGCCTTCTTGCGGTTGACCGTGATCCAGTACTTCTTGTCGGCGGCAAGCCGATAGTCCGGTTCGATCGCGCCAACGGGGCATGCCGGAACACAGCCGCCGCAGTCGATGCAGTTGTCCGGATCGATGTAGGTCATCGTCTCGCCGAGATGAAAGCACTCGACCGGACATACCGTGACGCATTCGGTGTAACGACAGCCCTTGCAGTTGTCGGTGACCACATATGCCATCGTGTTCGACTCCAAATCGTCAGTCGCGTTGCATCTGACCGGACGCAAGTCGCGGACCGGTCTCCGTGGGCACGCCCGTCGTTCAGAGCTTGCCGACCTGAACGAGGACGTCCGAGAAGGTCGGAGCACGGCCGAGATCGGCAAAGGCGGGCGGTGTCAGCGCATGGACGGTCGCCCCCCTGCGGTTCGAGCGCTGCCAGTAGCCGGAGGGAGCGACGACGACGCCCGGCATGACATCGGATGAGACAGTCGCGAACGCCTCGAATGAGCCGCGGTCGTTGAACACGCGTATCGGTGTTCCGGCCATGATCCCGCGTGATTCCGCGTCGTCCGGGTGCAGGAGCACCGCCTGCTCCTCGCCAGCGTGGGCGGTCTGCGCCGGCATATTGGCGTAGTTCGAGTTCAGAAACGCGTGGCTTTTCGGCGAGATCAGGCTCAGCGGATAGCGTTTGGCGAGCCCCGGTGCCGATTGCGGGTTTTCGTTCGGCGGGATGTAGTGCGGCAAGGGATCCACCGTCGCGCCATCTTGATCGCCGTTGTAGCCCTGGCGGAACAGCGGTACGACGAAGTTGCCGATGCCTGCGGCCGTCGATTTGAATTCGCACTTGCCCGACGGTGTCGGGAAATTGCCATCGCGATGCGGCGCCCAGTGGTCCGGAGCCGGCATGCTGAGGCGCGCGTAGCCCTTCGTCCTGACATCGTCGAGCGCGATGCCTTGCAGGACCGGACTGCTCCAATCCAGGGCCGCCTCGATCATCTCTTCATCGGTCCGGAAGAATGATGGATCCGTGAGCCCCATTGCCTTTGCGAGACGGCGGAACAGCTCGGTGTTGGGGACGGCTTCACCCAGTGGCGCGATCGCCGGGTTGTTGTAGGACAGATAGAGGTGTCCCCACGAGAACATGATATCCGTCTGCTCCAGCTGGGTGGTCGCCGGGAGAACGATGTCGGCATATTTCGCCGTATCGGTCAGGAAATGTTCGCTGACGACGGTGAACAGGTCATCGCGCGCCAGACCGCTTTCGAGCTTCGACTGTTCGGTCACCATGGCCATGGGATTGGCGTTATAGACGAACAGCGCCTTGATCGGCGGATCGAAGCCGAGTTCACCCGTCAACGCCGGCCCGAGCCGCCATGAATTCAGCACGCGCATCTTTTCCGGCTGCAGATCAGGCCGCATCAGCACGTCCCACTTGACGGGAAACGCCCAGATCGGCAGTTGCAGCAGGCCGCCGCCGACATGCTTCCATGCGCCGATCAGGCCGGGCAGGCAGGCGATCGCGCGCACGGTCTGACCACCGCCGGCGTGGCGTTCGACGGCCACGCCGATGCGCAGCACGGCCGGCGGCGTGGTCGCATATTCCCTTGCCAGCCTGATGATGTCATCGACGGGAATGCCTGTCTCACGGGACGCGAATTCGGGGGTGTAGGCCGCCACCCGTTCCGCCAGTTCGTCGTAGCCGACGGTGTGCTTGTCGATGTAATCGCGGTCGACCAGGTTCTCGCCGATGATGACATTCATCAACGCCAGCGCCAGTGCCGCGTCAGTGCCGGGCCGGATCGGGATATGCCAGTCGGCCAGCCGGGCCGTGCGCGTCTTGACGGGATCGATGACCACGAGCTTGGCACCGGCCCTCCTGGCCTGCTCGATGAACGGCCAGTGATGCGAGTTGGTGCTGAGGGTGTTGCAGGCCCACAGCACGATATACTTCGAATGTACGAAGCTTTCGGGATCGACCCCGGGCGTGTGACCGATCGTCATCAGATAGGCCGTGCACGAGCCGGAATCACAGAACGTGCGCTCAAGCACCGTGGCGCCGAGCTTGTTGAAGAAGGGATCGCCCACATTCAGCCCGTTGATGATGCCCTGCGTGCCGAGATAGCTGTAAGGCAGGATCGCCTGGGCGCCGTGTTCGGCGATGATCGCCTTCCAGCGCGACGCAATGGTCTCGAGCGCCTCATCCCACGACATCCGCTGGAACTGCGCGGAGCCTTTCGAGCCGATCCGCTTGAGCGGATAAAGCACTCGCTTGTCGCTGTAGACGCGCTCCTCGTAGTTGTTGACCTTGACGCAAAGGCGTCCGCGCGTGAACGGATGATCGGGATTGCCGCGCACCGCGATGGCCTTGCCATCCTCGACGGTCGTGAGAATCGAGCAGGTGTCCGGGCAATCATGCGGACATGCGCCTACGACGGTGGTGCGGGCCATGGAGTCCTCCGCGAGCTTTTGCAATCAGTGCCCAACATTGCGGCGTTCCGACCGGCCTGGCTTTTCAGAATATGCGGGATTCTTTTCCTAACCTGCTTTCAGGCAGTGGACGCGCACCCACAGCGCTGGCATGATGTTTGCCTGATCAACTGATCCCGTGCCTACACGTCGCGCCTCTGGTGGAGAGCCTCACGATGGGTATGCTTGGCAATTCTGTCGATAAGTATGTTACCGGCAGAATGCTCCAGACGTCGAATGACCGGAGATGGTCGCATCTTCTCGCGGAACGATGGAGCCACGAGGCCGGAGAATTGCCTCCGCAGCTGCCGCGAGACACCGAAATCGCCATCATGTTGCGTGGGCACTCGCTGGTGGACCGCGTAGGCGCGGGCCTGCGGCAGAGAACCCATGGCAGAAAGGGCACCGTGTGGCTTTGCCCGGCAGGTATCCGCGAGGACTTCATTCGTGTCGAGGAGTCGATCGCGGAATGCCTGCATATTTTTCTGCCGGGCAAGCCCTTCGACGATGCCCTCTTGAAGAATTTTGACATCGACCCGTCCGGGATCGAGATCCGTTACGAGAGCATCGACCGCGACTTGTTCATCGAATACGTCGCAAACCAGATCCTGAAGGAAATGGAAACGGAATCCTCCACGGGACGACTCCTGATCGAAAGCCTCGGAGCCGCCCTGTCAGCTCACCTCGTGCACACCTATTCGGCAAAGGCACTTCGTCTGAAGCAGCCCAACAGTTCTGAAAAGCCGCTTGATCCGAAACGGCTGTCGCGCGTCGTCGCGTTCATCAATGCGTCCGCCGAGCGCGATTTCAGCGTTGGCGATCTTGCTTCGGTGGCATGCATGAGTCCGGCGCATTTCTCCCGGAGCTTCAAGGCGGCGACCGGCCATGCCCCGCACGAATATGTCAGTCGCCAGCGCCTCGACCTCGCCAAGGCGCTGCTGGTGACCAGTGATCGGCCCCTGGTCGAGATCGCCTATGCGACGGGATTTTCGTCGCAGGCCAATTTCAATCGGGCCTTTCGCAAGGCTGTGGGGACCACGCCGAGCCTGTATCGCGCGCAGAAGCTTCGCGATTGATGCCGCCGGGCTGAGTTTGCCTCTAAAGCGGCAGGCTCGGTGCGTTGGTCGCGAACTGCTCGTCCTGGGGCTTGGCGGGCAGCGACCTGTGGGTGTTCGCGTGGTCGATGACCTCGCCCAGCAACCGTAGCCCAAGCGGCGCCAAAGCGCGTTCCCACAATTCGCGCGCAGTCTCGCCTTTTTTGACGAAGCACCAATCCTGGAGCGCGATGGCGCCGGCGTCCATGCGGTCGGCAAGATGGTAGATGGTGCCGCCGGCGATCGGATCGCCTTCCCGGATCGTCCACTCCACGGCGGCTTTGCCGCGATGGCGGGGCAACAGCGATGGATGGTAGCCGATGCCCCCGAGCTTCGCGACCGCCAGCGCCTCCTTGCTGATGCGGGCGTGGCTGTGCGCCGTCACGATCAGGTCGGTCCCCGGGGCGATTTCGGAGGCAACGACGAGCTTGGGGTTGCCCTGCACGACGACATCGATGCCGGCGCCGCGGGCAGCCGCGGCCAGCCGGTCTTCACCGTCGGCGACGATGACCCTTGCGACCTCGATGTCGCGCTCCCTCAGCATGGCCAGCGTCGCGACGCCGAAATGACGTGATCCGACGAGGGTGATCTTGATCATTCCGGTTCTGTCTCGCACAAGCCAAACGTCGTGGTTCGTTCGTCGATATCACGTCGCGCGGCGCTGTCACGCCGGTCGGGCCGCGAGCATCGAGGTTATCAACAACGCGAACCGGGAATAGACGCGGTCAGGCAGCGGCGGGTCAGGCGGACGCGGTTCCGGGCTCAAAAGCCGGGGCAAAGCAGCGAATCGATGGGATCGAATCGGACCTTGTCTTCGGTATGGAGGCAAGGACGGGGTGGGGACCCTGGAAGGGCCCCACCGCGTGCTTTATTCCTCGGTGAATGCCCGTCCCAACTGATCGGTGATCGGCTTGAACAGATAGCTCAGCATGGTGCGCTTGCCGGTCTGCATGAAGACTTCGGCCTGCATGCCCGGGATCAGCTGCACGTCGCCGAGCCGACGCCGCTCTTCCTCGGAGAGGTTGATCCTGACCGTGTAAAACGCCGAGTTGGCCGAGGCAGGTGCGTTGCGGTCCTGCGTGGTGTCGGCAGAGACGAAGATCACCTGACCGCTGACCTGCGGGGTCGTGCGCTGGTTGAATGCCGAAAAGCGGACGAACGCCTCCTGACCCTTGCGCACATGGTCGATGTCCTTCGGCTGGACATGCGCCTCGACTTCGAGATTGTCGCTGTCCGGCACGATTTCCATGACCGTGTCGCCGGCGCGGATGACGCCGCCGACCGTGTGCACACTGAGCTGATGAATGATCCCGGACGTCGGCGCTCGCATCTCGATGCGGTCGAGCTGGTCGCGCGCCGCGATGCCGCGTTCGACCAGTTCGCCTTCCTTGGCTTGCGCCTCTCCGAGATCCTTGACCACCTCGGTCCGGAAATCCTGATCGACCTTGACGATCTGCAGCTGCGCCTCGCCGATCTTGGATTTGGTCTCGGCGATGCTCGAGACCAGCTGTCCACGCTCGCCATCGATGCGTGCCGCCTCGCGTTGCAGCGTGGTCAGCCGGGTGAGCGGCACCAGCCGCTTGTCATAGAGGTCCTGGACGCCGGTCAATTCACCGTTGATCAGCTCGATCTGCTTTGTCTTCGACACGGACTGCGCTTCCAGGCCGGTGATTTCGTCACTGAGCTGCGACATGCGGCCCTGCAAGAGATCTTTCTGGCTGTTGCGGGCGTTGAGGCGAGCCTTGAACAGCGACATCTCGGATGTCAGCACGCTGCGGACGTGGTCGTCGTTCATCTTCGAGGTCAGCGCCGCTGGAAATTCCGGCTGCTCCAGTCCGTCGCGCTCGGCGGTCAGACGCGCAATTTTCGCGCGGAATTCGTCGAGCTGCTTGCTCACCGTCTGCAGGCTGGCCTGGGCCTGGGTGGGATCGAGCCGCAGCAACAGGTCGCCTGCGGCGACCCGCTTGCCGTTGTCGGCCTTGATTTCCGCCACGACTCCGCCGGTCGGATGCTGAATGGCCTTGACGTTGGATTGAACGACGAGGTTTCCCGGCACCACGACGGCGCCTGCCAACGGCACGAACGTCATCCACCCGCCACCGAGAACGGTGGCAACGATGAGGATCCTCAGGCCGGTTCGCAGTTCGCGCTCAAAGCCGCGCCCGGTTCTTGTCGAAAGATTATCGCCGGGCAGCTCATCGATGGCGTCGCCGGTGTTGAGCAGGAATCCGACACTGGTATGCACGGCGGACGAGGCCGTCATGATCGCTCGTCCGACCGAGGTTTCAGCCGTTATCCGCGAGCGGGGTTGATTGACATGAATGGTCGGCGGCGAAGGCGCGCGCGTTGCAATTGCGCGGCTGGGGTTGGGGCGCGCCGCATTCGGCGGCTGGATGTCATCGGCGACCGAAATGGAGGGGCTGCGGCGGCGCGGCAGCGGCGGCGCAATTTCGCGCATCACGATGTCGCCTCGCGGAGGTTCCGGCATCGCAGTCCGGAGCCCGAAAGGTCGCAAACAGATATCCAGCGCCCGCTCGACCGTGCCCTTCTTCATGCGCTTCGACCGGCGCGAAGCCGGACGCCGATTGCGTCCCGCACCGTCGCGCGAACCGCGCCGCCCCGTTCGCGGATCGCCATCGCCATCGTCGTCGAAGGCCTGGCGCAGACGCTGCAATTCCAAAATCAGTGCGCTGCCTTGCGGTCCATATCCGTCGCCGCGCGGCTCGACGCCGAAGCGAGGTTCCATTCCTGGCGTCCGTACATTTCGCTTTTGACGCATGGCTAGGCCCTTTCGACGGCAGCAGCGGCGCGGCGGACCGGTTTGGCGCCCGGCAACGCTGCTGCGGGTTGTGGCGGTGGAGCGACTCTCGGTGCGTTCCCTGCGGCAACGCGCGCAAAGACTTCCTGGCAGGTGCCGAATGCGATCGACTTGCCTTCGTAAAGCACCATGGCCATGTTCAGCGCCGCGAGCGCGCTCGGCCGATGCGAGATGACGATGACGATGCTCTGGCTGCGGCGCAGGGTGGCGATGGTTTGGCTCAGCGCATTCTCACCATCCGCATCGAGGTTGGCGTTGGGCTCGTCGAGCACGATCAGGAACGGATCCCCGTAGACCGCGCGCGCAAGACCCACCCGCTGGCGCTGTCCGGCGGAGAGCGACATGCCGCCCTGACCGATGCGCGTCGAATAGCCTTCCGGCAGACGCAGAATGAGCTCGTGCACATTGGCGATTTGCGCGGCCTTCAAGATCGAGTCGGATGTCGCGTTGGGCTCGAATCGTGAAATGTTCTGGGCAATCGTGCCGTCGAACAGGGCGACGTCTTGCGGCAAATAGCCGATATGGCGTCCGAGATCCTCGTTGCCCCATTGATCAAGCGCGGCCCCGTCGAGTCTCACCACCCCATGCTGGGCCGGCCAGATTCCGACCAGGGCCTTCGACAGCGAGGTCTTGCCGGACGCGCTGGCGCCCAGCAACGCGAGACCCGTGCCGGCCTTCAGCTTGAACGAGATGTTGGTCACGATCGGCCGGTCGCTGCCGCTCCCGGGTGCTCCGACTGCGAGTTCCTCCACTGTCAGTTCCCGGCACGGACGCGGCAAATCCACCGGAGCCATCGGGGGCTTTGCAGTGGCCTTGCAGATTTCCCGCAGCCGCACGATGCCCTGCCGTGCCGCCACCAGCTGCTTCCAACTGCCCAGCGCAAGTTCGACCGGGGCGAGTGCACGACCCATCAGGATCGACGACGCCATCATGACACCGCCCGATGCCTGTTCCGAGACCACGAGAAAGGCGCCAATGCCAAGCATTCCTGACTGCAGGACGAAGCGCAGGACCTTCGCGCCGGATCCGAGATTGGAATAGACGTCCGTGGCGCGCATGTTTTCGCGCAAGTAGAATTCGTTGATCTGCGACCAGCGCGCCGCGAAGCGATCGGTCATGCCGAGTGCGCGGATGACCTCGGCGTTGCGCTGCGTCGCGTCGGCCAGCACTTGCCGCTGAGCTGCGATGTCGGCCGTGGCCTTGGCTGCGCCGCGTGACAGGCGCTCGCTGACCAGCGTCATGGCGACGATCGCCATGGTTCCGATCACCGCCGTGAGACCGATCACGGGATGGAACAGAAACAATCCGATCAGAAATATGGGAATCCAGGGCATATCGAGAAATGCCGTCGGTCCCATGCTCGACATGAAGGAACGCAACTGATCCAGATCGCGCAGCGGCTGCTGCAGCATCATGGGCCTCGCCCCACGCAGCGGCAACGTGGCGAGAGCGTTGTGGATCGCGCCTTGCAAGCCGACGTCGAAGATCGTGGCGACGCGGCACAGCATGCGCGTCCGCAGGGCGTCGAAATAGCCCTGAATGAAGTAGGCGATCAGCACCATCAGCGATAGACCGAGCAGAGTCGCGACATTGCGGCTTGGAATGACGCGGTCGTAGACCTGCATCATGTAGATGGAACCAGACAGCATCAGGATATTGATGACGCCACTGAACACACCGATACCGATCATGCGCCGGGTCGCGATTCGCAGCCCTTCGGTCACGGGATCGGACGCTGTCACGTCAAACTGCTGTTCAAAAGACTTATCTGGCCCGACCGAGAACGCTTCTCGCGGACGATCCTGACCAACGCGCATCTACTCGTGCCTCCCCAAACAGCACAGCCCACCGACGAACTTTACTGGCAGCTGATAGGGACCATTTTCCGGCGAGATTGGGACGCCCAATTCCTTTTTCACGGAAAAAAGGTTCCGTAACGCGGGCCATGAACGGCGTTGTAATTGCGCCTGAATCCGACGTGCAGAGATCGAGGAGCGGTCACTTTTCGCGTATGCAAAAGGACAAATATATCCAACGCAGCAAAGACTTGCGCCGTGTTCACCAGCGAAGTCTTGCCGCACTGCCGCAATCGTCACAGTTTTGTCGGTCAATCACCTTGGCTTCTGCCCTTATTGGCCAAGGTGTGGGCCGAATGAAGCCACGAAGCTAAATGAATCTTCAAAATGAGCGCTCGAATGCGCGATCAGATTCCCGCTTTCGGTAACAGCGAGGTGAAGCACCAATGAAGCCCACGACAATGCGTGCGTGGGTCTAGGACCAGGACAAGACATTATCGGTGGCGGCCCGTTGCGCCGACGCCTGATTGAACCGGATGGTTCCAGCCGTGCATGGGCGATGCCGATCAAACCATCCATCGTGCTCACTGGTTTGTTGAGAAGAGGGTCGTTTCCGTTGCCCGGGTCGGCGCGGAATCATCTGGGGGAAGGTTTCAGTTGCGTACCAATAAGAAGACCAGTTGGCGGAAGACGCCGCAGTGCGAGTTAATGGGGCAGTCGAACGACGTGCGGTCAGAACACCACAACTACGGCAAGGTGCGGTCTCAACGTAATCAGTGCTTGCGTTCGATCCTCTCGGCGACGGGAGGGGTGTGAGTGAAGATCCGCAAGACTGACTACGGAACCATCATCCTTCACTGGGTGCTTGTCGGTGGCATCAGCGTCACTGTGTTGACCGGTTTGCGAATGGCGACCGAAGGGCCGGACCATCTCTGGCTCGATATGTTCGATAGCTTCCTGCCGCGCGCTCACGTCTGGGTTCCTCACATCTGGGCCTCGGTGATCCTGGTTACGGTGTCGGTTGCCTACCCGATCTATTCGTCCAAGTCGGGCCTTAGTCGCCGGGTCCAGATCGACAAGTCGCGTCTGCGCGCGCTGGTCGGAAAACGCCAGGGGCCGCGGTTGGGCGCGATCGGCGCTGTCATGACCTGGATCTTCTTTCTGAGCATGATCGCGTTGATCGTCACTGGTGGCTTCCTCTATTTCGGCGTCTGCGCGAATCACTTCGCGAGGTCGGTGCATTACTATGCGACATGGTCGGTGATCAGCTTCATCGGCCTGCACGTTCTCAATCACGCCGCAATCGGCGGCAAATCCCAGCTGATGCGGGTCTTCCGTCCCGAACGCCTGCCGGCGCCGCCGAAGCGGCTGGATGCCGTCGAATTGCTGACCATGCTGGTAGAACAGGAGGAACGCATGGCCGAGGAGTCCGAGCCCGCGAGGCCCCCGAAAACCTCGATGCAATCACCGCTTCAACCAGCGCAAATGCCGAACGATGTCGCGGGCGGTCGGCAGGGAGTTCGCCGCATGCCCAGGACTGGCCGAGAAATGCCCAACGACGATCGAATCAACCCGCGGCGTGCCGCAGGCGCCCCGGTGCGACGACGGAATCCGACCCTGCAGGCCAATCCTCTTGTTGTTGCGGCGGCCGTGGCCATCACCGGCGCATCCCTGGTGCTGACGGCAGATCGATTCACCGGCGACGTGCTGATGATGCATCGCATCGACAGCGCCGATGCTCCGGTCCTCGACGGCGACACGTCGGATCGGGTCTGGCGCGGTATCGAGCCGATCGAAATCCAGACCAACCAGGGCGGCAATCTCGACGGCAAGGGAGATTCGAAGGTCCAGATCCGCGCCGTGCATGACGATAATTGGGGCTATTTCCTGTTTACCTGGGAGGACCCGACGCGCTCTCTTAAACAGCTGCCGTTGGTGAAGGAACGCGACGGTTGGCACATGATGCACAACGGCTACGAGAACGGCGACGAGCACGACTATAATGAAGACAAGTTTTCGGTGCTGTTCACA
>Ga0307511_10006813_pt1 | contig 11518 bp, 11 predicted proteins | sample 13_EM_MG_FD_200266 | JGI IMG/M metagenome (GOLD analysis project Ga0307511, IMG submission 200266) | Populus trichocarpa ectomycorrhiza microbial communities from riparian zone in the Pacific Northwest, United States - 13_EM | ecosystem: Host-associated > Plants > Roots > Unclassified | place...
GACCACTGGCAATAAAAAACCTTGCTTTTGTAACGGATATTTTTCTAGAACTAAACTTCATATATTAGAGTTATTTCCTCAGAATTTGGTGATATCTATTTGATCCAGTTAAGATAAAATGGTAATTGTGCTTTTTAGTTCAGACATACAGAAAGTGACAGCTGGTTGTAGAGTCTTGCTTTTGCAATGGATATTTTCTACCATGGAAAGACACGCTAAATACATGGGTAGCTAGCACCTACTGCATTGTTTAAACCGACAAAAGGTTGTGTCTTAACACATTCCACATTTATCCCTTATGCCTATAGCCACAAGCAAAGAGTATAACAAGTGGAAAAATACCCACCTACAGTGGTAATGCCAAGAATGTTGTGCATACGTTTGATGAAACAAAGATGCAAAAAGGCTAAAAGAATGCTTGTGTAAACAGAACCATGATCCATACAGAGCAGATATATACTTACTCATCCTCAATAGGGTAATCAATGGATTCCATGGAAAGGTTCTTCTTGGCCTGAATTCATGCCAAAGGGGATAAAAAAATATAATTAGTGATGCTTATATTGCACAAATATGCCCTCTTTGAGATAAGATAATGATCGACTGTGTGATGTCAGATGCCCTTTGGCAAGCGAAATCATTTAGTCACAAAAACTTTTGGGGGAGCATGACTGAAGGAAATGGCAAGCCAAATCATAGATCTATAAAACATGCACTCACAGAGGTACGTCCCCAAACAGTTGGACGCTTTCCACGCACAGGTTCATTTGATATAGTTGAAGGTTTTTTAGCATCTGGGGATGCCTTGTGATCAGCAGTCTTATTCTTCAAACTTGTTTCGGTAGAAACATCTACAGACAGGTCATCTGACTTATTTGACTGCATTGTCAAACTGTTGTTACTTTGATCTGGAATATCCTCCCTCTTTTCTACATTATCATGTTGATGCGATGAGGTTTGAACTGGACATGATGACAGCTTTTGTTCAACTTTCAAATCATTGTCTGCTTCAGGTTCAGGGGACTTGGAACCAGAACTACAATCATTACTGCCCTGCATCTTTAAGGCACACAGAATAATTTTTGCTCTTAAATTTCAATTGAAAGACCAAAAATAAAAAGAAACTAAGTCAATAATGGGCCAGAGGCATAGCAGATGACAACACAAGAAGCATTTCAAATTATAATGATGCATGGGTGGAGAACGAAATATTAGACTTTGGCCTGTAATGCCATTGAAAAGAAGTCCAGAGTTAAAATTGCAGAATATCTATATCCATAGTTTTGCAGTAAGTTTAATAATTGCTAGGTTTAAACAAGATCATCATTTTGTATAAAAATGCAGGTTAAAGTCCAATGGATGTACCTCATAGTCAGACGGATCATCTTCGCCAGATTCACCACTCTGAGTGCTGGTTCCACTTGATGCATTGTCATGATCTTCATCTGTATATACATCAGATTCTTCCGTTGCATCATCTACATAAGACTCATCATCATCAGTTACCTCCTCATCCTCACTTCCACATTCATCTGAGTCAGAGTACAGTCCTGGGGACATGGAACCTTCCTGCAGACACAAAGCAAATTCAAGAAAGCATTAAAATAAAACCTGGTGCCAGAAGAAGTAAACAATATAAAATGGAGAAAGCATGGCCAAGACATTCAGCTTTGAATTTACTATACCATAAAATAATATTTAACAACAGCCTCTATGACCTATCATTTTCTGTTCTGTTGTGCTATAAAGTTCCCTTATCATTTGAAGCTTTACGCTATTCTTGTACTTCTTATTCCTCAAGTGAAACAGAGTGAAATTCTGGGATAGTTTCTGGTAAAACTGATGGTAGGGATGATAAGGATACCAAGGCATGCATAACCAGAACTGCAAAGCAGTTAAATGGTCTTTATGGAATATCATTAGTGAATGAAACAATCCTTTAACTTGTGTTGTGCATCAAATAATTGTTGGTCACTTCATACTCGTTTTAGACTCCAGAGTAAACAGAAAGTGTTTTGAACCTAGTTAATATGCAGCTCCAAACCTGATCAGGAAGAAGAGATTCCTAATTTAAACATCCAGTGTCTGTATTACACAAAGCCATACCGTACTCGAGTTAAAACAACAACAGAGACTTGCAGCTTACACTGAATATTTTTTCATACTCTTCCAATAATGTTATAACAATGGCTTGTGCATGATTAGCTGCAGCAGCTGCTTTCAGAAGCTGGATGGAACCATCACCACCCACATTAAAATTGGATTCAATTTCACAGTCACCAGCCAGAAGGGGACGAAGAAGCAAGGGAGCCATACAAGCAGCCACAGCAGATGTGCTCATTCGGTTTGCAGCTTTGTGAGAAGCCACAGTTTGCATCATTAAAAGAATTCTGAACAAAAAAGGGAAATGAAGCAAAGTGATACAAAACAATGCAAGAAGTGCAGAGCAGATGGGTAACATTTAGTCCTCCGGTCAGAAAGACAATAGGTAAAGAAAACACAAACAAGATAGTTTGATGCTCCAAATCAACAAGACTAAAAAAAAGTTCAGTCAACAAATCTCATTTATATTCTGTTCCGTCTTCAAATCCTAATAATCCTTTTTACCAAGTGTCAAATTCCAACATTCAAGTCAGAAGTAAGAGAAAATCATCTACCTCTGCAATAAGCGACGATTTGGCTCCGGGAACGTTTCACATATTGCAACCCGCATGGCATTTACCCTACTGCCACGATCAGTTCCTAAACATTATTAAATCATCAAATAATGGAAAATCAGAAACCTAATGAATTATGGAGAGTGCTAAAAAAATTTTATGGTACAAAAAAAAATGTTGAACATAATTCCACGGGACGATTACCATTAAATTTTCAAATTTCATTATTTACAGCATATCTACAGATACTTAAAGATGCCATGGAATTGGGAAAAGACTCAATCTTTGACCCAAGTCAGTAACATAGCCATTAATCCACAAAATTGTTTATTAACCTTAAAGCAGACCAGTTTATTAATGACAAACAGTAAATAAAGCTTCTAATGGATTTCAAACTCCATCTACCAGTCACCATCATTACCAATATTTAACATCCAGGCATAAAATTTCTTCTGAAGTAGAACAAGAAACCCATTTGTGAAAAAAGCATAACCAGATTAATGCAGTGGTAAACATAAAGGAAACTAAATAATCAACACTTGCAACGTGCATACCTAGAACATGTACATGCAGAAGATAGTGCTGACAACTATGAAAGTACATGGTTGGAATGAAATTGGAATATATATGCTCATGCTTTACACATGTATGCTTGTTTTCCATTTAATTCAACAGACAAGCAACGTCACGGTACCTTTTTAGTTTTCAAAAACTCTACAAACATGGCAACGGAAAAACAATTTGTGGAGCAAGCTGTGTAATTGGATGTAAAGATTGTGAGTGATGAATTTTATATGAAAGATAATGGTTGGGCATTAACACAATATTTAATGCACTCGTCCAGTTCATTATAAATTTTGTAACTATAGCATAAGGCAGCACAGGAATAGATGAATATAATAAAACACACAATCGAGGAACAGACTTACTACATGCTTCTAGCAGTGCATTGCAGCATGATGTGGGGACTGGAGATGATGGCAACTCTCGAAGGAAATACTGTCATATTGCAAGGACATTTCATAAAGAAACGTAATGATTGCTTGTGAAATTTGTTATTCACAGGAATCAAAACTTTATTGCAGCAGGAAAGAGAAATACCTTGACACAATCAGCAATGACATGTGCATCCTCCTTCGGAGAGAACTCAGTTTTTCCTAAGGCACACCAAAAACCATTATTTTGAGTAACTCAAAAAATGAAAACATAACTAAGAAACATCAATGCAACTGATTTCCTAGTCTGTACTGCTTTATTAGTAAAGAGGGTCTCAATTCTTATATTTTCTTGACAATTTGATTTTTCGTGAGCAACTGTTAAAACTGAAGTCAAAGAAATGGACATCTGAACTTTAAAACTGTGTTTGCGCTAAAATGTGAAAAATTAGAAAAGACAACCATCCGGACCTGAGTTTCACAGTAAATAAAAAGTGCAAAGGTTTACTGAGGACAAAATATATCTCAATAAACTAACCCTGTCCAAATTCCTTAATTCGATGCTCAACATCATCAACATCTGCAGCTTGCCGCAAGATGCCTTCCACCTTTATTCCTGTTAACCAATTTCAGTCAATCACATTCGGACAAGTTTGAAAAAACAAAAATATCAGTACATATTTAAACAAAAAATTGAAGAAGTCTTCCAATCGATCCATGTTAATTGTAGAAGTCTTCCAAACTCTAAAACTCATGTAGATTAACAAAAATATTTCTTTTGTTATTTGTGTGGGAGAGAGAGTAGAAGAGATTTTATATTTGTCTAAGATAGGGCATTTCAAAGTCATAATAGCCTATAACACTTGAAGAAAGTAATCTTTAGTCGCTCCACAACTAACAAATCATGTGTATGTCTTATGAGACAGTTTAAAAGCAGATAACCCAGGAAAGTACTTACAACTTGCAAAGCAAGCTATTTTTTCCATTTTTGGTCCTGGTTATGGGATATCCAGTGACCTAGAGACCACCACCATTATATATGATGGGAAAATACTATTCATAAAGGGGCACTGAGAAACATAAGAGCTGAGATTTGGAAAGGGCACATTTCAACCAGTCAGCCAGAACAAAACTTCCCTCATTCAGTACAGTGCTCATAGCTAATTGAAGTTGAAGTGGGGAACTTTCTTAATTATTCTTGTCATAATAATGTTTATTGCATTAAACTATTAATGATTAATAGTTAAGGTTTTTAGATTTTGAGGAGTTTAAGAAATCCAAGAGGCAGTTTAGTAATTCAAACATAAGTTTTAATCCGACCATATTCTGAAGGCCATGTTTCACATTAGGTTAAAATTTCATGATGATCAGATATTGAAAAGGTCATCAAATAAGTAAGTTATTGTGCAGAATTGTCTTTATTTACTTTGTTGTATTTTGATTTTTTTTTCCTATTTAGATTAGGACTTTTAAATTAATTAGTATTTTACTAGTTGGTAATCGTAATGCTAGATGGATTTTATTAATTAGGTAAATTTTAATTAGGAATCCTTTCCTATAAAAGATTTTAGGTCTAGAACTTCTATAAATAAGGATGTTTTATCATGAGAAGATTTAGACTATTATTTATAAAATATCGGAGATTATTCTATAAATTTCTTTGCAACTTAGTTCTGTAATCTTAGGGTTTTAGAACCCTAGCTTTTATCAATGTTATAGTCATGTCAATCGATATCAGAGCAGGTTAAACTCTTTGATGGACGGAAACGGTAGCAACTCATGCCGCAATACAGGAATGGAGGGCCTTTGGGACACTATTTAGGCTCAAAAGTAGAAACTAGATCTTTGGGAACAAAGGTTTGATCGATTGGAGCAAACCATAGCAGGTCTAGCTTGGCTAACGAAAGATGCAAATAGGGATCATGAAGAGAAGAGGAACTTGCATAGAGACTTACCTCGGGGCAGACCTAACTTAGACCTATTCCTGAATTCAATGAAAATCCTTTCTATGATGGAAGATTTTTGAAGAAAAGATTTATTAACTGGTTGACAAAGTTGGAAGCTTACTTTTATTTCAACAAGATTCCTTGTTATAAAAAACTATGGTTTGTTGTATAAAAACTTTTGTGTGGTGTCAAAGAATGGTGGTTTGGAGTTCTAGAATATATAACATGTATAGGTATGCCTCTAACTCTATCATAGAAAGATTTGAGACAATCATTAATTTTGAAGTTCATGCAAAATGATTATGAAGATATTTTATATTGGGTAGATAAGTGAATAGATTGTTATTATTTGCCTTTTTTTTAACCTTCTCGAATAGCAAGGAAGAAAAATATAAAGAAGGTGTTGTCTCTTCAAAGTAGACAGTCTTAACATCACAACAGTGACAACAACAATAATATTGTTGCAAATACTACTCTACTTGTTGACGTTTCATCTACTAATAGTGAAGAAGAAATCAAAGATCCTAAATTAGTATTATGTAGCGATTCTCAAGGTCTTGAAGACCTAAAAGAAAAGTCAGAACAAGTTGTTGGAATTGTTGAAGAGGCTAAAGTTAACATCAAAAAGGAATTAAATGTGGATGTGTTGTCCAAACCAAACGTATCTACGTTGGATCAATCTTCTAAAATTACCCATTCAACTGGGGTCAAGACGTTGTTAGGAATGACCAAACTCGTCAACTAAAGTTGTCATCATCACAAAAGATGGTTTTATGCAAGCTTGTTTTTTGGGTCTTGAGAAGTTTTGTCTAGATTCAAAAATTCTACATGAATATATCTTTGTTGAAATTAGATTTAAGATATTTAAAACAAGTTATCTCATACATACATTGGTGACAATGCTATAGTCAAAGTATCTATTTATTTGGAGTGGTCGAGTTCAAAGGGTGAGTTTTTTAGAAGTATCTGACTTGGAGAACTTTCTTCATTATCTTGAAATAATAATGTTTATTGCATTATTTCATTAATAGTTAAGGTTTTTAGGTTTTGAGGAGTTTAAGAAGACTCTAAGACATAGTTTGGTAAATAAAGCATGACTTTTAATTCAACTGTGTTGAATCGAGTTGTAATTTTGATAGATTATTCTGAAGGCCCATTAAAAAATGTTGTCACAAGGCACCCAAGCACTCGCTTAAGCGTCGGAGGTGAGGCAAGGCAAGGCCAAGGCGCCTTTCTTAGCCTGAGGCGATGGAGTTTGAAGGGGTGTCATCCAGGCGAGCACCTGAAGAAAATTATCTAACACTAACACTGAGGATTGGTTTGAAGAGGCGTCTCTTTGATTTCTGGTTTTTTTAAAAAAGGACTAATGTTTTGTCTTGTTTGTCTCTTTTTTTTTGGTCTTATACAAGAAAAAATTTAAGGGTAGTTTTGTAAAAAACATATATTAGGGTTAAAAAAAGGAGAGAGAAGACGTGAAAGTTAAAGAAGAAGAGAAGCATACGTGAAAGTTGAAACAAGAACAAAAACAAACATGAAACACCACCAGAAAAGAAGAGAAAGAAGAGTCAAGAGTGAAGACTGAAGAACAATAGAGGCATTCCTTTAACTTTTTTTCTTCTGTCATTTCATCTTTTTGTTTCTTAATTTCTCTCTTCTTTAATTTTCTCTCTCTCTCCATGTTATTCATTCTCTCTCTTCTATTATGCTGCCGAAATTTCTACTAAGTTATATCATTTATAATATTGTACATGTAATTTTTTTATATCATACAAGTTGAGTGTCTTGGTTCATTCGGGCAAGCGCCTAGACGTGCCCCTAGCGCCTCGAGTATTTTCCAAGCTTGGTGCTTCTTAGCGTCTTTCTCCTTTGACAACACTACCGTTAAAATTTTATAGTGATCAGAGATCAGAAAGGTCTTCAAATAAGAGACGGAAGTTACTGTGCAGGATTGTCTTTATTTATTGCGGGATTGTCTTTATTTACCTTGTTGTATTTGGATTTTTTTTTCTATTTAGATTATGACTTCTAATTTAATAAGCATTTTACTAGTTAGAAATCCTAACCCTAGTTAAAAATTCTATTAGTTAGGTAAGTTTTAATTAGGAATTATTTACTGTAAAGAATTTTAGGTCTAGAACTAATATAAATAGAGATATCTAGTTTATTTTGAGAAGAATCAGATTATCATTCAGATTTTATAAAATACTAGAGATTATTCTCTAAATTTCTCCAAGCTTAAGTCTCTAACCGCTTGAGAGCCCTTTATCCACCTTATACTCCGCATCAGAAGTCCCTATAACAACACTCCACAAGAAAGCACCGGGTGAAGTATAGATGGTAGTCAGACCTTTTCTTTACAGTTGCACCGGAAAATAGGCAGACTATGAACTATGGTATAGTGCCAAATCCATATTCGTATGCGCATGTAAATTAGTTCACTATAAATAAAACAAACATCTTTAAATCACATCCATAAGCATATGCAAATTCATTCACTATTGGTAAGGTAAACAATCATATCCTCGTGTACCATAGAAGAAAAAATCAGGAACTATGCTGTCCTAGGTATTGCCAGTATTCTCTCTTAACTCTCAACCTCGAGATAAGGGAATTCATTGATGAAATAGGAAAAGAAAGTATTTCAGAGATGTGGACAAGGAAAAGGAAATAATGACAGTAATGGTAAAGGAAACCCACCATGGTCTTCTATAAACCTTAAAGCCTTCTCCAGAAAAGATGGAGATCCATCAACATCTTCTAAAGCAAGTAAAATTGGTCTGCCAATGACCAGGGATTTTACTGGCTGCTTATCCTTCGCTACAGGGAAAACAGTCAAATGTCAAAAGGAACTGAAAAATGAAGACAAAGTTTCTGACACTGTTCTAAAGAACTACACCGAATAAACACAAAATACTGATGTCAACCAAAAAGGATGTATACTAACACTGTTCCAAGGAACCATCAGCTCCATCAGCCTGGTCATTCTGGAAGAAACCATTTTGCCCCATCACAAGAGAAGCACTTGGTGCCTGTGCCAGGGCATTCTCAAGAGCAGTCTTCCATTCATATAAATCTTCAGAAGATTCGGCCTGTGGCATCAATTCAAAGGAACCACAAATAAGTTATCAAGATTGCAAAAAGAGACCAAAACAGAACACAGAAAAGAGCACCCAATTCTCACTGAAGCCATAGGATTTTCAAGTTGAGAAAAGATATCGGTTACAGCCACTGTGGAAAAATAAGAATGCTCAGGATGAGGTAGTAGAGGGATGGATAGAGCTTACAAAAGGCATTAGAATTGTGACCTTGTCACCTAGGGACATCTGATAAAATTACAATTGTGACCTACAGAAATGACCGATCAAACCTGCTTGTGTTTTGAGATCATGTGTGGTGAAATAGCTTGATGCATTCTCAAATTAATAGTGAAAAAAGAATGAATAATTAAATGCAAAATAAGCTAGACACTAAGCTGGAGAGCTTGAACTTCTTTGCCAAGTCACAGCCCAGGTCAAGCTCCGACCAAGCTAATACCCTTAAGCTTAACTCTTTGTTGCCTGGAGAAATTATACGTGAAAAATATGCAAAAATGCAAGCAAAAGAAATGTCAAAGGAGACCGCAACGAAGCAAGAAAAATGAAAAATCACCTTGAGAGTGAATGCCCGTCCATCACGGCCATCAGGAAAGAGAACAGTCAAGAGCTTTTTCTCTGCTTTGACAACCACACTATAAAATTCCAAAAGAAGTACTACAAAGTTAGTAAATTACTTCCGGTTGTGAACAACAATGAGAAGACAGCCAGATTAACAATGTCTAATTTGAAAAAGCAAGCCAACCTGCCTGAATTGTTGAGGTCAATACCACCAAGGGTCAGGTTCACTTCACTCCCTTTTTGAGGAATAGCACTCTGATAAAGTAAAAAATACAGAGTGTGAAGTTTACATGGTAAACGAAGGCGCAACTATGCTGGGAGGGTGGGGGCTAAAGTTCCTTAATTGTGGTATTTACCACCAACGCAAATTACAAGAAACAATATCTATCATACGTAAAACTACCAACCGGATCGCTCCTGAAGAAAACCAGTGATGTCCGTGTCAGAATAAACCACCTTTTTTTCCAGGATGTCCATCCAATTCCTAACAATATCAGAGAGAAACGCGTATTTAAATGCTCACGGAACAGATACTTCGTTTTCTTGACTGGATCATCAAAAGAAGTGGCAATTTTATTATCTGCAGTGCCTAATCAAGTATGTTAAGAAATGCCTCTTAGATAAAAACAACTCCAACCCAACCTTCTCTCTCTGTGTGCATTATTATTTCTTTCTAGTGTTGACCAAAAACAAACCAACTCCTACTGGGATGATACTAGAATCAGAAAAAGACGGTCACCTTAAACACATGGCCACTACAAGTCACCAATATTTTATTATATCTCGCTAATTTGTCATTAAGCATAAGAAAAACCGTAAGGACATGCATACCTTTGGATGAAATAAAAAGCGGCCCGCTCTTGAAAATCTGCAACACAGATTGTTACAACAAAAGAAGAAACAGGGTCTGATCCATGAAACCAAACTACAAACTGATATGGTCTGAATAACCGACCTGATCAGTAATGGTGACGATGATCTAGTAATTGATCATCATCATTATAATGTTAATCATGTGAAAAATAAAAGCGTGAAAAAAAGGAAAGAAAAATCACCGCATTGCCACCGTGAAAACGCAGATTTTCAAGCTGTCCTGGTGCTGGAGGTGGAGGTGGAGGCGGAGGACCGCCATCTCCCTTCATAGCATCATACAAATAAGTACGTCATTTTAAATCACATTGTGAACCAGAAAATGAAAGAACGCAAAAATAATTTCGTAAATATACATACCTTAGAAGACTCTGTGTTTTTGTTGGTAGTCATCACTTAATCATCCAAGAATCACGAAATCACATAATGTACCTTGTTATCAATTAAATGAAAAAGGAAAGGGAAAGCATACAAGATGTGGAGCGAGCGAGAGAGAGAAGGAGAAGGAAGCGTGAAGAAGGGAGCAGGGATCTTTCGTCGCCCACGGTGCTGTGATGGTGGTGAAGCTGATTTCTTTTTCTTTTTTTCTCTCGCAATTTTTTTTTGGGAAGAGATGAAAAAAATCCAACGGAAACCCGGTGGTCAAGCAAAAAGGGAGGAGGTCCAAGAGAAAGAAAGCGAGTGGGGCCTCTTAATATGCTCTGCTTGTACACGTCACCCCTATTCTTCTCACCCTCTCTTTCATCGAAACGTGTTGGAGGGAAATTATGGAAAATCAGAAAGGACATGATCACCCTCTTTGATCTTTTATTATTATACTTTGGATTTTTTTTAATGTGACTGTCTAGTTTCTTACAAGGAAATTCATCCTTTGTTTATTAATTAAGAAATATTTTAAAAGACGTGGGAAAAGTTTCCAAGCTATTGGACAGCAAGAAATAAATTATCATAGATTGTTATGGTGATTTTTTTTTATTATGGTAGACAATCATGTATATTGATAGCATATTTGATATTATTGGATTTTTAAAAATATTTTTTATTTAAAAATATATTAAAAAAATATTTTTTATTATTTTTTAAAATTTATTTTTTATATCAATACATCAAAATAATTTAAAAATATAAAATAATTATTTATTTAAAAAAATAATATTTTCAATCCAATAACAAAAAGCGAGGAGAACAGTCACCCCTCCTATAATTTTTTATTGTTTAGGTGTTAGTATATAGTAATGACAGCCCCCTTTAAAAAAGAAAATCTTAATTATCTAATGCCATGTTTGTTTCTCGAAAAGTAGTTTCTGGAAAACCACTTTTCAAACTTTCCTGTATTTGTTTATCATTAGAAAAGTTGGTTAACGGAAAACACTTTCCGGTCAACGGAAAACACTTTCCAGTCAAAGAAAAATTTGATTTGGTTTCCAGGAAAGTGTTTTTCCTATTGGCTGTGTTTG
>Ga0307511_10006814_pt1 | contig 11518 bp, 8 predicted proteins | sample 13_EM_MG_FD_200266 | JGI IMG/M metagenome (GOLD analysis project Ga0307511, IMG submission 200266) | Populus trichocarpa ectomycorrhiza microbial communities from riparian zone in the Pacific Northwest, United States - 13_EM | ecosystem: Host-associated > Plants > Roots > Unclassified | place...
CGCCTTCCCGCGGCTGTTGAGAATCCCTGTCATTGTCACCGGGGACAGTCATTCGGCCGACAAGGTGATCGCGCTGAAGCTGAATGGACTTTTGCCGCTGCAGATCGGCGGCGCCGGCTGCTCGATCGTTCCGAAAAGAATGTCGTCCGATTGCCAGCGGATTTACCAGAGGTTGTATGAAGTCGTCGCAAACGACTCCTATTATCAATACCTGGTGCTGGCGCATTTGTTTTCGGAAAGCGAGCTCACGCCCGACTCGATCCAGGAGACCGTGACGTATTGGAAGAAGTACAACAAGAAGCTCGTGTGGTTCACCCCGATGCCAACTTTCTACCAGTTCGCCGCCCACCTGCAGCGCGACCAGCCGGCTCGAATCGATTTCAGAATCTCCGATCTGTCGCAACGTGACGAGATCAGTCGGATACTGAATGACTCCGGCATCCACATCGTGGACACCAAGCGTATCTTTTGTTCGATCAACGACTGCGGCTACATGTCCAAAGAGGGATGCGTTCTCATGACCGATGACTCGCATCTGTCCCTATGGGGAGCGAAGTTGTTTGGACGAGCGCTGCTCGGAACCGACCCCCTATTCTCGCAATGGGCGGGAGCGGCCGCAGCGGTGCGCGTTTCTCGAGACCTCGAGACTTGCCATAAGCCTGTTGTTTGATATCACAACAAGGTATCTCGACGGCCGTTACCAATGGTACGATTCCATCGGGCGTAAGCCTCACCCGGTGCAAGGGAGTCTCACCGTGAAAAGTATGGAGCGCGACACAATAACCAAAGTCTGGTGGCGGATCGTACCGCTGCTGGCAAGCGCGCTGGTGCTCGACGTGCTCGACAGAAGTAATCTCGCCCTGGCCGCCGTGCAAATGAAGCAGGCGCTGGGACTTTCGAACGCTGCGCTCGGTTTTGCCGGGGGTTTTGTCGGGATTGGCTACGCGGTCGCCGCCATTCCCAGCACGTTGGCGTTGCAACGAGTCGGAGCGCGACGGTGGATGAGTCTGCTCATGCTCGTCTGGGGGCTTTGCTCAGCCGGCACCGCGTTGGTTTCGAATCGCGGCGAGCTGGCATTTGCGAGAATCCTGCTCGGCGTCGCCGAAGCGGGTTTCGCTCCGGGTCTCATCCTTTATCTGACGTACTGGCTACCGAGCGAGTACCGCGGCAGGGTGTTGTCTTCCGTCCTCATGTTTACCGCGGGGATCAAAGTGATCAGCGGGCCGATGGGCAGCGGACTGCTTTCCCTGGATGGCTTGCTCGGACTTGCGGGTTGGAAGTGGCTGTTCATTGTCGAAGGACTGCCGACGGTGGTGTTGGCCGGTCTCGTTTTCAGGTTTCTGCCTGATCGACCCACGGATGCGCGCTGGCTGACGCCGCCCCAACGGGAGTGGCTCACCGAGCGGCTCGCTGCGCAAGCCCAGAGTGTCGCCGCCGCCCAGGGCCATCGGCTCGGGTGGCGTGCGCTCGGCAACGTATGGGTGGTTTTGTTGGGGGTCACCTATCTGGGCATGCTCACCGGCGGCAATGTCCTCGAGAGCTTTTTGCCGCTCATCGTTCGCTCAATGGGGTTCTCGGTCGGCCACGTGGGGTTCGTCCTTGCTGTTCCCCCTCTGCTGGGCATGCTCTCGCAGCCACTGTGGGGAGCCTGGTCGGATCGTGCGCAGCGGCGCGAAATTGTCGTCGTGGTGGGATGCCTGATGCAGGCCCTGGGGCTGTGCTGCGCCGGAGCGCTGCTGCCTTCTCCCTGGGCACTCGTCCCACTGACCGTGGCAGTCATTTCACGTCTTGGCACGACCGCTCCGTTCTGGACTCTGCCGCCAGCATTTCTGACAGGCACCAGCGCCGCCGCCGGCATTGCGTTGATCAATCTCTCGGGCAATTTTGGTGGCTTTACCGGCCCGTCGCTGATGGGATGGGCGTCGGATGCGACGGGATCCTACAGCGGTGGCCTCATTGTCGGGGCGGCGCCTGTTGTCGTCTCGGCGGCGATCCTGACAGTAATGGCTTTTCGCTCGGCACGGGCTGCGATCGCCGTGGGGGGCGTCCGCCCCCCATTTCCCGGGTGATGCACCTCGCTTCGGGAAGTGGGAAATGAATGATCGGAGTCGTAGAAATGGATGAGGCGAGCACGACGAGTCCGAGCGCGGTGGCCCATAAGGCCGCGTTAGACAATAAGGAGATCGCGCGGCGCTTTCTCCTCGCCATCCCTGCGAAGGACACTATGGCAATGCGCTCGGTGCTGGCGCCGGAGGCCCATCTGACGCTCATGATTGCGGGGGTGTATTCGCCGCAGTTGTGCGCCTTTCCGCAAGGGACTCAATGGGACCGGGATGGCATGATCGAGATGGAGATGGACTTCCAACGGCGGCTCGAGGGTCCGTTCGCACTGGAGGTTCTTTCACTCATCGCTGAGGGCGACTCGGTCGCCGCCGAAGCGATCGGCAAAGGCTGTCGCGCGTCGACAGGCCACTCTTACATACAACACTACAGCTATCATTTTCAGATGAGCAACGGCCGGATCGTGGATATCCGTCTGTACCAGGATACGTTCCACCTATGGCAAGTCTGGAGCGACCTGGGAACCGGAGTGCAACCGCACTATCTCAAGGCGGCCAACCTTGCAGACCTCGCCCAGGAGCAGACCGCCGACTCGCGACCTGACATCGCGGCAGAGGATCGGGTCGCGGTCAATAAAAAGATTGTCCGGCGCTTTTTGACGGCGGTTCGCAACCGCGACACGGAAGAGACGCGAGTGACCTGGTCCTGCGAAGGGCGGTGGAGCTTCGCTATCGGTGGAGACTATTCGCCCGAGCTGCGCATATTCCAAGGAGCACCTCGATGGGACCTTGAAGGCATGATCAAGATGCAACAGAAGGCGCATGGCAATCCCAGGGAACCGATGACTCTGGATGTCTATTCGCTGATTGCGGAAGGGGACGAGATCAGTGCCGAAGCGGTCGGGATCATCGTTCGTGGCAACGGCCGCGCGTACCGCCAGCACTATAGTTTCCATTTCAAGGCACACAGCGGAAGGTTGGTTGAAGGTCATGTGTACCAGGACACGCTGCATCAATACGATGTAACCCTGGATCCCCCGGACGGCGGGCCCGTGGCGGTGCGCATGTCATCCGTCAGTCCATAAATCTCATGGCGGCAACGGGTCGATGGTCGCACGCCTGGCGAGCGCTGCGACACCCTAACTTCAGGCTCTTCTTCTTCGGTCAGAGCGTATCCGTGATCGGCACGTGGCTGACGCAGGTGGCCAGAATGTGGCTGGTCTATCGGCTGACTCATTCGGCGCTGCTGCTCGGTGTCGTGAGCTTCTCGGGGCAGATCGTCTCGTTCGTGGTGGGCCCCTTTGCCGGTGTCTGGGTCGAGCGCCTGGATCGCCGCAAGTTGTTGCTGTGTATACAAGCGATCAACGGCGCGCAGTCGCTCTTCCTGGCCCTGGCGACCCTGGCGCACGTGATAACACTGTGGGAAATCATTGCGCTCACGATTTTTGGAGGGCTGGTCACTGCGCTCGGCGCCCCGGCGCGTATGTCCTTCGTCGCACAGATGGTTGAGGACCCCAACGATGTCGATAACGGCGTCGCCCTCGTCTCTTCGATGGCCAATTCAGCCCGGCTGATTGGACCGGCGATCGCCGGCCTGGTGATCGCGGCTTTTGGCGAAGGCTGGTGCTTCCTCATCGATGCCATCAGTTTCCTGCCGGTGATCGCATCCTTGGCGCTGATGCGCATGAGCCCTGCGGAAACCCGTCGCAGCTCGCGCCGCATGCTCGACGAAATGCGCCAAGGTTGGAGTTACGTCAGTACATCTCTTCCCATTCGCACGCTGCTGCTGTTTTTTGTAGTGATCGGTCTGATGGGTTACTCCTACTCCGTGCTGCTGCCCGTCTTCGCAAGCCAGGTGCTGCACGGCGGACCGACCACGCTCGGCTGGTTGACCAGTGCTTCGGGAATCGGCGCGCTCATCTCGACGCTGTCCCTCGCGCTGCGCAAGTCAGTGGTCGGACTGACACGCATGGTTCAGATCGCCGGCACCCTACTCGGCCTTGCATTGATTCTGTTCGGCTTGTCGCATGTGTTGTGGCTCTCGCTCCTGCTGATGGTTGTGGTCGGCTTCGGCCTGATGCAGAACGTGACAGGCATCAATACGATCCTCCAGTCGCTGGCACCTGAGGGCATGCGCGGCCGTGTCATGAGCTATTACACCATGGCATTCTTCGGCGCTGCGCCTTGCGGTAGCCTCTTAGCCAGCGTCCTGGCGGACCGGATAGGGGCGCCTGCCGCCGTAGGTCTCACCGGCGCGACTTGCATAGTCGGCTCGATCTGGTTCGCGCTGGAGTTGCCGAAGGTTACGGCGGCTATGCGACCGATCTATGTAGAGAAGGGTCTGCTGAAAGCTGGGGAGTGATGCTTACAGGGTTCCCCGACGTGCCGACAGCCAGTCGCTGCACTTCCAATTCAACCCCTTCTCCAATTTTCCTATTTCGGGTTCAAAAATTCGCCTGAGGTAGTCCCTCTCTTTTTCGGTCATGCTCGATTCATAGGGTAGCGAATGCGCACTCTTGGATACGACGCTTTTGAATTTACTCACTTGTAGAAACTCACAGATACGACTTAGCGTCTCATCCAGCGCTTCCTTCAAGTCCTCACTCTTCAAGCATAAAACCCGATCTCTTGGAAAATACGTCCAAAGCCTGTGTAGTTGCTCCGTATAGAGCCCTCTGGAAATATAAGAATAAACTCTGTGTTGCAGTGGGAGCGCCTCACGACATCTTTCTTTTTCATTTTCTATCGCATCCCAGAAGGACAATTTGTCGGTATTTTTTATACGTTCCATGTTCCAATGCGAATACGCTCTTTCGATTGGGTCTCGTAACAGGATGATGAACTTCATCTCGGGGTTATATTCCCAAATTCTTCGCGGTGAATCATTCCAATACATGTATATGGGAGTCGCCTCACCCAGAACCTTATGACCCTTTGAAGGGTTGAACCGCCGATGATATTTCGAGTAGTCGGGTTTGCCGCCAACGAAATAGTCTTCGTTGTCAAAGAAATGGACTTCTTTCTTCCCTGCCATACCAATTTCAGGGTGCTCCGCGGAAAAATAGGCTTCGTTCTTCTCTGCCATACAAATTTCAGGATGCTCTCTCAAGTAGGCATCCAATGCGGTAGTTCCTCCCTTCTGAGTACCACCAATGACGAAATCAACGATTCTCTGGGTAGGAAAAGGCGTGCTCTTCCCCATAACGACACCCTCACGATTTCAGTAGCACAGGGCTTAGAGTAGCTCCCGTTGGCTCGATCAACAATGCAGCAGGTTACTTCGGCACTCGTTACATGGATGGTGCCATCATTGGATTATTTCTCCCGCTCGCCATCGATCGGGTAATCCAGCTATGCTGTTGGGTAATGAACGAGAGCGCGGGATGCGCTGGAGCGTTCATCGGCAGGGAAGTTATGAGCGCGAAGGACATCATCTTTATCCTCGGCATGGGCCGCTCAGGAACCTCTGCGCTCGCCAGAATCCTCTCACTTTGCGGCTGCGTCCTGCCGGCGACCCTCAAAGACGCGAACGAGGCGAATCCACGGGGATTCTGGGAGCCCGTCGACGCCTTGAAATTGAATGACGAATTCCTGTTTCGGCACGGGGCGACCTACTTCGATCCGACTTTGCGTCTGCAGGGAGAACTGACCTTCGCGCCGGATCAAGCGGAGAGTTTCATCGGCCAGATATGCGCCTTCCTCCGTCACTGTCCGCAAGGTGCGCCCCTGGTCGTCAAGGATCCCAGGATTACCGCTTTGTTTGATTTCTGGCTCGAGGCCGCGCGTCGAGCGGGATTTGGCGTCAAAGTGATTATCGCGATCCGCAACCCGTCAGAGGTCGCCGCCTCACTGGGTGCCTTGATAGAGGCGCCTGTCGAGTTGTGGCATGCCTCGTGGTTGAAATATAACCTGCTGGCAGAATTGCATTCGCGTCATTTGCCGCGCGTCTTCGTCGAGTATTCGAGCTTGCTCGGCGACTGGAGGTCGCAGGTCGCGCGAATCACGCGGGCTTTGGCCTTGCATGAGGTGATCGGGGACGGGGCTGCCGCAATCGACGCGTTTCTGACCCGGGACCTTTACACGAAGAGATGCCAGGGACCGGTCGTCGAGTCTTTCGGCTACTCCTGGTTATCCGATACCTACACTATCCTGGCGAGAGCCGCCGACGACCAGCCGCTCGATGTCGCGAAGCTGGATGAAACTCTCCGCGCGTACCGCACCTGTGAGCGGGCCTTTAGAACCTCCCTGGACGCCTCACGAAGCAAGTTACCGATACGACTGCCGCAAGACGGGATAATGACATGGAGGGCGGAAACCGGCTGAAGTTGTCGGCTCATCCTTCGATCCCTGCCATGGCTGCCTCAGGATACCGATCACCAACGACGGCGGAAGGGTCGAAGAGTCTGTCGAGCGCCTCGATCTGCTTCGCGGCCAGTTTTATCCTGGTGGCAGCGGCGTTCTCCTGCACGTACTTCGGGCGCTTGGCTCCTGGAATCGGGACGACATGTGGATGCTTGGCAAGAATCCACGCGAGGGCCACCTGTGCGCTGCTGGCTCCAATATCCGCTGCGAAACTCTCCAGGGCACGCACGAGCTCAATGTTCTTTCTCAATGCATCTGTTTGAAAACGCGGCATGCGGCGGCGGAAGTCCGTCTCATCCAACTCATCGATAGACCCTGCTATTCCCGCCAGGAACCCACGCCCGAGTGGGCAGAAGGCTACGAACGTGACACCTAGCGCACGACACGTGTCGAGCATCTCCACCTCGGCACCGCGAGTGCAAAGCGAGTATTCCGATTGCACAGCGGCGATTGGATGAACGGCATGCGCCCGTCGCAGCGTGTCAGGTCGTACTTCACAAAGGCCAAGATGACGGACCTTTCCCTCCCGCACCAGCTCGGCCATGGCTCCGACCATGTCCTCTATGGGTACGGCCCGGTCGCGACGATGGGCGTAGTAAAGATCGAGTGTCTCCACTGCGAGCCGCCGTAAGGATGCCTCGCACGCACCGCGGATATACTGTGGCGAATTGTCGATGACCGTTCCGGCGGCGCCTGGCTTGCCCACCAGGCCGAACTTCGTACCAACGCTCACTCGCGCAGAGCACCCGCGCAGAAATCGCCCGAGCAGCTCTTCATTGTGTCCCGCCCCGTACGCATCGGCAGTGTCCAGGAAATCGATGCCATTCTCGATAGCGCAGGCGATCGTCAGCAGGGATTGGGCATCGTTGGGTGCGCCATAGCCGCCGGACATACCGGCACAGCCCAGCCCGATCATGGAGACCCGATCGTTTGTGTTGCCTAAGGGACGACTGTCCATGAAGATTCCCTACAGACCGTTGAACGACCGATCGAGCTCCGCCCGCAAAGCCATCTGAAAGCTCGCGACATGGTGGCGCTCAAGCAACGAGCTGTGCGAACCCGGCACCTCGACGTATCGCGGCGGCGTCCGTGTATGGTCGTTCCATTCCACGAGTTTGTTGCAAAGCCAGTCCTGCTTGGTGCCCCACAGCGGTTGCGCGTAAAAGATAGTCGCCGCTTCCACACTTCCAGAAGGGATATAATTCTGCCCCAGGGTGACCAGCCTGAAAGACAACTTCGCCCACGCCGTGAACTTTTCGACATCCAGATCGAGCTCGGCCAGTCGGGCGGAGCCGGCGAGTTCCATCACGGATCTATAGGGGTCGGGAGCGGGCATTTGCGCACCCAGCCGCTTGGGTAGCTCCAGCATCTGTTGCATGTCCACCAGGCCGAGAAAGTAGGCCACCCGGAATGCGCTCTCCATCTCGTTCAACTTGTGTTCGCGGGCGCCGATGAAAACGGTGCCGTCGATGCTCCCGCAGAACGCGACGCGCTCATTTTGTGCCTCGAGCGCCTTGGCCACTTCGAATGCAATCGGAGCTCCGAAGGAGTAACCGGCGATCGCATAAGGACCGTGGGGCTGTCGCGCACGAATGGCCGCCACGTAGGTGCTGACCATCTCGTCAATTGACTCGAACTGCTTCTCGCCCGGGGTGAAGCCGCGAGCACGCAACGCGTAGAACGGTCTGTAGTTGACGAAGTAGTTGGCTAGGCTGACAAAGACGAGGACCTCTCCGGTAGCGGGGTGCACGCAGAATAGTGGCGTCTTGTGACCCGTCGCCTGGAGAACCACCACAGGATCGTATTCGCCTTGTTTCTGGGCTGCGAGCGCGCGGGGCGTGGGATGTTGCAGGATGCTGACGATAGGGAAATCGATGCGCTGCAGCTCTTCGGCGAGCTTTTGTTTGAGCTTGATGAGATCGAGAGAGGTTCCTCCCAGGTCAAAGAAGCTGCCTGTTGCACTCACATTGGCCGGATCAAGGCCGAGGGTTCCCGCGAAAATCCTGGCGATCGCGACTTCCGTCTCATTATCCGGTGGCACGTAGGGGCCCAGTTGGCGAGCGGTCACACGGTCCAGGTGTGCTACGTGATCCGACCATTCTCCGGCCTCGAGCCGCTTGCGCATCGCCGTGCGTTGGATCTTCCCCAGGCTGGTCTTGGGAAAGGCACTCCGGGGCAGTGGCAGGATCACTCCCGGTCTGAAGCCCCACAGCATGACGGCGGTGTTGCGGACCGCCACGACGAGTTGGTAGAGCCGACTTTCGTCTTCGAGGCCGAATGTGGTGGCAAACGCGACGACGAGCGACTCGGTGTCGGCGCCTTTGGGGCGCGTTGGGAATGCCGCGACAAAAGACCTCTCGATGCCCTCGAGCTGCTCCAGGGTCGCCTCCAGCTCGTGGCTGAAATAGTTGACGCCGCTGACAATGATGCAGTCCTTGCTGCGTCCAACGATACTCAGGCGCCCTTCCTGGATACGACCGAGATCGCCTGTGCGAAGCCAACCATCGGCGGTAAATGCAGTCCGTGTGGCCTCTTCGTTATGATGATATCGCCCGAATATCATGGGCCCGCTGAGTTGCAGTTCGCCCTCCTGTCCCGGCGGTAGTGCGAAGCCATTCGCGTCGACGATGCGCACTCTCAGGCGCTCGATAGGAGTGCCCACCGCTGCGAATTCATGCTCCTGATCGATCCGCGGAAACTCATGCGAATAGACGCAGGCTGCGCAAGTTTCAGTCATCCCGAACGCGGGCCACAACGCATCCGCTGAAAGTCCGTACGGAGCCAGCAGGTCAAGAAAACGGCGGCCTGTCGTGACCACATTGGCCTCGCCGCCCGTGACAATCCGTCGTACGCAGGACAATTCCAGCGATGCGACCTTCACCGCGCCGCCTTGTACGTGCACCGCCGACAGCGCTGCATTGATCTGTCCCAGAAGGAAATTCGGAGCGAAGGCAATGGTGACTCGATACCGGTGGATGATACGAAGGAACAGCAGCGGGTCCGGGAGTATGCTGGCGGGCTCGGCGTGGATTTGATTCGCGCCCACATACGAGGCGATCATGTGCGATTCAAGTAAGGCGGCAACATGATCGAACGCGATCCAGTTGAACATTGTGTCTGCTGCGCTCAACCGCTGGCGAGACGCGCGACCATCCAGTGACGCCAGCAGATTGGCGTGTGTGAGCTCGACCGCCTTAGCCTGTCCGGTAGACCCCGAGGTCAACATAAGTATCGCAAGATCCTGCTCGCGCGCCTCGTGAGCCGCTTCGCGTGGGGTACCGCGACGCAACGAGGAGATCGCTGCGGAAATCGCATTTTCGGGCAGCTCGATGTCCGCCGACTGCGTGGTTACGAAGAGTGGCCTGTCGAGCAGCGTGTTGACCTGGGCAAGGTGTCGCGCGCAACGCTCCGAATCACCGCGCAGCAGCGCCAGCGGACAGGGAATGTAGCCACCCAACACGCAGCCCCAGAAAGCCGGCAGGAAATCATGCGGGCGCTCGAGCAACAGTGCAACGGCGGAACCGGGGCGACAGCCGTTGGCTCTCAGACCGCCCGATATGTGCCGCGCATCCTCCAGTAAGGACGGATAGCTCAGGGGGACGACGTCCTCGGTACCGGCAGTGACGCTGCGGATCTTTGCGTCGGGAAAGAACTCTGCCGCCCGCAACAGCAGTTGGCCGACGTGTGTGGGCGCGGAAAATGCCGGCAGATTGTCACGGCATTCCGAGGGAGATGGCACGAACGAGGCAGACATGACAGTGACTCCTTGTCAATCAATACCTGCGTCTCCGACGCAAGTCCCATCGGCTCGTCGACAACTGGTTCTAACAAAGGGGCCCGGCAGAAATCTGACGGTGGGCGTTGGGCACTCGTACCCGCAACGCCGCTCGCGAGGCGCATATTCTTAGTTGTTGACACCCTCAACCGGGAGAAACGACCAAGCACACAAGCTATTAATGATCTGCTGTGCCGACAATGTTTGAACCGCGGCGAGCGGATCATTTTGGTAATTAAGACATACTTTTCCGGATGAGACAAGACGAGGAACTCCCCGGGGTGCCAGTTGTTGTATTTTCGGCCGGCCGCGTAATAACTCTCGACGCTCCGGTTACCGTGAGACGAGACTCGCGGGCGCTCGACAGGAAAAGAATTCCGGAAGAACGTTGAGTTATGGATGGGAATCCAAGAGAACTCTTGCAGCCGTTGGAGGCCGCGAAGCTCACTGACGAATTCATTTCTCGACACGACACGACTTTCGTCGATCCGACGCTGCGCCTGCAGGGAGAATGGGTTATTGAGCGCGGCTATTATTGTCAAGAGGTGGAGGATCAACTGCTCGCGTCGCTGGATTGGGTTGCCTTGTTACGGGACGCGACGCTCCACCAGTTTCACGGGGGCATAGCAACCGGCGCAACGAAGCAATCTCCAGTACTTCCGCAGTTTCACGCCGAGTATCCTCGCGTCATGACGTCCTTCATGGATTCGCATCCGACCAGAGACAGGCGAGCGCAAAGCCAACCGCCCAGCGCTTGTTCGGCCACATGGCGCCGCTGCGCACGAGGCTGACGAGTGCGGCCACGGACTGTCGCCGATCCAACGTCGCCACGCGCCGCGCCAGCGTAACGATGCGCTCGAGCTTACGGCCGGGAATGCCCGCTGGGGACGTCACCGCTGCCGCGGCTCCAGTGAGCGTCGGGGCCGCAATGAGGAACCCTTGCGCGTGGCGGGCCGTGCGCCGCCTGAGCACCTGGTGCTGCTTCAAGGTCAGGGTGCTGCGGTCCAGGCGCTTGCCGTTGCGACTCAGCAGAGAGGCCGTCACGTTTTGGTCATGTTGGCGGTAGAGGGCCGTCGGTACGTTGGAAAGCATGCGGGCAGTCCCCGCAGCATTGGCGATGAGGTACATCCAGGCATCATGGTTCCTGGCATAGGCACGCGCAATGGACTTGTGCCTGAGGAAAAGCTCCCTCAGCGGCCGGGTGAAGCATTGGGTATGTCCCGGGGCGATGACCGTCGTGAAAAGTCTGGACTCTTGCAGTGCCTTGGGCGGTTTCGAGTCGAAAGCTTCGGACAGGGGGCGAACGATGTCAGGCTCATCG
>Ga0307511_10006815_pt1 | contig 11517 bp, 8 predicted proteins | sample 13_EM_MG_FD_200266 | JGI IMG/M metagenome (GOLD analysis project Ga0307511, IMG submission 200266) | Populus trichocarpa ectomycorrhiza microbial communities from riparian zone in the Pacific Northwest, United States - 13_EM | ecosystem: Host-associated > Plants > Roots > Unclassified | place...
CCGTGCCGCTCCCTCACCATGACCGGCATGTCTTCTCATGTCGCTCCGCCCGCCGCAGGCGTCCGTACGCCCTGGGAAGCCCTCCCCGTCCACGTCCATGACGCCGTCGCGCGGCTGCTCGGTTCGCCCGTGACGAGTGCCGTCACTCAGGTCGGCGGGTTCTCGCCGGGGACCGCCGCTCGGGTGCGGGCCGCCGACGGTACTCGTGCCTTTGTCAAGGCGGTCAGTGCCGAAGTGAACCCGCACAGCCCGGAGTTGCATCGCACGGAGGCCCGTAACGCCGCGGCCCTCCCGGCCGGGGTTCCTGCCCCTCGTCTCCTCGGAACCCATGACGACGGTACGTGGGTTGTGCTGGTTTTTGAGGAGGTTGCGGGGCGGCAGCCTCATGTCCCTTGGCGGGACGGTGAGTTGGTGCGGGTGCTGCGTGCGGTGGAGCGGCTCGGGCGGGCTCTCACGCCGTCTCCCGTCACCGCCCCGTCCGTCGCGGACAGCCTTGGCGAGGACTTCGACGGGTGGCGGCGTCTGCTCGACGGGGAGGCGGGTGACGTCGGCGGACGGCTCGACCCCTGGACGGTGGAGCAGCTGCCCGAACTTGCCCAACTCGCCGCCCCCTGGGCCGAGTCCGCGACCGGCGACACCCTCGCGCACGGCGATCTGCGTGCGGACAACATGCTGCTCACGGACGACGGCGAGGTCGTCTTCGTCGACTGGCCGCATGCCGCCCTTGCCGCCCCATGGTTCGACCTGCTGGTCATGTTGCCGTGCGTGCGGGCTCAAGGCGGCCCGGATCCCGAGGAGTTGTTCAGCCGGCATCCCCTTGCCGAGGGTGCGGATCCGTCCGGTGTCACCGCCACCCTGGCTGGGCTCGCCGCATTTTTTGTCGAGCACTCGCTGCTGCCTCCGCCGCCGGGCCTGCCCACCCTGCGCGCCTTCCAGCGGGCGCAGGGTGACGCGGCCCTCGGCTGGCTCAGGACGCGGTGGGAGACGGCGCCGTAGTGGTGACCGTGGCCGCCGCCACGAGTGCTCGCATCACGCGCAGGTCCTCGCCCATCTCCGGGTGCCACTGCACCCCCAACACCCAGTCGGCGGACGGGAGTTCGACTGCCTCCACGGTGCCGTCCTCGGCCCAGGCCGAGACCACGAGGCCCGCGCCCAGGCGGTCCACGGCCTGGTGGTGGAACGTCGGTACGGACGTCTCCTCCGGTACCGCCGTCGCGTAGAGCGTTCCCGGTACCGGCTTGACCGGGTGGCGGCCGAAGACTCCCGGGGTCTCCGCGTGGCCGTCGATGTGCTGGACGAGGGTGCCGCCCACGGCGACGTTCAGCAGCTGCATGCCCCGGCAGATGCCCAGCAGGGGCAGGCCCGCCGCCAACGCGGCCTCGATCAGGGCGAGTTCCCAGGCGTCCCGGGCGAGGGCGGGCGGGCCGGTGCGGGGCTCGCGCTCGGCGCCGTAGCGGACCGGCTCGACGTCCGGACCGCCCGCGATCACCAGGCCGTCGAGACGGGCCACGGTCGCCGCCGCGTGCTCGGGGGCGTCCGGCGGCAGCATTGCGGCGAGGCCGCCCGCCTGTTGGACCAGCCGCGGGTAGCCGGCCGGCAGCAGCGCCGCCTCCAGCTCCCAGGCGCCCCAACGCGCCCCTGCCTCCAGATACGTACTGATGCCGATCAGCGGCCTGCCCGCCATGCTTTCCTCCGACCGCGAAGCGACGTGAATGGACTCGAAGGAAACCATTGAACTACCCCACCCGTCACGCGAGGAAGCCTCGCAGCAGAGCCGCCGTCCCGGCGCAGTGCTCCCGCATCATCTCCCGCGCCCCGTCCGCGTCCCCGTCCAGCACCGCCTCCACCAGCGCGATGTGCTGCCGCTGCGAGTGCTCCAGGTTGCGGACCAGGAGCGGGATGCAGTCGAGGAGATCGTTCACCGTGGCTCGTACCGCCGCGTACTGCGCGGTCAGCGTCGGCGAACCGCACAGCTCGGCCAGCGTGAGGTGGAGGAGGGTGTCCAGGCGGCGGTAGTCGGCGAGCGGGGCGTCGTGCGTGCGGGCGAGGGCGTCCCGCAGCCGCCCGCCCTGCTCGGCGGTCAGACCGTGCGTCGCGCACAGGCCCGTCGCGCCGACCTCCAGCACCTCCCGGAACCGCAGTACGTCCTCGATGTCGACCGCGCTGATCCGCCGCCGCAACTCGTCCTCGCCGCCCGCGTCCGACTTCGGCAGCACGAACGTCCCGCCGTAGCGTCCGCGCCGCGACTCCACGAGCCCCTGGTCCTGCAGTACCTTCAGAACCTCGCGCAGTGTCACCCGGCTGATCCCCAGCCGCTCGGCCAGCTCCCGCTCGGCCGGCAACCGCTCGCCCCCCGGCACCAGCCCCAGCCGTACGACCTGCAGAATCTGTTCCAGCGCCTCTTCGAAGCCGTTGCCCGCCCGCACCGGCCGCAGCACCGGGGTCAACCGGTCCTCGACGCCGTCCTCCGCATCCAGCGACATATGGCGGCACCCCCTTCCCAAGCAATGGTTCTCCGCAATACCTTATGGCTTCCGGCCCGGCCGGAAAAAGCGCGCAGAAGCCGAAGGAGCTTTCCCGTGGCAGACCGCACACCCCCGCTGAGCGTCGAGGAGCTGCACGCCCTCGTCGCCAGTGGCGAGATCGACACTGTCGTCCTGGCCTTCCCCGATATGCAAGGCCGGCTCCAGGGCAAGCGGTTCGCCGCCCGCTTCTTCCTCGACGACGTGCTCCGACACGGCACCGAGGGCTGCAACTACCTTCTCGCCGTCGACACCGAGATGAACACGGTCGACGGCTACGCGATGTCCTCCTGGGAGCGCGGTTACGGCGACTTCGCCATGCACCCGGACCTGTCCACCCTCCGCCGTGTGCCCTGGAACGCGGGCACCGCCATGCTCATCGCCGACCTCGCCTGGAACGACGGATCGCCGGTGGTCGCCGCACCCCGCCAGATCCTGCGCCGCCAGCTGGAGCGCCTCGCCGAGCACGGTTTCACCGCGCAGGTCGGTACGGAGCTGGAGTTCATCGTGTTCAAGGACACGTACGAACAGGCCTGGGACGCCAACTACAGAGGCCTCACACCGGCCAACCAGTACAACATCGACTACTCGGTGCTGGGGACGGGGCGCATCGAGCCGCTGCTCCGCCGGATCCGCAATGAGATGGCCGCCGCCGGGCTGACGGTCGAGTCCGCCAAGGGCGAGTGCAACCCCGGCCAGCACGAGATCGCCTTCCGCTACGACGACGCCCTCGTCACCTGCGACCAGCACGCCGTCTACAAGACCGGCGCCAAGGAGATCGCCTCCCAGGAAGGCGTCTCGCTCACCTTCATGGCGAAGTACAACGAGCGCGAGGGCAACTCCTGCCACATCCACCTCTCGCTCGGCGACGGGGAGGGCGGCAACGCCATGGCGGGTTCCGCTTCCGACCCCGGTGGCATGTCGGAGGTCATGCGGTATTTCCTCGCGGGCCAACTCGCCGCGCTCCGCGACTTCTCGCTGCTCTACGCCCCGAACATCAACTCGTACAAGCGGTTCCAGCCGGGTTCGTTCGCGCCGACCGCCGTCGCCTGGGGCTACGACAACCGCACCTGCGCGCTGCGGGTCGTCGGCCACGGCCGCTCCATGCGCTTCGAGAACCGGCTGCCCGGCGGAGACGTGAATCCCCATCTGGCGGTGGCGGGGCTCGTCGCGGCCGGGCTCTACGGCATCGAACAGAAGCTAGAGCTGCCGGAGGCCTGCGTCGGCAACGCCTACACCGGCGAGTACGCGCACGTGCCCACCAACCTCCGCGAGGCCGCCGAGCTGTGGGAGAACAGCCCGATCGCCAAGGCCGCCTTCGGGGACGAGGTCGTCGCGCACTACCGCAACATGGCACGCGTCGAACTGGAGGCCTTCGACGCCGCCGTCACCGACTGGGAGCTGCGCCGCTCCTTCGAACGCCTGTGAGGACCCCGCTCCCTCTGCCTGCCGACGAACGCCTGTGAGGACCCCCTTGCCTGCCGAGCACCCGCTGCACGTACTGAACCCCGCCACCGAGGAGGTCATCGCCACCGTCCCGGCCGCCACCGCGGCCGACGTGGACGCCGCCGTCGTACGCGCCGCCCGGGCCCAGCCGAAGTGGGCCGCACTGTCGCCCGCCGACCGCGCCCGCCTGCTGCGCCGCTTCGCGACCGCGGTGGACGAACACCTCGAAGAACTCGCCCAGTTGGAGGTGCGCGAGGCCGGGCACACGGTCGGCAACGCCCGCTGGGAGGCCGGCAACGTCCGTGATCTGCTCGAATACGCGGCCGGGGGAGTGGAGCGGCTGACGGGTCGTCAAATCCCCGTCGCGGGCGGCCTCGACGTCACGATCCTCGAACCGCTGGGCGTGGTGGGCGTGATCGCGCCCTGGAACTTCCCCATGCCGATCGCCGCCTGGGGCACCGCACCGGCGCTCGCGGCGGGCAACGCGGTCCTCCTCAAGCCGGCCGAGACGACCCCGCTCACCGCGCTCCGGCTGGCCGAACTCGCCCTGGACGCAGGCCTTCCCGAGGGCCTCTTCCAGGTGCTGCCCGGCCACGGTCCGGTCGCGGGCACCGCGCTCGTCGAGCATCCCGGCGTCGCGAAGATCGTGTTCACTGGGTCAACAGCCGTAGGCAAACAGGTGTTGGCGAAGGGCTCGGCGCTCCTCAAGCGCGTCACCCTCGAACTCGGCGGCAAGAGCCCCAACATCGTCTTCGCCGACGCCGACATCGAGGCGGCAGCAGCGGCGGCCCCCATGTCCTTCCTCGACAACTCCGGCCAGGACTGCTGCGCCCGCACCCGCATCCTCGTCCAACGCTCCGTCTACGACCGGTTCCTGGACCTCCTGACCCCCGCGATCGAGGGGGTCACGGTCGGCGACCCGGCCGACGAGAAGACGGACATGGGCCCGCTGATCTCCAAGGTCCAGCTGGAGCGCGTCCGTTCGTACGTCACCGACGACCTGGCCGGCATCCGCGGCAAGGCGCCCGAGGGCCCCGGCTTCTGGTTCCCGCCCACCGTCGTCACCGGCGTCGACCCGCACGCACGCGTGGCCGTCGAGGAGGTCTTCGGCCCGGTCGCCGTAGTGCTCCCCTTCGAGGACGAGGCGGAGGCGATCGGCCTGGCCAACGCCACCGACTACGGTCTCTCCGGCTCCATCTGGACCCGGGACGTCGGCCGCGCCCTGCGCGTCTCGAAGGCCGTCCGGGCCGGCAACCTGTCCGTCAACTCCCATTCCAGCGTCCGCTATTGGACCCCCTTCGGCGGCTTCAAGCAGTCGGGGATCGGCCGCGAACTCGGCCCGGACGCGCTCACCGCCTTCACCGAAACCAAGAACGTCTTCATCAGCGACGTCTCCACCACCAACGTCTCCACCAGCACGGAGGGCCCCGCACAGTGACCTCAGAGATTGTTTGCCGGCGACTCGTCGGCCGTACCGCCGTCATCACCGGAGCCGGCAGCGGCATCGGCCTCGCGACCGCGCGACGGCTCGCCTCCGAGGGGGCCAACGTCGTCTGCGGCGACATCGACGAGACCCACGGCAAGGCGGCGGCCGACGAGGTCGGCGGGCTCTTCGTGAAGGTCGACGTCACCGACCCCGAGCAGGTCGAGGCGCTCTTCAAGGCGGCCTTCGACACCTACGGCAGCGTCGACATCGCCTTCAACAACGCGGGCATCTCACCGCCGGACGACGACTCCATCCTCGACACCGGCCTGGAGGCCTGGAAGCGCGTCCAGGACGTCAACCTCACCTCCGTGTACCTGTGTTGCAAGGCCGCGATCCCCTACATGCGCCGCCAGGGCAAGGGCTCCATCATCAACACCGCGTCCTTCGTGGCGCGGATGGGCGCCGCGACCTCCCAGATCTCCTACACCGCCTCCAAGGGCGGGGTGCTGGCCATGTCCCGTGAACTGGGCGTGCAGTTCGCCCGCGAGGGCATCCGCGTCAACGCCCTCTGCCCGGGACCGGTCAACACCCCGCTCCTGCAAGAGCTGTTCGCCAAGGACCCGGAGCGGGCCGCGCGCCGCCTCGTCCACATCCCGGTCGGCCGCTTCGCCGAGGCGACCGAGATCGCCGCCGCCGTCGCGTTCCTGGCGAGCGACGACTCGTCGTTCGTCAACGCCGCCGACTTCCTGGTCGACGGCGGCATCTCGGGGGCGTACGTCACCCCGATGTAGTCCGTGAACCCCCGCCGGAGCGGGGGCAGTTGACCCGACGAGCCATCGGCCGTCACAGGAAGGTCATGCCCTCGCCCCGGTAGGTGGGGACGGTGGCCGTCACCTGGTCACCCTCGATCAGGTGCAACGCGTCGAACCGCTCGCACAGTTCACCGGCCTTGGCGTGCCGGAACCACACCTTGTCGCCGATGAGCAGATCGTCGGCGGGGGAGCCGAGCAGCGGCGTCTGCACCTCGCCGGGCCCCTCCTGAGGGTCGTAGCGCAGACCCTCCGGGAGGTACGGCACCGGGAGCCGGTCGGGGCCCGCGGCGCCGGAGGCGGGGTAGCCGCCGCCGAGGACGGTGACCACGCCGACGCCCGGCCGCCGTACGACGGGCTGGGCGAAGAGCGCGGCCGGACGGGCGCTGAACGACGTGTAGTTGTCGAAGAGGCGCGGCACGTACAGCCCGGAACCGGCCGCGATCTCGGTCACGGAATCCTCGGCGGCGGTGTACTGGACACTGCCGGTGCCACCGCCGTTGACGAACTCCAGATCCGGTACGACGGCCCGCACGGCCCGGACCACCTCCGCGCGCCGCTCGGCGAGTTCGCGCTTGGCGGTGGCCTGCATCAGCCGGATGGCGCGGGAACGGAATGGCCGCCCCGCGACGGAGTCGCCGACACCGGCGATATGGCCTTCGTAGGCCATGATCCCGACGACCTTGAAGCCGGGGCGGCGCGACACCGTCCTTGCGATGTCGGCGAGTTGGGCGGGGGAGCGGAGGGGTGAGCGGAGCGCGCCGATGCGCACCCGGCCGCCGAGCATCCGCAGCGCGGTGTCCAACTCCAGGCAGACGCGCACGACTTCGGTGCCGCCGGCGCGGGAGTCGTCGATGAGCTTGAGCTGCGCCGGGTCGTCGATCATCACGGTGACGGCGGCGGCGAGCTTGGGGTCGCCGGCCAGTTCGGCGAAGGCGGCGTGGTCGGCGGAGGGGTAGGCGAGGAGCACGTCGTCGAAGCCGGAGCGGGCGAGCCACAGCGACTCGGCCAGGGTGAAGGACATCAGGCCCGCGAAGCCGTCCCTGGCCAGGACGCGTTCGAGGAGGGTTCGACAACGGACGGACTTGCTGGCGACGCGGACCGGCTTGCCACCGGCCCGGCGGACGAGGTCGTCCGCGTTGGCATCGAAGGCGTCCAGGTCGACGATCGCGAGAGGGGCGTCGAGGTGGGCGGTGGCCCGGTCGTAACGGGCCCGGTCGGCGGCGCGCGCAGTCATGAACGCAGCCTGCCAGACAGGATTACCGCAGGGTAGGGGGACGTTCCGGGCAGAAGCCCCGGGGGCGTGGACTGGTTCCCGTTCGAGCGGGGGCAACCCGTAGAGTGACGCGCACGCACGGAGGAAACGCCGCCGGTCGTTCGACCGCGCCCGGGATGGCGGTCCGCCGCGGCGGGTATGCGTGCCCGGGACGACTTTGTTTTTTTGTGTGCGTGCCGGGTGAGGCGGGGTGGACGCCGGTGCGTATACGAACAAGGGCAGGAGAACACCGGCCCGCACAAGAAACAAACGGTGGCCCGGGTACGAGGAAACGGGGGGTGCATGAGCACGGAAGCGCGGCGCGCCCCCGTACCGCCACATCCCACCTCGCCGCAGGCCCCTTCGGGGAGTTCGACGCAGCCCGTGAACGACACAACAGGCGAAGACTTGGACGGACCGCATTCCGGCACCGGGGGATCTTCCGGAGCCGCTTCGGGGGCAGGTTCGGGGCGTGGTCCGATTCCGCCGGTTCCGTCGGCTCCGCCGGTGTCGGGTACGCAGGATGCGCAGGGCGGACCCGGGGCGTCGGCCGGGAGCGGTAGCGGCAGAGTGACCTGGGGTGGCGACCAGTCCGGTACCGGGTGGTGGGAAGGCGGCAACGCGAGACGCGCGGCCCGGCGGAGCGCCGGGGCCGACGAGGGCGCTGACTTCCGGGGAAACGGTTCGGGGGCGGACCGCGCTGTGACTCCGGGCAACGGGTTCGACGCGGGTTCGATTTCTCCGGGCAACGACTTCGAGGCACGCGCGGTGCGTCCGGGCAACGGTCCTGATGCCCGCGGGGCGTCTGAGGACAACGGCTTCGGGAGCAGTGGCTTCGAGAACTTCGCGAATTTTGAGAACTTCGAGAGCGACGGCTTCGCGAGCGATGGGGCGGGGGGCCGCAACGGGTCCAGGGCTGAGTCAGGAGCTGGGGCCGGGGGTGACTCCGGGGCGGGTTCCGAAACGGGAGACGGGTCCGGAGCTGGGGCCAGGGCTGGGTCTGAGGCTAGGACGGGGTCCGAAGCCGGAACTGGGTCCGGGTCCAGGGCCGGGGCTGGAACTGGAACTGGGGCCGGGGCTGGAACTGGGGCCGGTTCACGTTCTGTTGGCGCGTCGGCAGCCGGCTCCTCCGACACCCGGCCGCGTTTCCCCGGTCTTCGACCCTTCTCGCCCTTCGCCGCCGAGACGGTGAGCCCACCCCCTCCGCCGGCCTCGGCACGCTTCCCGGACACGCCCCCGGCATCCGCGACGGACCCGCGCCGTGCGCACCCCGAACGACCCGGTACCGTCCCGCCCCGGCCGCCACACCGGCCCACGGCGACGACGGGCGCCGGCGAAGCACCCCGGGAGACGAGGCCGGAGACGAACACCCCCCTCCGCCCGACCCCGCCGACAGCCTCCGACACCCCGCCGCGCCCTGCTGTCCCACCGCGTCCTGCGGGTGAGGCTCCGCGCGAGGCACCCGACCGACCGCGCCAGGACCCCACGCGCTCGGCGATGCCTCCTGGTTCCGCTGTTCCGCCCCGCCCTGCGGGTGAGGCTCCAGGTCAGTCGTCCGACCGGTCGCGGCAGGAGCCGTCCCGCCCGGTCGCGCCTGCCGGGTCGGCTGTTCCGCCCCGCTCTGCCGCTGAGGCTCCGCGCGAGGCGCCTGAGCGACCGCGGCAGGAGCCGTCCCGCTCGGCGACGCCTCCGAGTTCTACTGTTCCGCCCCGGCCCGCTGGCGAGGCTCCGCCTTGGCCCTCCGATCGGCTGCGCCAGGACTCCACCCGCTCGGCGATGCCTCCTGGTTCCGCTGTTCCGCCCCGGCCCGCCGGTGGAGCTCCGCCTCAGCCCTCCGATCGGCTGCGGCAGGAGCCGTCCCGCTCGGCGATGCCTCCCAGTTCCGGTGTCCCGCCCCGCCCCGTGATGTCTCCCGGCCCCGCCGACTCGTCGCGCCCCGCGACCGAGACCTCACCGTCGACGGCCGACCGGCTCCGCGACGCCCCCGCCCGGTCGGCAACACCCCCGTCGAGTCCGGCTGTCGCTCCCGAGGAACCGTCGGAGACCACCTCTCTGCTGAGGCCGCCGCCCCCCGGTGCGCCTTGGCGGGGCGAATCGTTCACGGATCCCACTGACGGTGCGCCCGCGCGCGGTGTGTGGTCGCCGTCCGGTGCAGGTGCGCCGTATCCCCCCTCCGGTACCGGAACTGCCGGGCCCCGGCCCGCCGACGCCCCTCCCGCCGGACCCACGGCGTCCGGCTCCTCCCCGTCCGCCGCGCCTACCACCGAAGGCAATGGCACTGGCGCCTGGTCACCGGCCCCGCCCAGCAAGCCGGTTCGGCCGGACGAAGACTCGTCCAGCACTCGTTCCTGGTCAACTGCCGCTCCCCGCAACCCGGTTCGACCCGCCGACGACACCCACGGCACCGCCCCTTGGGCATCTGCCGCTCCCAGCACCCCAGTTCAGCCCGTTCCGGCCCCACCCGTCTCCGACGGCACCGGCACCGGCGCGTGGTCGCCCGCCGCCCCCGGTACCCCCGTCCGTCCCGCTTCCGAGATGCCGCGGCCCGGGGGCAACCCCGGTCCCGATCCCGCCTTTTCCTGGAGTGCGCCCGTAACTTCCGGCGGCGGGCGGCCGGTTGTGTCGTTCGGGGAGCCCGAGGGGTATGACGAGCGGGTGCGGCCGCGGCCGTTGGGGTCGCGGATACGGTCCCGTACCGCCGCCGTCGCCGCGTGCGTCGTGCTCGGTCTCGGGCTCATCGGCGGTGCGGTGACCGGGAGTTGGCTCACCGGCGACGACGGGGAAGACGGCGGTGCGAGCACCTTCGCCGCCGCCGGGCAGTTGTGGCACAGCGTGCCCGTCGACCAGTTGTTTCCGCCCACTGTCCAGGGACAGGGCGCGGGCCCCGGCGGCGCCGACCGCACCTGGACCCGCATCGCCGTGGCCCCGGACACCGGCTGTACGGGCGCCTTCGACCCGCTGCTGAGCAAGGTGCTCGCCCCGGTCGGCTGCCAACGGCTCCTGCGCGCCACCTACACCGACGCCACCCAGAGCTATGTCACGACGGTCGGCCTCCTCTTCACCAAGGCCGACATCGCCGCGATGACCTCGCTGTCCACCCGGTTCAAGAACGAGAAGCTCGGCGACCGGACCGACCTCCTGCCCCGCCCGTACGCCGCGAAGAGCACCGTCGCCGCCACCTTCGGCGACAAACAGCGGGCCTCCTGGACCGTCTCCGTCCTCACCGACGCGCCCGTCGTCGTCTACGCCGTCTCCGGCTGGGCGGACGGCCGTACCGTCGACGCGCCCGAACCCGCCGACGAAGCCGTCACCTCCGGCTCCACCACGGCCCCCTCGCAGTCGGGTCTCGGCAACGAGGCACAGGGGCTCGCCGACCGTGTCGAGCGGAGCCTGCGCAAGACCGTCGACTCACCTTCCGAGACCTCGGCCTCAGAGACGTCGAAGACGTCGGGGACCGCGGCGAGTTCGAAGGCCTCGGAGGAGAACTCATGAGCGTCACGTCCCGCCGTGCCGGGCTGGTGAGCGCCCTCCTGGCCGCCTCCCTCGCCCTGGTCCCGTCCACCGTCGCGCACGCCGACGGCATACGCGCCCAGGAATGGGCCCTGGACGCCATGCACACCCAGGAGGTCTGGCAGACCACCAAGGGCAAGGGCATCACCGTCGCCGTCCTCGACACCGGCGTCGAGGCCGACCACCCCGACCTGGTCGGCAACGTCCTCACCGGCAAGGACATGGTCGGCTTCGGAGCGCAGCCGGGCGACCGGGCCTGGGCCCGCCACGGCACCGCCATGGCCGGCATCATCGCCGGGCACGGACATGGTCCCGGGGACGAGGACGGCGTCATGGGTGTCGCCCCGGAGGCGAAGATCCTGCCCGTCCGCGTGATCCTCGAAGACGGCGACTCCGCGCGCAGCAAGGCCCGCACCACCCGTGGCAACGCCCTTGCGGACGGCATCCGTTGGGCCGCCGACCACGGCGCCGACGTCATCAACCTCTCCCTCGGCGACGACTCCGCCTCCGCCCACCCCGAGCCCGCCGAGGACGAGGCCGTGCAGTACG
>Ga0307511_10006816_pt1 | contig 11517 bp, 10 predicted proteins | sample 13_EM_MG_FD_200266 | JGI IMG/M metagenome (GOLD analysis project Ga0307511, IMG submission 200266) | Populus trichocarpa ectomycorrhiza microbial communities from riparian zone in the Pacific Northwest, United States - 13_EM | ecosystem: Host-associated > Plants > Roots > Unclassified | place...
TAAAATGCTGGTCATAATTCAATGTAGACCATGTTCTCAAGCAGTTCAATCATGGATACACACGTTGTTTGAAACAACAATCCACTCCCGCTGTCAACCGCGTGGAATGGTGACCGTGGATTGCACAGTGATTCTTCTACAGGAACGAGCATGCATGCAGGGCATTTGGACAAGAGCTTTGGAATCCATCCTGATTATGACAAAGGTCTAAATCAATCGGCTAAGCAGTTGTATATCCCACCATAGACATGGATTCCACTAACCAATCACCTCGAGAGTTTCACACGAGACCACCACTCTCTCATCAGAGTTGATAGCGGCACAACAAAATCAAGTAATTGTCGTAATTTCATGAAACCCAATCCTAGTCAAGCCATCGAAGTTAATCACTCTTTTTTTATTTCCCGGATGAATCAAGGCATGCAATAATTGCTTGGACAACTGATCCGGGCAAACTACCCGGGCCACCATTTTAACAAACAGGAGACTTCCTATATAAACAGCAGCAGAGCTTTTCACAACAACGTAAATGTAAATAAAACGACCTACCTCCTCAAACACTGGTTCTGAGATAGTAGTTCGTATCCACCATAAAGGAAGGGTATGGTGCCAATCCAAAATAAGACATATATTACTTTGGCATTAAATTACTTTTCTGTAATAGAAACAGAGCTACCAGGCTTTCAAAATCCTATAATGACATGAACTTTTATTGGTGATAACTCTTTCTTATATTTGCTAGCATGTAATGATTTTCTTGTGATTTTCTTTTTGAGCTGATATTTTTACAGATTTGTCTTTGGTTTGCCACTTGCAGTAACACGCCTTGCCACTGAACGCATGGTCACAAATTCCTCAGCAGCAGATGGGTGTATTCCCACCTGTGGCACAAAAAAGAAAAGGAAAAGGAAAAAAACTCATCAGTAATACACAATCCAAAATGAGTACAGCCCAGACATCTAAAGAGCGATAATCCTTTTACACATCACCAGCTGTCTGAACACATGCTACCATAAACAGCAAGGAATATATATATATTGATGCACAGAGATGTCATCGCTTCTACATGTGTGTGTGTGTGTGTGAACCAGTCAAAAAGCAAAAGGGTAATTAAGGGGGAGAGCTAACAATACAAGGACATGGCCACCCATAAGCAAAGAGTCTGGGTATATCATGATGTGACTGCAAGCATTTACAATTTGACACCCACATCACCTATATATTATTGATTAGACCACAACATAATCAATTCTATGTTCCTTACAAGAACGTGTCAAGGGATGCTAGGAAAGGAAAGAATCACTAAAATCCTTATCTTTAGCCTCTCTAAGGGAAAGTTAATTAATACTTACAGTACTGTCAAATTGTTGCTTGGTTGCTCCACACTTCAATGCAACAGCAATACCCTGTGAAATCACCAAAGAACAATGATCAGGGCGTGCATGAATAACCAAAACCAAAAAAATGTAGGGACAAAAAAACTGGAATAGGGAAGGGGGTGGTTTCGGCAATGAAATTATGTTAAGCAAATGCAAAGTACTCTCTACACAGGTTATTCATGAAATGAATCGGAAAACACACCTGCATAATTTCAGGTGCATCTGGCCCACACATGGAAGCTCCAAGAACTTTATCCGTCTCAGCATCAACAACAAGCTTCATTACTGTCTTCTCTTGTCGACTAGAAACAAAGATGAGATCATACATATTAATTAAAAAGCATAGGAAACACAGAGAACACCTCACAATTAAAGTAAAAGGGGGCAGGCTTGAATACTACCCTGAATTATGAAAAACATCCCAAACCATCTATGCTTATGGCTTTCATGGTTTTATCACATCCTTTATCTTAACTCATAAACATGTATTGATCCTTCATTATTTAAGCATTTCCTTTTAAAGGAGGAAACTCTTTTTTCAGACCAGGGAAATTTAGTTAAAAAAGAACAAGGAAAACTGGTTTCACGAAAATGAACAGTATGAGGATGCCTTGAGCACTGAAGAAATGTCAGGTGTTGTTAACATGTAATGTAAAGATGGTTCAATCAATCAACAGAAAGACTTCTATCAGAAAGTAAAGATGTTTGAAGTCTATCAGCTTTGGAGATTTAAGGTAGTACAGATACAACAAACTTCCAGGACCTCTTAAGAGATATTCTCTACTTATTGGCCAGTTTAAGTTTACAAATAATTTCTCACTTTTAAGTTTCCAAAGGAAATGTTTTGACCCCTACTTCTTTCATGTCATTTTGCAAGTGATGTTCTAAAGTCTTCCATAATGCTAACTGTTTGTTTGTAACACTACAGACCAATTTAGCAACGTAAGATCTCAAATTCAGTACATACCCAGAGATAGTGTTCTTCATAGGATTAAAGGTAGAAGTGAAAACCAACACATCACCATTTGCTTGGTCTAATGCCTGCTCCTCGCTGAGGCCCACTACAGAGAGAGGAGGAATGCTGCAGAATACCAAATAGCACATTTTATTCACCCATGAAGAGACATGAACACAAACACTAAATTTTCTCACTTAGACTTCTATGTTCAATGTGTATGACTTGGTCACGGTGAAGCAACAATCTAGTGTTACTGTATGTATCAAATGAAGTACCATACAACATTAACCAAATGTTATGTACAAAATATAGGCATTAGATTCCAACAGAGCATTGTATCAGTAAAATACGGAGAGCAGAGATAATATGATCATGGAAACTACATGAATAGACTTGAGGTAATCCCAGTGAAGCAACAAACTGATATGACTACGCATCAAATGGAGTACCAAATAGCATGTAACAAATATAGGTATCGAATCCCAAAACAGAACATGGTATCAGCAAGGTAGGGAGTGAAAAGAGACATATGGTCATGGAAACAACATGCATAGAATAGAGGTATCTCACATAACTAAAATGACAAGCAAATCTCCTTCAATAACCTGTCTACTAAATAACCTCCAACTGTATCACAGATTCACTCTTGGAGACATGAAAAACTGTTGATTGATTGACTAACAAAATATCATCAATCAAAATTCAACAGCACTTTAATCCCAAACTAGTTTGGATAATCTATGTCGAACCTTTCCGTCCAGTCTCTTCTTTTCTTGGACAAACTTTCTATGAGCTCATTTAGCAATATCATTCCTGATTTTGCCCCCCAAATTCAACCCCCACAATTGTTATTCCAAGCTAAACATTATTTATCATAGCCAATAAAAAAATGCAAGGAAATGCAGTTAAATCATAAAGGTATTCTTATGGCCCTCTTCCAATTTTTGTTTGAGAGATTTGTACTTCTTTAGTACCATGTCATATTATCCAAGATTTCAGATACAAAATCAATTTTCACATTACAAATTTCTGTTAAGAGCTTCCAAATCTCTGTTCTAAAGCACAGGATAATACATCCAAGAGTTCCATGAAATGCTAAAGTACTTTAAAGATACCTGAGTGATTGTATGAGCTGAAACCTTTTCTTTCACTATCATTATGGAATTGACTGAAAGTTTGTTAATATTATCAAAGGTTCCTAGTTGTAGTCACCATGGTGGCATGGTCTACTTTTGGAGATTGTGATGCTCATTCATTATCATGACAACATGATGACTTGTTAGGTTTCAGAGATGCACAAACAATAATGACATCCAACGAAATGTCAAGTTCTAAATACTAGCTCTGGATATAAACAAACTCCATGGGCAGGACAGTTCTTGCTGATATTTGAAGTTCTAAAGCACATATATTTATCACGACTACATCCAGTTTAAGTGCACTTTCATTAAAATCAAACAGCTATTACCATCATATAAAAAAGATGTTGACGAAGAAAAAGAACCATACAAGCAAAATCCAAAAAGAGATACCTAAACACAGCATATGGTATGTGATTGTAGTCTGGTTTGGTAGGTTGCCCTGCGAAAACAGTTTTCTGCAGCCAATACACCAGGAAACAGATTCAATGAATTATCAAATCAATTAAAAAATTTCCAAAAATGGAGGGGGAGGAGCAAAAAAGAAAACTGTTGTGAAAACAAAGAAACAAAACAGAAGGCATATCATAAGAAACACGTACAGCAAAGCATGATCCCTCCATCAAGGCCACGGGAGTAAGATTCATTCGGTTTGTGACATCACCAGCAGCCCATATGCTAGGTATGTTGGTGCGAGAGAACTCGTCAACCTGATCAAGAAAGTAATATCCCTATATCAGCCCAATACAGATGAAGTGGGTATAGACAAAAAGATTACAATAGTAATGAAATGATAATTATACCCACATCAGGGATTTAAGAAAATAAAACACCAAACCACAACCAGTATGTATGGTATATACCCCTCTACAAGGAAAGGAACTTACAAAAAAAACTGCTATAATAATGCTGAAATTGGCATCTGTTTTTTGCGCACTAAAGTAATAACATGAAGCTCAATGCTTAAAACCAATTGAATAACTGAAAAGCTACTGACCTTCACAGCTCCTGTTTTATCAAGCTCAACGCCTGCAGCTTCCAAATTTAATCTCTTCGTATTGGGAGCTCGACCTGTAACAAAGGAATAACAAAGGAATGATGAATATCGATATGGAAGTAATATCAAAACAAAAGGACAAAACATAGAAAATACAAGAAATTAACAAAATTGCAGGAATCTTTTCCATTGTGATGATGAATAGTGGACAAAGTTCCTTGATGAAGCAAATGCTGTTGATTATGTAAAAACAATAATAACAACTATAAGAAAAGGCATCTTATAATTTTGATTGGGGCTCCAAAAACCAATGCCTGCATGTGTCAGGTTTAGATTTGGAATATAAATTATCAAGTCAAAAAGCACTCATGTTCTACACAACTCTATTGCATTCTGCTTGGCAATCCAAAGTCTTGTAACACCTCATAATATAAACCTTCAGTCTCCATACATTTGCATCACAATTTCACAAAAATTCCAACATTGATCTGGCAACACTGCCTTGGAAACGTGGATAACATTATCTAAGCAGATAGTACAGTGAAAAATACTTTGAGCAAGGATAAAAAATAAGCTAGAACGAACATATCCAGTAGAACCCCACATGTAAATTCCAAGTTTACCCTGACTTGTAAGGTTGAATTAAAACAGCAATGCGTGCGTTCTATTTACAGTACAAGCTTACTGCAGCAGCCTATTAAAAAACAGAACAACTTCACAATGCAAATAATTTAACTATGATTATAATTACCGGTGGCAAAAAGTACAACATCTGCCAACAGCTCCTCTCCATGATCTGTGCGAACTTTAATTCCATCCTCTGTTTTAGTCAACTGTATTTACAGCTAATATAATTACAATGAGGTTCACTATAAATAACATGGAAAAATCAAAACATAAACTGGAGAGAGGCAGATGAAAAATAACATGAAAAAGCAACACATGTTACATTGACACCAAATCCTAATAAAGGTGAAACTACCTCTGTCAAATTTGTTCTGGGGTGCAAATTAATTCCCCTGCCTTCAAGATTTCTTGCAACCACAGCCCTCATTTCATCATCAAAACCCCTGAAGCAGATAGCTATCAGATATATTGGCATGAGAAACACAACTGCAGTCCAAACCTTCAAAATGATTGAACAAAAAATGCCAGAAATCCTTGGTGAAAATAAGTAACAGATGGTGAATTAAAATCACCATTATTACAGCATAAAAAAATGCATGCAACATACTTGAATGAAAATTGCTACTTCAAATATGAAACACCAAAATTTGCTATCTTCCAGGTTCCAATTCCTGTAGACAACCTAAAGTATTTTGGCCGTGGAATATGCAAACCAGGAAGTAATTATCAAAAAAGGTAACCATGTTGATAACATATTCTTTACACAGTTTACTTGCAAACATAAAATGTGTGGACTACTATATAAGACAAGAACTTGGTTATCCAAAACAGAAAAAACAACATCAAGGCCTTAACCACAACCTTAACGGAAGTTCCCTTCTGAGAAATAGATCCACAGTAGCACCCATGCCACGCCATATCGAAGCAAACTCAACAGCAATGTACCTAAACAAGAAAAAGAATAATTATCCAAAATCATATGCATGCTAGGACATAGGCAAATAAAATAAATAGATAGCAAAGCTTCGCGCAGAGTTTACCCTCCACCAAGCACTACTGCACGCTTTGGTAAATCTTCCAAACTCAATGCCTCATCAGAAGTTATGCCCAACTCCTAAACAATCAGAAAGCAGCAGATAAGGCAGGTATGCAAGATAAAGAAAACAAAAGAAAAACAGCTTCAACAAGAACATATCTGCACCACAGATAATTTGAATCCTGCAATAGGTTTCAGTAAAATCAAACAAATTAAGTTCGACTAGGTAATTACAGCAGTAATTGTGATCAAGAATTAATGCGCAATTGAAAGATGAGCACCATGCATCTGAATGGAGAAACTTTTATAAATGTGGTTGAAAACAAAATTCAAAAGAAACTACAGATAGGAATGTCCATCCAATTGTAAAAGATAAAGATGGCTTAGGTAGTGCCATGATAGGTACACATGAATTCATTAAAAAAAGGTTGATGTTGGAACAGAATATAAAAAATGGACAAGTGAATGAAATATGAAAACCGGATTGTAAAATCCACAATCAACTATTATATGGGGGACGTATTACAATGGACAAGGTGCATTCAAATCAAATGCTATAATAATGCATGGCTCACAATTTCTAGTTGAAATAAAATAAGACATGATAGAATTTCAATAACAAGAACGCTGACAGCCCCATTACATACATAATTACATGGCATATTAAATTATGAATTTCCAGATAACAAAGCAATTTCATGTTGAAGTAGCATCTAAACTCAACTGCAACACATCTCACATGGCATATTGAAATTATGAATTTCCAATTAACAAATCCATGTCATGTTAAAGTAGCATCTGAACTCAACTGCAACACATACTACGAAAGAAAATAAAGAGCACAAATTTGTAATTTACAGGCATGCATCCGCAAGTGGGAACAATACAGAGATGTAAGGCTAAGCAAGGGTGTTTCTGAAGCATTCACTCATCCAATTTCTCCAAACTTCCAACAAATTTCTTTTAAAAATGCCTAAAAATGTCAAGAAGTTTATCTCTATGTTCTATAGAGCAATCCTTCAATTTAATACTCAGAAAAAACTATTAATCACTAACTTTTACTAGTTGACAAGTCAAGATCAAAAGAAAAGGCACACGTAGAGTACATATCTTATTCTATGTCTGGTGAAATTTTATTTTTTGACAGATCTGCCTGGTATGCTATTTTAGCCAAAACTACAAGAAGTAATGGCCATTAGAGCTTCCGTAATCAAAAGGCAATTCAAATTATCTAAAACATTTTACCCAAGAAAAACAGCAGCTCTTCAATAACACACAACAGATGAAAAGGATATTAACTTTTAAATGACTTAATTGTTGGATTGACAAGGAGACAAAATACCCCATCAGAGACCAATTCCTAAGCATTCAATGAGAAAAAAACAGGAAACTAACCTGCCCAGGAATATTGGGACGCTGAGCCTTACTGCCAGTTGCAATCAGGATGTGCTTTGCTGAGTATTTCAATTTAGTGCCATCTAGTTGTGTCAGTTCAACTTCATTAGGACCGGCAACCTTTCCCTCTCCTTCATACAGTTTAACCCCAGCATTAGATAGTAACCTCTTGTAAATTCCATTTAGCCTGACTATTTCATCTGACTGCAATTTTGACCAGAAAAATAGATGAAACAGTATATTCACAAACAGGTGCTTTTGTATTTCAGGGTATGACAAAACTTTAGCAAAAAAAACAAGGAAAGTAGCGAGAATTTCTGAAAGAAAAAAAAAATCTTGAATGCAGGAGAAAAGGAATCTAAATGCTCTAAAAAGTAGATTTCTCCTTAACAGTTACCCCACTGTTTGAACAAAAGATAAGGAAGTAAAATGCAGAGTGATCAATCACTTCAGTCGCTTGGTCAGGCATACAAGGATGGAAGTTAAAAGTGAAAAATCCCCAGCCTGACCACCTGTCACACCCTCCAGAAAAAAAAGTGGAGTGAAAAATGAAATAAAGGATGTGCTTTCCTTCAGAAAAACTCAATTGTCCTCTGAAATTAGTTGCTCAATAAATGACAGACAGCACCAGACTGGGTGCCACATGCATGTTAATAACAAATATCATAAATATAGAAACAAAACTGAAAAGACCACCAACCTTTTTCTGCAACAGTTTTTTCCAGTTGAAGTCCACCTTTTCATTGATTTCCCAACCATAATTCCTGGCGTCCTACAAAAACAAAGCACTCCATTCATGAAACCAACTGCCATTCAATACAGCTTACTTCACCCAAAAAGACATTAAAAGCAACCTGATAAAGGTTCTGCATATGAAAGACAAATTTATTGCATACGAGGCAGCAGTGTCAGACAAATCAAACATATTCACTGCTCAATATTTACACTTTGTATTCTTTTTCACGATGCACATGTATTCTTGCTTTACAGACCAAAAAATTAAAAAAAATAGAAGTACGAGCATTTCAAATGCAAGATCTCAAATTTCAGTTTAAGGAGAACTTAGTGATTCTGAAATTGATCAATTTCAGAACTGAATAGAATGGAAGCATATTAAAATACAGTCCAACATCCACGTGCTGTCAGATAATCACATAGAACGCTTTCAATTTGTCATTAACTTTCTCCTCACTCCCAACTTTGCAACTTGAAAAAAGGATAGGCTGTCATTTGATCAAGGTTTCTGCTAGCACACTCAGTAAATTAATCATTTCAACCTGGCACATATCTTGTTCTCACCTCAATCTCACCTCCAAAATTTGCTCCATAAACTAAAATCTTCTTGGGAACACAACCGCGAAGAACACACCTACAAAACCAAATGAAGGCATGCCATTGATTATGAGTTAGGTTTCAACATTTCAGTTAATTCAAATTCAGTAGCAATCATCTCAAACCTAAACTAAAAACAAACTTGAAAGTCAACATTCTTTAAGTTTTCAATAATAACAATAAACTTCCTTTACCATGGCACTATAGATTATCAAAAACATGTTTCTCCATTTGAAACTCATCAGAAGTACTTCAATGGGCCATGAAAGTATGAATTCAATAATTCTATTTAATGTCATCAAACACTCATGCGCGATCACTTGAGATTTTTAACTAGTAACTGCCATGCCAAACAAATCTCTTATTCAGTCAGACAAATGACCCTACAGGAAACATTCCTTTAAAGGTCATTTAATGTCAAAAGCAACTTTTCTTTGCTAAATTTCAGCATTATTCCACGACCAGATAAATCTCCCCGCAATAGGAGATACAACAGAAGCATATAGCACCAAATGTTGTTTAACCTCCACTTGTATAAAAACATGGTAAAACTTAATGAACTTAAACACAAAATTCCAACAACCAGTTGAAGTTCATGAAACTGGACATGACTGCAAACAAATCATCCACCATTGCTACAAAATTCAAACACATCAAGTCTCGGGGTCCAGATTTCTTCTATCAGCTCATCCATTGACATTGTAGCCAAAATGCTGAAAAACTAAATCATATATCTAATGGATAGTGGAATATATCTGGAAAAAGTAATGCCAATAAAATAACGATGCAACAACAACAACCAAGCCTCCATCTCAAACTAATTGGGGCTGGCTATATGGATTGTTTTGTGCCATTCTGCATGACCATTATGGCAGCAGTAAGACAACTATGCTGCAACAACTGCAGCAAATGAAACTGAGATGTCTATTTTAGGATTTTAGATGAACTTACGTTCCACCAACCCCTCCATTTACTTCTGAGCTGATAGGATGAAATGGAAGCTCACAAATTCCAACCTTGAAACACAATGTTGGATACCATTAGTGAACAGTTAAACATCATGCTTTCACCAAAAGAATTATATATATTAATATCACCGAAAGCCAAAGTTTCTCACTTCAAAAGAAAAAAGAACTTGCAAATCAGTTTGCACAAAGTCCCCCATCAGAATCAAAATGAGACAAGATTATGTTAATTCCACTATGCAACAGCCTTTATTATTTGCTCTCACAAAATCAAAACCAACTCCCTTTTCTTTATCAATAAAAAAATCATAACCTGATTAAGAAAAAGCCCTCCAAGGTATTTTCTTTTATTCCCCACAAGTGTGATTATAAACCAATTAATACAATATTATATCCATGTAATTGAACTTCATTACATTACAAGTCTTCAACAAAAGTTAAAAAAAAAATTGATAAAAAACTTCCTCAAACCACATCAAGAACTCATGATGAATGGTTTTGTTTGTTTATTTATTTTTTAAACTTCCTCAAGATCGGGAACAAATATTATACCTTAGCTCCATAATTAGCAGAAAACCTAGCAGCACGAACACCGCCACTCCCAGCTCCAATAACAAACAGATCAAAATCAAAGTGGGCATCTTCTTCTACTTGGCTAGCTTGGTTCACTTCCCCATCGATAGGCATCTTTCTTGGCATGATTGTAAAATTGAATTTTAACTGCATCCACACATTCACACAAAAAAATGAAAACCAGATCAACAGTAAATTTATTTAAGTTATAAAAAATCGTTAAAAAAACTATCTCAGGTCCTAAACTAAACCACACTGATCCCTCCAATTTTAAGAGCTATACCATTTAAAATACAGCCAACACAACCATAAAAAAAAAATCAAAATAAAGAACCTTAAACGATAAGTAAAATACGCAAGGATGAAAAAGCTAGTAAGCATCTAACAAAACATCAACGCCAGACGAAGGCCAATAGGCAAAAAAACACCGGCTGCAGGAGGCTCGGTTAAGCAAATCTAAAAAAAATTCTTTCTGTAATTAAGAAGAAGAAGAAGATCGACAATTTCGATTTATTTATTTATTATTTTTTTACATTTTGCTTCAATTTTCTAGAGGAGAGGAAAATGAAAAGGATAAATACCTTTATAGAGATTGATTAGCGAAGGAGGAGAAATAAATGGTAGGGAAGTATGGAGGTAGAGGAGAGTTTTCTTTTTATAAGTGATTAAAGGGAACGTCGACCTTTCCACCCACTTAAAGCTTCATGCCGCGATAGAGAGGGAGGAGGAGGAGGAGGTTTTTGATTTGATTTTGGGCACCTGGACACGGTCTTCCTGCCTATATAAAAGAACGGTCAATTTTTATTAAAATATTTATTTAAGTGGAGTATTTATACATTATTATTTTTTTTCCCTTTTCTTCTTCTCTTTTCCGTTCATAAAAGAGATATTTTTTTATATGACAGAAATTCCATTTTTGTTTCTCAAAAAAAAAAAAAAAAATTTTTTGATTAAACCTAAAAATCATCTGATTCGTTTATGAATATATGCTGGGAATAAGTAAGGAGAAAGGAAACGTAGGGGAGTCGCATTCCTGTCTATGTCCGACTAATAATGAGTTATAACAAAAGCTAAAAGATGAATTTATCATCTTTTTTGAAAAGGCAAGATGATAAA
>Ga0307511_10006817_pt1 | contig 11516 bp, 18 predicted proteins | sample 13_EM_MG_FD_200266 | JGI IMG/M metagenome (GOLD analysis project Ga0307511, IMG submission 200266) | Populus trichocarpa ectomycorrhiza microbial communities from riparian zone in the Pacific Northwest, United States - 13_EM | ecosystem: Host-associated > Plants > Roots > Unclassified | place...
GAACCAGTTGTGTGTACACCATGGGACAACTGCCAACAGTTAACCCCGGTGGGAATGAACGACAAGTTCTCTTCACAGAGATAAGGCTCGATGAGTGTGAGCTCCATGACCAAGAAGAAGTCGCCAGAAGTCTCCGCGCAATAAACGGCAAGAATAAAATCAGATTTCGACGTCATCCTTTTCGAGCAAATCTACTTCCAAACTTGCACGGAACCGGCACAGTCTTCTTCGCATCCTCCAGCGAGACGGGAGGCCATGCCTTATCTCAGAAAGAATACGAATGCGTCATCGCCGGTACGGTGGGAAATTATTTGAAAATAAATAAATAAGAAAACGTTGTAGGCTTGGAGATAACCAACGGTCAGACGGGAACGCTGGTTCGACGTAGATCCGTCTGGTCTGACTTGTTTCGCAGCCATGGGAAACCCTCAGATTTACATGAGCGCCCCCCACCCTGAATCGTGTATGGGGACGGGAGAAAACTTACTTGGTGTTCCGCGGTCAGGGTGTCGAGGAGGGGCGGAATGCTTCGGGCGACCCGGAAGAAAATTTTCGATTCCCAGCGCATGCCCACGTGTTGAATTAAGTGGAAATCAAACAACCCACACGCCGAGTCTCCTTTCCCCAAAGCAAAAGCAGAGCACACGAACTCAAGATCATGTCGGTCCTTTGCAACGCTTTGCAAAAAGTTTGCCCACAAGGCAGTGCACCTCGGACCGGTGAATTTTACGTAAGAATCGACCACATTGTGTGCACAGCCTTCGTTCAATGGTTCTTCACGATGACCAGTTGACGTTTAACTCCGATCCACCCCCGAAATGAAAACCGGGTGTGCTCACGATCGAGTCACACGTTCAGATGTACCAAGGATCAGCTTGGTACTGGTCCAATCCTCTCCTGTGCGTTGCGAGAGATTGACGCGGTAGTTGATGTGGATGGTTTTTTCCGTCTTCTGTAGTCGCGTGCAGGTCGTAAAGAGGTCCTAACGAGCGTGCGTAGGAGGTGAGTGCGGCTTTTTTCAACTGAGTACCGACCCCTCACGATAGATCAATTTCAACTGTGCAGGACCGTCTTCGTTCGCCAAGATACCTGGCAGACGCCGCCTGTGTTTGGAGCCTTGGATCTTGTTGATTTTCTGGACCAGTCGCCAGGCTCCGAGTCCTACCCAGCCGCTCGATGGGGCATCCGGTTATTTATCCGGACCGACAATCTTTCCTTTTATATCGGCACATTCCCCGTCTATCCCACGCAGACGCGGTTCAACGATGCGGTTGAGGACACGGATCGGACTCTATCCGATTTCACGGAGCTCACCTTGAGGTCGACATCGAGCGCTGAGCTTCCGGATGACCTGTGTTCCGGAAGGGCGGTAGATGGTCACGGTTTCGATCGGCAGACTCGAACCATCGAAGGAGAACTCTGTGGTAGGGAGGGACAGTGCGACCATAACGGAAAGGGAGACAACTGATGTGATTGACAGCGGCCACAGAAATAACAGCCCGCCAATAAAACTGGAAAGGTTACAACATGTCCTCGGACATCTCGACTTCGTGACTTCGACTTCTCACTTCGACTTCTCAACTCCGCGACTTCGGCTTCGACTTCTCGACTTCGCGACTTTCTTCCTGATGACGCGTCAGCTTTGGTTCCAAGACCAACCAATCTCAGATGAGATATAAGCCAACGACGGAGACGGTAGACAATCAGCCTCTCTCCTCTCCGAATCAGCCTCTCTCCTCTCCGAATCAGCCTCTCTCCTCTCTGAATCCCACAACGCTCTCTTTTCTCTTGTCGTTTGACCCCCAATCTCGAACATCACTACCCCCCAGGTAGCTTCCACTTTGTCTCAGTGTCTCGCCCAGTGGCCCCACATATCCCCTCGACATCGTCTTCGGTCTCTCTCCAGCGCTTCGAACCGTCTCCCCTTCGTATAATCAAACCACTCGACCCCTCAAACGATGAGCCTCCTCTCCGCGATCTCAACAGTTCTCAGATTCTTGCTCTTGCTGGTAGTGCCTGGTGTTCTTGGACTCGTCGTCTGGTTATTCACGGCCATCGACCTTCTACGCGCTCACGTAGCCCCTGCCATTGGCCGCTCTGACAGGAGGCGGAATGCGGAAGGAACATTGGGGGATGACTTTGGACATACGCTCGATAGGTATGCCCCGCTCCCCTCCGAAAACACCCGTTACTCATGTAATGTGAAGAGCGATATCCATGGTAGCGCGGCTCTTGGCGATGCTTCTGCTTTTTCCATGGTACGCGGCCGAGATCCCTGAGGCATTTGTGTTAGCGTTGGCGGCATTGGAAGAAGTAATCGATACTCTCGCAGTGGGTATTCTCACACCATTGAATGGGCGTTCCATCTGACCAAAATACAGCATTTGCCCGCCTCACGACCCGGTTCTCGACGCAGTCCCGGTGCCGGCTCTGGCCCTGGCTCTGGCTCTGGCCCTGGTGCCGGCTCTGGCTCTGGCGCCGGCTCTGGCCCTAACACCGCCTCTGGCTCTGAACCCCAGCGCACCGCCAACTTCGATTAGATAAGAACCTGACCTTACAGTAGCAGTAGATACACTGCAATCATGGATTATGGCTTCGACTTCACAATTCAAACGGCTTCGACTTCACGATTCCAACGGCATCGGCTTCATGACTTCATGATGGGGCAAACTTGGGGCAAACAGACGCAAACAACTCGCTTCCGTCGTCCCGTAAATCGAGGGGCGCGAATTCTGGACTTGACCGGTGACCTACAGGAACAACAGCCAAATGCCACCGATAAAGACCCCCACGTCCTCGATGTCAGGTAGTCATACCACTTCCTTCTCGTCGCTCTATTTAACCGCAATTACCGCTCCAGTGATCGAACTGCTTGTCAAGCGAATTTGGTACCGAAGTCTGGCCATCATCTGGGGCTTGTGGTCGAGGGGTTTTTCTCCAGAGACCTCCACGGTACTCGCATCCCCTGTTACCAATCTTCCCTTGGAGATTGTTGAGATGTTTATTGGTCATCTTACCTACGACACGCACAGTCTCCGCGCATGTACCATGACTTGTTATTCATGGTACCTCGCCGCCGCCCCCCATCTCCACAGCACCCTCGTCACCCACACTAACTACTGGAACCAAAGACTTTGGTGGAATCCCCTCCAGCGCATGCACGCACTTGGCTTGCTTCCGTTGCTCAAGGTAATATGCGTCCACGGAGATCACCGGAGTGTGTTTTCCCCGGCGCGGTTCAACCGCCACATCCTATGCCAGCTTTCCGCATCAAGTAATGTCCGACGACTCCTGATAGACAACTTGGACATCCCCAGTTTCATGCCAAACATCCGACAGTACTTTGGACACTTCCTACCAACCGTCCGAGAACTCGTCCTCCCTAGACCAAGAGGGTCCTGCCGGCAGATCATATACTTTGTCGGGCTGTTCCAGCACCTGGAAAACCTCGAGTTCTGGGATGGGGCCGATTTTGAAGGGGGACCGGCAGACGACCCGACGCTTATTCCACCTTCTGTCCCTCCACTGCGAGGATGGTTGGCGATGGCACATTTCGCCCAGGCGAGTCTTTTGGAGGCCATGATTGATCTGTTTGGGGGGGTCCGATTCCGCATTGTGAATCTTTTCGATTTTAGCGGGACACGGCTCCTACTGAACGCTTGCGTTAAAACGTTGGAAGTTCTACAACTGAGCTTATGCGATCCGCGTGGCAAGTAACCTTCTCTGAAATGTGTACAGACTTTAGCTGACGAGCTCACAGCGAGGTCGTCTCTTCAGGACTTTGATCTATCACGGAACAAGTCGCTCCGGACGCTCCACGTCACGGCGTCATCTATCGATGGGGCGTTTAGGGGTGGTTCACTGGATACCACATCAATGCTTCTCAAGCACGCAGTTTCAACCGTCACATCCCCTGGGTACCTCAAGGTCATGATCGTTTATCGGGACAACGACTTCCGCGGCGTAGAGACTCGAGCCTACCCACACCAATCTCGTCTATGTAACGTATCAGAAGCTGACAGAGCGGAGGAAGCCTTGAAACATCATAGGCGATTCGAAGTACTGCGCGAGGTCTACAAAGTGCGGGACTTCCAACCGGTACTATTCGTGGAAGTATGTGACCCCGTGGGGGATTACTCGGTGCGGATGTTGAAAGAGGCTGTAGCAGATGAAAAAGCAAAAGGGGGGTTTGAGGGTTTTCGTTCCGAACCGGTCGTGGTCTACCATCCACAGAGGTACTTTCCTTAGCACTGAAAAGAAATTTCTGCTACAGCCCGGGAGGATCAACCGAACCGTCTATCGTTTTTTTTACCTCACTGTAACGTATATAACGACTGCTTCAGCTCGTGCTGCGACCGGGAAGTGGCTTAGCGAACAGGTATTCTACGGCCAGGAGTCGATAGATGTGCAGTGTCCTGCGAGTTCTTACGATGCCAATGGTGGCAAGGCACGGCCAAAACCAGTTGGACACGCAAGCGCTTCATGTACAACCCAGATGACGACTTATTGTGGGCGCCGTTCGAATGTAGGCCCGAGGCTAACGCGCCAGGAGGCAATCCGATATTCTGATCCTTCAGCTTCTCAGCCCCGGTCCGGCCAGTCATTTCACCGGCGTTTGCGTCCAAGTACAAGCAGCACGGGCCATCATACCACGTCACCAGATAGAGATTCAGGAGATTTCCGCGAAATCTATAGCATCGCATTTGAGTTGAGATCACCCTCAAGCAATATTATCACTGCGGGATATCCGTGGAAGGTAACGCCATGGAAGCACGTCGGCACCCGATCCAATTCAACGACATCGACGGATGTGGACGGAGAGCTGGGGAAAGGCACGGAGGGGCGGAGATGTGATCACGACCCCAGTTCTTGGGGGATATATATGACAATAGATGCAGGGCTAATGGGCTTCAGGGGAACAGTAGTAGGCGTAACCCCCACGACGAATAAATCATCCGTCAGGTTCGAGTGATTCAGACCCTTCTGCACATTCCAGGTTGATATCACGAAGAGAAGGTAAGGATAAGAGATACAAAACGCAGCAGATGGCAAAGCGGTGATAATACACGACGGCGCGACCTTTCTGCATGTCTACATCCGGCGAAGCGCCCATTTACTTGAACTGGAGACAGGGTGGGATCATTAGCAAACGAAGACAGGCACACGTTCAAAGCGACTCACGTTCTTTCCATCGGCCCACTTCTTACCATCCAGCTCCAGATCCCAAGCCAAAGCATCCTCGAAGAATTTCTTGTCGGAATCGTTCGCGAGGTCGAGTTTCTTGTATTCGTAACTCTCCCAATCGGGAGCGCAATCCACAGAGAGTTTGATGTCGTCACCTCTCGTGATGAAGACACCGCTGATGATAGATTTGTTGGGTTCGCCAAGGACACCCAGCGATCCGAAGAGATACTTCCTTGAAGCCTCAAGACGGTTGAAGAAGCCGCCGACCTGGTTGGAAGACATGAAGACGAGGGTCAATTCGTCGTTGTACTTGAAATCGCATCTCCACACGGAGAATCCCTCCTTGTCGTAGCTGAGGAACAATCAGTGCTGCTTCCAACGTCAAGAGAAACTTCCGCTCACTGCTCGTAGAACCATTCAATAGCTCCTCCGGGGCCCTTTGTGTCCTTGTTGGAGTAGGCACGTTTCCAATCCTCGAGGTTGAAGGTGGATTTTGGGAGGGATTCGAGCGGGTGCTTGGCCTTGGGCTCTTCCTTAGGGACCAAGTCATCCTCCTCCTCCTCTGGTTCGGGCTCCTTCTTCTTTGATTTCTCCTCTTTCTTTGGCTTCTCAGCGGGCGCGGCTTTCGGCTTCTCCTCCTTCTTTTTCGCCTCCTTAGGTGGCGGGGTGTACGTGAGGGCTTTCTCTTGCCATTGGATTGTCCAGAACTGAGAGATTTGTGGCTGATTAAGAATAGTCTCGACGAAGCGGACGAGCGAGGAGAACTTGTTGATGTTGCTCTTGTCTATGTAGAACTTCGCCGCGTGTAAGGCCACAGGGGCGACAGAAAGGTCAGCGAGGGTCAACCGCTCGCCAACAAGGAAGGTCCTTGTCTCGAGGACCTTCTCAAGAGTATTGAGCGATCGCTCGACACGTTCGAGAAGATTCGTGTTTAACTTTCGGGAGAATGACCGGCCTCAGTAAGGCGCAACTAAGGTTCTGGAAAAGAGGATACGGACCGGCTTCGAGTATGGAATCTTGTGGGCAATCAAAGCATTCAAAAAACCGCTGTAGACGTGGATCTCCGTATCGGCGAAGTGAACCCATTGCTCAACGAGCGCCTGTTCTTCTGGGGTCCCACCCAACAACACTGAGGCGTTTGGGCTGCCTCGGGCGACGACTGGTGGGATTTAGAATGTCAGAAATCGCTCAAAAGGAGACGGAGTGTGTGGATAAGGTATGGATTGTCAGAATTCAAAGTCTCGACACGCCGGATGTGTATCGTTCAGACAGGGATAACTGAATTTAAATGATCTCATCGTGGAAAGAACCGATCTTGTCGAAGCGGTGGGATGGAATGGATATTAACCAAGGTATGTTCACTCAACTGTATCGGGCGACGGCAGAAGATTCCGTCAACAAGAATCCTTCGGGAGTTTCCAAAGCTGGGACCTTTCCATGGGGGAATTTGGTGGTGAACTCTGGCTTCTTGTTGGATTCGTAGTGGACGTAACCCGTGGGGGTGTCGAACGTGACTCCTGCGAGCAGGGCAAGGGCTTTGATCTGGGAGAGATATCAAGATCAGCTCAGGCCAAGGGTGCCGACGACGACGTGGGATACCTTGGTGGTGGCGACGGCTTTTTCTGAGAGATAGAGAGTGCCGATGGAGGCCATTTTTGAAGATGTGGGGGTTGCGGGTGACAAGTGAGTGGAAGAGACGCGGTGAGATTGGACAAAATTTTGTACCCTCTGCGGGTTATCGGCCACGTGGCTATCGATCGAATCAATCATACTTCTGACTCATCCGCCAAACAGTCACTACAAAGCCAGGGCCAAAGTCTCAGCGGCACTCAATTATATATTGGGGGGAAACGAAGGGCGGTGACCAGGATCTCAGGGATTTGGATACTACCCATGTACCTAACGAAACGGAGAAAAAGTCTAGTTCTTGTGCACCACATACATCTCCCCGACGATTACAGCACAAGATGCGACCATCGCAGTAACGACCAATGAAATGTTCAGCTTACAGAACTGCCATTGAGAAACGTGGATACCCTTTTGCCTCAATATATCCCTCCAGAGCAACCCAGCCAACGATGCACATATCGTAAACGTGAACGCTCCATAGTTGGAAGCGATCGCGAGGGTGTAAATGGCAGCGTCACGTTGTTTCGGGTCGATAGTGTCCCCCATCCGGGCGATCCAGACTTGAAGGACTCGAGCGGTGAAGATGGTCGCCCCAACGTTGGTTCCACATATCTACGCCGGGGTCAAGCAGTGGTCCAAGGAGCAGGAAGAGCACTCACATTGCACAAAATACAGGCGATGATGCCCATCCCAGCGGTGGCGCCAACCACCCCCGTGTTAGAAGCCCACCACGCCCACCCTTTCGCAAACAGCTCAACCCAACCTTTCCTCGTTAGGCCCTGAACCAACACGAACGTCATCAGTGCGAAGAGCACGAGCCCCACCGGAAGTCGTTTCAAAACAGTCGTGGCGGTTGGGAATCTCGAAGAAAGATAGCTTGGAGTTAGGTTATTCCAGAATCCGCTTGGGGTTTGGGTAAGTTGGGGGGGAGGGACACCCGTAGCTGTATCCTTTTGCGATGTGACGGCTACTTGCTCCATCTCGATCGATTGGGACCGAGAGGGCTGTCCGGACGTGCGCCAATCGTAGACAACATCCCTAATAAACATGATCACAGCCGGTGGGACAGTGATCTCCCAAACGGGTACACCCAGTGTGCTAGTACCGACCAACACCCCAAGCGTCGCGGTTAAGAGCACGGAACCAAAGACAGCACCCCATTTGTCAGTAAGCGCGGAGGATAGAGCGGATTCTTCCCCTCCGACGTCAATCGACCGTGGGATAGAATCCTGTCCGCGAAAGATGACGAGGAAGACGGGATAGGTGGCAACAGCGGCGGCGAGGAAAGGGAGAACCATGAAGGCGGTGAATGTCGGGAAGGGGATCGAAAATGCTCCCACGAGTACGAGATTTGTAAGGTTAGAAGACACGAGAACAGCAGACCCTAGTAGACCTGAGTGATACACTCCGGATGCGCGGTATTTGTGGACGCACCCATGTTTGCAGCACAAAATTGAGCGTAGATCCATGCTGTTGGTGGAGATATACTGTGGGATCGGTTTCAATAATGATACGTGGTCTCTGCCATACGAGATACGATACATACCCTGCGATTCTCGTGAAGTATGCGAGGAATGGGGTACCGGAGAGAACGACGGGGTCCTGCGTCACTGGTGAATCCTTGAAACACGTTATGAACCGAAGGACTTACATTACCGACCGCGACGGCGAGGAGGAGGAAAAAAACCCAAAAGTACAGATGGAGCCTCCTGCCGGAGGATCCGGCCTTGGTGGCAACCCAAAACGCAAGGAACCTGAACAAGCCGGCAGCGTCGAGGGAAATGGTCATGTACGCCTACACACAGAAGAAACCAGTTCAGTCATTGCAAAAAACGAAAGAAAAAAAGTCGCCACGTGTTCCATACCAGGGATATAAAAAGTGCCATAATACTGAGAGGTTTCACGCCATCGTCACCGACGATTCCCCGGCGTAAATCATTGCCGTCTATACACTTGGTGGCCAACAGGAGTAAAACCGAGAACAAGGGGGCGGTCACAAAATCTATCGGGAAGTATGATCGGCGACAAGATGGCTTCCGGGGTTTGATGACACGTTTGTCCGCCAAAATCTTCGCCAGCGGGGACAGCTCGAAGCATGGGAGGGGGATTCTAGTGGGGAAAATCACGGCCACGTCTTGTGGTGATAGAAACACGGTTCAGCCAGAGCAAACAATGTCAATGAACCCCTACGCACTTGTGAGGACGAACACGACCAAAGTGAAAATCGATGACCAGTGCGAGATTCTTGCTATAGGCTCAGACTCCATGGCGGAGACAGGTCGAGGACGGTGTCTGCAACTTTCCCACAACGCGCATGTTTGGCAGTTGGCCGATGGAGCGACCTAGAGCCCCCGCGACTTAGTAATGACAGTTCTGACGAAAATTGTTTGTCGCTGTTTGGCTGTAGCCCAAGCTCGGGCGACTCGGGCAATTCACCTTCAGCCATGTCTTTAGGAGCCACTCTCGCCCGCTCAATCCCAGACCTCCTCCGCTTGTTAGGTGAGAGACTTGGCCTGGAGTTCACCGAGTTACGAGGAATCTCGCACCCTCCCGCGGCGTCCGCCGTCTCGCTGGAACCGGAAGTGAGTTCGTCTCACCAAACTCGGAGATGTGGTCCAACTCCAACGATGTGCGCAGGTCGAAAGTCCTGAAGCTAGAGCCCACGATGCTCCGGACCTATCCCCCCTTCTATGGAACATGTTACGGCCAGCCAACAGGTTGCCGCCAGAGATCCTTTCTTGCATCTTTCAAGACTTTGTCGACCACGCCAAGGACGCGGCGGCGATTATCCCTTTGACCCACGTATGCCAATATTGGCGTGAATCCATCATCTCTACCCCGAGAAATTGGACGTCAATATCCAGCAGGAGCGAGGGCTTGGCGGCGTCGAGCCTGGAGCGTGCTGATGGAGCTCCCCTGAGAATCGGTCTCAGCACAAGTGAGATAGAAGAAGGTCACTGGCTTCCTCACCTACTTGTACCCTACATCCAAAACACCCAAACCCTGAATGTCAAATCACCCTCACTCACAGAACTCAAAAGGCTCCTTCCGAACTTCCCCCAATCAATGCCTAATCTCCGATCTTTGGTACTATCGACAAATCAAATTTCCTCGTGGGACAGGCTCGTCGATCCATTCGAGTCGTTCGTCCCCGCTCTGAACTCCCTCTTGTTGACCAACGTTCCCCTCTACCCTTCATTGCTCCAGCTCAGAACTCTCACAGAGTTAAAGGTCTGTGATTTCTGGTTCAATCTTCGCTTGGACACCCTTCTGGACTTTTTGGAAGAGAATCGCTCGCTTACAAGCGCGACCATGAGGATCCGGTTCACGGAACCTTCCCTTCGTAGTTCAAGGCATCGAGCTGCGATCAGGAACCGGCTTCGGTACCTACGGATAGATTGCTATAAAGTGCCGGATGGCCAAGCACTGATCTCCAGCATTGCCCTTTCGAAGGGTGCGGAGCTGGCGACTTCCTGCCGGGGGCTTGGTGATAACCTGACAGTGAACGATGTCCTCTCCGGCATTTCCACAACTCATCTCTCGAATCTATTATCACCCACCCTCATGAAGTACTCCGCTGGCACCATGAGGTTCGTTCGGTTGTTTGGACCAAACGGAACAGCCTCTTTCAGTTGCAACTCCAATTCAGACATCCCTTTTGTGGAGTTATGTCAGCTCCCTCTCACCAGCATTCGGCACTTTCACCTCCACGCGTTCAAATTGGATCCACCCTCCGGCCCCTTGTTGTTCCATCATTTATCGTCCCTCCCCGCTCTCAAGGCGTTTATTATCGATCTCAACGCCGACTTATCGCATCTCTCTGTTTTTTTTGTCGAATCCCTCAGCTTTACCCTCGCTGAAAACCATTGTATTGCATTCTCATCGAAGAGTTCATGGAGGAGCTGACGTGGTTCGCTTCCGACCGCAAAAAAACCAGTTCAACCTGGCTACACCGTGTTGTCATTGTCCACTGGGAGGGGAAGTTCCCAAGCATTGCTTCAATTCGCAAGCTCGAGGACCATGTCCCCGTTGTCGATGTTCGGATTGATACAAAGCTGCCGGTGGATCTGACCAAAGAGATGTTCGGCGACCAGGCGGATATCCCGTGGTAATATCTCATGTACCCTCGTGATTCTACACACATGTTCTCCCCTACAGTGATCCAATGATGTATTTGAACGTTAAATTACCCGTGCATTGAGCAATGTTGTAAGAACGCGTGATACAGTAGTTGATCGTTCGTATTAACACCATCGTTCCTCTTAACGATCACAGTTTGTACGTCCCACACCCCACTCCTTGGCACGGGTTTGGTACCATCTTGTAGCCTGGGTTATTTCCTAGGTGTCCATGTTGTTTCAATGTTATTTTGTAAAAACTGAGGCAAGATATATACGAAACGCATCATTTGCTGGAAATTGATGGATGTCTGGGGCGGGTCTCAGACACGTACGATGCGGAATAACTGCCATACGCGATATTGGCATTGTTTAACCCTGTGTAAACTCCACATCTGGGCTCTTCCCGCAGCCAACCGAGGTCCCTTGCGAGTGGAAACAACAGTTTCCTCTCATCCGGACTGCGAACTGTGACACATGTGACGTCGTTATCGTCACAGGCCCATCGGTCACGCTTTCTGTCTCGCGGTGTTCTCCTCCTTACGACGTCAAAACAGATTATAATGCAGATAACCTGGTTCATAA
>Ga0307511_10006819_pt1 | contig 11512 bp, 11 predicted proteins | sample 13_EM_MG_FD_200266 | JGI IMG/M metagenome (GOLD analysis project Ga0307511, IMG submission 200266) | Populus trichocarpa ectomycorrhiza microbial communities from riparian zone in the Pacific Northwest, United States - 13_EM | ecosystem: Host-associated > Plants > Roots > Unclassified | place...
CATGTCAGGATTACAACGCCTCCGTCAGGGATACCCTAAGCACCACTCCCCCGGTGCTACCCGGGGCCTCAAAGATCACTTGAATTTGTTTGTTGATGTTGTTTCGAAGCTGCACATGGGCGATCAGTGGCGTCGGGAGTTGTAGGGATGGTTCCAGGCTCACGGAGAATGTCCCTGCTGCCGAAACCTTGTCATTCTTAAACCCCACCGTAGATGTCCGGCAGAGCACTTTGAAAGAGACCAGCTGTTCGCGATTCCCTTCATCAGCTTCTACTAACCAGGTTTCCGGATAATCCCTGTCTGGGGCTTAGCGATAGTAGCGAGGGTAGGGATGGGTGAAACACAAACCACGTGTACTCGTTTCCAGCCACGGTCTTCGTGGTCAGTGAAGTCGTGTGGCTTTTGTTTCCGTATCTGAACTTGACAGACAACTGCTGGTTCTTCGCTCCGCTGAACGAAATGTTGATCCACTGAACCTCAAACTTCAATTTCCCCGGGCGGACGGAACGGAACGCCGAGAGGGCGTCGTAGAACTGGGCGGCCGATGGGCGTTTCCGAGGATCTTTGCTCCAGCATCTCTCAAGGAGCTGCCAAATCGGATCGGGAATCCCCTCGGAGGGTCGTTCAGGTATTTTTCCAGCCCGTATGTTTGACCGTGCAGTGACATCGTCGCACCCAGAGTATGGGATACTGCCCGTCAAGACCTAGAATGAGGTAAGGTTTGAAATTGACCCAGGACAGTGGGAACTCGCCTCGTAGCTGATCATACCCATTCCGTACATGTCCCTCCCCTCCGTCATAGGAGCGATATTACTGCTATAGTCTTTAGGAAACCGAGTTTCTGGTGCCGAATACCGGTAGTTGTCAATGTCTCCACAAGATTGTGGGTCCAACTGAACAACGCCGTTGTCATTGATCAATACGTGACTCTGCCGATACCATTAAATCTCATCAACAAGAATGAAGTTCCACGCACTGGTCTCATGGTGAAGTTGTACTGGTAGCTCTTATGGATAGCGCGCACTCCATTGGCTGCATCTGACAGCTGTTCGTGGATGCAGGTGAGCGTCAGGAGTGTGTAGTTTGCTGAAGTGTACTGGCCAGATCATATCGATTGACCCCTGGATTTTTCTCCGTATAGTCCATGATGTTTCCGTTTTTGTACCAGGGGTACACCAGGCAAAAAGCCGCGACGGTCGTTGACACACCGTATAAAGGGACGGTATTTTCATGCTTAGAAACTATTGCCAGCGCTGTTTCCATATAAAGCCACTGCCAAATATCAGAACAACAAAGAGCAACCCTTTGCCAGGGATTGGGTGGCATACTTACACGCTTTAATTTCGATATGTGAGGATCTTGAGGAGACACCTTGAAAACCTTGAGTGCGACCACCTCATTTTTGTACCTCCCCTTCCAAACCTCAATCACCTTGGAGATGTGTTTGGAATAGTCTCCCTCCCTCACGACGCCGTCGAGTTCATATGGCGTTGCAAGTATACGGAGGCGATGCGACCAGGAGGGTTTGGTGGTGGCTTCCCCTTCCTGCGGTGGATTTCCATGCTAGGATGGAAGTATTATCAGAACCGGGAGGGGAGTAGTAGTGAGTTGTGTCACCTTGGTGATCTCATCAACGTGGCTAGAATGCTTCGAGCTCTCCTGTAATTGGGATAGAATTGGCTCCCCACCCGAGAGAGTCGGGAAGATAGGCATATAACTCGTTACACTATCTACACTCCCCGTTCGTCGCCAGGGAGCTAGAGTAGGTAGCGGCAGATTTGCAGCACGTAGCGTGTAGCTGAAGGAATCATGTCAGGATGTTGGTTTAATGAAGAGAGAGAGACTGCAGACCATTCGCGTAGAAATTCAACCACTACCGCCGCCGTTGGCCGGTGGGAAGGGTCTTGTTGCCAGCAACTGAGCGTCATGTCCCATACTGAGTCCACCAGACCAAGTTCTCGTGCCTCCTGCGGACGAGCGGGTCGTACTCCACCTAAGGTCTTTAAAATAATGAACGAGGGCTTGAAGCCTCTGAACGGGTTTCTTCCTGTAAAAGCCTAAACCGAGGTCAGACGTCGGGTGAACTATCTATCCCTCCACCTCCCGTGGCAGGCGCGAATACTAACCTCCATGACGACCGTGCCGAAAGCGAATATGTCCGCTTCCTGTGTGGTTTCATCAACTCCCATGAGAGTCTCCGGCGCGGCCCACCCCACGGTGTACCCCTGAGGCTGAGTTACAAGGGCAGAGTTGATTCCGCGAACGATTGAGGCAAGCCCGAAATCCGTCAAGCGTGCGTGGCCGTCGTGGTCAACAAGAATGTTAGGCTATCAAAGCGTCATCAATGCAGCTCGACCTGACTGAGGGAAAGTACCTGCCCCTTTTAAATCGGCGTGTATCGTGTGATTCATGTGAAGGTAGTTGAGACCTTCTGCCACATCCAATAGCTTGGGTGGATGGCGTTATCGATCGAGTACAATTCCAGAGGAAGAACTCACCAGCCCAATCCGATTTGCATCTGGGTTGTTCTTGACGTACTTGGTCAGAGTTCCATTTGGCATCCACTCTGACACCATTTGTAGAGGTTCCGTGGTAACGCCGATGAACGAGACGATATTTGGGTGCCTTAACCTCTTCCATATCACGACCTCTTTGAAGAATAACTACGGCGGCCACATGTGTTCTTTAGTGGGCACGAGGGAAATGCGCGCCGGTACGAACCTTGGTGAGGATTAGGTCATCCTCCGAGGTAACCCTCAACACCTTGATACAGACTTTCCTGTCGCAGTGAGTGCCTTTCCATACATCGGCAAACCCTCCAAAGGCGGCCGGTCCGTCTCCGATTCTGGTGAGATCGCCGGATATGGTGTATGAGGAAGGTAGGGTCATGCTGCCACTACAGATGACTTGTAGTTTGCGCAAACATCGTCGGGAAACATCGTCAGCGGTGGCAGTGGCGCTGAGGGTCTGCAGAATTTGGTTCGTAACTAGGTGAGAGGCGGGGAGAGGAGTACGCACTTCGTCAAGGAAATCAATCAGCTGAGCCAGCTCTGATCCCTGAAGGCTGGACAAATACTTTTCCTCTTCGTCATGCCGGATTAAGTCACAGATAAGGCGCGAAATGTCGGGAGAAGAAGTATCGAGTGAGTAAAGGCGCTGTAGTACCCGAGAGGCAGACATCGCGGGCGAATCGACCTCCAGGACTCCGCTGGTGATTCGGGGGCTGTTGAAGGTGAGGACACCTCATGGTTGCAGCCCTATCGCGAGGGAAGAGCTAACGCGAGGAGAAACGGCAATTACCAAGTCGGCCGGTCGCGAATCCCATCCCGGCCCGAGTGCTACCGCCCCGACATTACTTGACAACCTTGATTCAGAGTCGAATAGGCCCCTCGATAAACGAGCGCCCATTTATTCTAAACCAAACGGAAGAAGAGACAAATTCACGTCGCAACCACCGTCGCTTTCTGGCCTTCAAAATCGCAAACCACGCTGGGTACTTATGTTGGGGCGTACAAGGGTGTCGTGGCGGTCGAAGAGGCGTGCGAATGTGTGAGGTACATCAGAGCGCCGTCTCACCTCCCAGCCGGGAGAAGTCCAAAGTTCATGATGGTCCGGAACCGGGAAGTGAACGACTCGAATGATACTAATTCGGTTGGTAACAAACCGAGTCGCTGGACGTGGGTAACACGCCGCGGATGTAGTAGATCCACGCCAAAGAAACGGCGCAACGCTGGCATAGTATTCTGAGCCTTTGTCTGGTGAGCCTCCCCTTCCGTGTATCAACCGCTTCATGAGTCTTAATAATAACCGACGATATGAGTAGGATGATGCGGACGAGGGCTGAGAGGTGTGGAACGCAACGGCCACACGGCCCGCAACACCCTGCAGCTCCCTCCCCGTTGTACCACCCAGGGACACCCACGTTAGTCCCTCGAGTTCGAGGTAGATCGGTTCGCAAAAACCCCTTCACACAAATCACACACAACGGACGGGCTTGGTTGGGTAATTCAATCGAGTCCTGACATTGGGGGGCTTATGGGAGTCATTGGAGGTGAATCGTCGATCGACGGTGCTCCCACACGAACAACGAGCACCCCACCTTTTTGGAGGTGCGTACCCGCTAGTGTGGGTCCGACGTTCGGAACGTTCACCTTTAGTAGCGGTGAGCCGAGTCGGATCCTGTGTTTCTCAATCATCCGTGCCAGGTTTCTGAGAGACCGACAAGAACGTAATGGGATCGGATCGCACACCGTTTATTGATTCCAGAATCCAACACTGTGGAATCCAGATAGTGAGAACAATGAGTTCGATCCTCAGTTCCGTCGTTGCGAGCACCCTCGCTCATTGAGGTACTCACTTCTCATCTGAGAACCTCAAAGCCAGCTAGAGGCATCTGATAATCCGTGCGAACCGTGTTTCAGGGTCCCGCCCCCCTCAAGCGTCACGGTGCGCTACGTGAACCCGCTACTGTGGACATCATGATGGCGTCTCGCAGCTGTGAGACGGGTTCGCTTTCTCAAACAACCTGCAGCAAGTTTACGACAAACCGGTCAGGCACGGTGGAATTGAATCCCAATTGTCGACGGCAGGGGGGAGGGCTCAATCGGCAATCTGGCTGGTGGATTTACGTGTCTTTATATTTCGCTACAAGTCATACCGAGTTCGTACACTAGGGCGTAGTAATCCTCGGACCGATGTAGGTGAGACTGTCGCTCCAGGCTACTGCTATGTTCGCAGGGTATCTCTGAGGGGGTTCAAATGGCCCCACGAAATCACCAACCTTCGCTGAGGAAGCACGTCAAGGACTACAACGCCTCCTTCAGGGATATCACAAGCTCCACCTCCCCAGTGCTGCCTGGCGCCTCGAAGTTCAGTCGGATGTGTTTGTTGATGTTATTTAGAAGCTGCGCGTGGATGATCAGCGGTGTTGGGAGTTGCAGGAGTGGTTACAAGCTCACGGAGAATGTCCCTGTTGAGCAAACCTTGTCATTCTTGAACCCCGCTGTAGGTGTCCGGTAGAGCACTTTGAAGGAGACCGGCTCTCTGTGATTCCGTTTGTCGGTCTCTACTGACCAGGTTTCCAGATGGAGCCTATCCGGGGCTTAGTGACAATAGAAAGATGGGCAAAACACAAACCATGTGTACCCACCACCAGCCGCGGTCTCCGTGGCTGGTGGAGTCGTGTGACTCTTGTTTCCGTATTTAAATTTGATAGAAAACTGCCAGTTCTCCGCTCCGGTCAAAGATGAGATCCTGATCCTCTGAACCTCGAACTTCAATTTCCCCGGGCGGATGGAACGAAACGCCGAAAGGGCGTTGTAAAATTTGGCGGTCAATGGGCGTTTCCAAGGGTCCGTGCTCCAGCATTTCTCAAGGAGCTGCCAAATCTGATAGGGAATCCCCTTGGATGGGTTTTCAGGTATTATTCCGGCCCGTATGTTTGATAGTGCGGCGAGATCGTCACATCCAGAGTACGGGATTCTCCCAGTCAAGACCTAAAATAAGGTAAGGTTGAGAACTAACCCAGGGTGGTGGGAACTCGCCTCATATGTGATCATACCCATTCCAAATACGTCTTTCTCTATCGTGCCATGAGTGACGTAATCGCCATAGTTTTTGGGAAACTGGGCTTCTGGTGCCGAGTACCGGTAGTTGTCGATGTCTCCCTGAATTTGTGCGTCTAATCGAGCAACGCCGTTGTCATCGATCCATATGTGACTCTGTTGACACAATTAAATCTCATCAATAGCAACGAAGCTCCACGTACCGGTCTCAAGCAGCTTTGGAAAGGGAGATATTGCTTGTGAAAATGGGACAACCCTCTGACTGTATCCGATAGCTGTTCATGGATGTAGGTGAGCGTTAGGTGTATGGGTTTGCTAGGGTATACTGGCCAGATCGAATCGATTGACGTCCGGGTTCTTCTCCAGATAGCCCATGATGTTTCCGTTTTTGTACCAGGGATACACCAGGCAAAAGGTGGCGATGCTTGTCGACACCCCGTATATAGGAACAGCCATCTCATAGTTATACTTATCAATGGAGCGGGATGCTAATTCCCAGCACACCCGCTGTCAAATATCAGATTGACGAGCAACCCTCCGAATCCTGTGGCGTGCTGACCGCTTTGAATACCGATATGTGAGGGTCTTGAGGAGACACCTTGAAAACCTTGAGCGCAACCACCCCGTCTCCGCACCGTCCCTTCCAAATTTCGATCACCTGAGAGATATGTTGGGAATAGTCTCCCTCCCTCACAACGCCCTCAAGTTCATATGGTGGGGTTGCGACTGTACTGCGGCGAATGCGCGACAAAAATCTGGTGACGCCCCCCAGCCCTAGCCATGAATTCCGATGCGTGAGCTCCTAGAACAGGAGTATGATCAGAACTGGAAGGAGAGATAACGAGTTGTGTCACCTTAGCGATCTCGTTGGTGCGCCTTTTGGCCGCCTCGGAGCTCGAATCCTCCAGACGAACATATGGCGTTGGGACCGTGCTGTGGTTATCAGCGTGGACTAGGTGCATATGGTAAACGATAGAAAGAAGGCAACCGCTGTTAAAATTACCAGAGTAAGAGTGAGCATGGGTTGAACTCGGCTCCGTTGAGTTCCCATTGGTCTGAAATTTCAGTCGGCCAGATTGCCGTGAGATCCCCGATGGTTGGGGTGAAGTTGGCTTTCCGTTCAAGAGCGTCGGATAGATTGGTGTATAGTTTGTTGCACCATTTACACTCCCTTCCTGTCGCCACGGGGCAAGAGTGGGCGACGACAGATTTGCAGCGCGTAGTGTATAACTGAAGGAATCGTGTAAGGATGTCGGTTCTATGGAGAAAGGAACCACTGGCCATTCGCGCAGAAACCTAACCACCACAGCTACTGTTGGCCGGTGGGAAGGGTCCTCCTGCCAACAACTGAGCGTCATATCCCACACCGAGTCCACCAGACCTAGCTCTCGTGCCTCTTCCGGACGAGCGGGCCTGGCACCAGAAATAATCTTTAAAGTAATAAATGACGGTTTGAAGCCGCTAAATGGGTTCCTTCCGGTAAAAGCCTAAATCGGTGATCAGACGTTAGGTGAACTGTCTATCCTGCGGCAGGCGCGAACACGAACCTCTATGACGACGGTACCAAAAGCAAACACATCTGCTTCCTGCGTGATTTCATCAGCTCCCATAAGAATCTCTGGTGCCGCCCACCCCGCAGTATACCCCTGTAGCTGAGTCGCACGGATAGAGCTCATTCCGGAAACGATCGAGGAAAGCCCGAAGTCCGTCAAGCGTGCGCAGCCGTCATGGTCGACAAGAATGTTAGGCTAGCTAAGGATTATTATTACAGTTTGAGACAACCGAGAGGAAGTACCTACGCCTTTTAAGTCTGCATGTATCGTATGATTTGCGTGAAGGTAGTTGAGGCCTTCTGCTACATCCAAGAGCTTAGGTAGATGGCGTCATCGATTAAGTACAATCCCAGAGGAAACACTCACCAGCCCAATCCGATTCCCGCTGGGATTATTCTCGACGTACTTGGTCAGAGTTCCATTTGGCATCCACTCTGACACCATTTGCAGAGGTTTCGTTGTAACGCCGATGAAGGAGACGACGTTTTGGTGTCTCAACCTCTTCCATATAACAACCTCTTTGAAGAATGACTACGGTGCCTACGGGGTTCCTCAGTGTACACGAAAAAATGTGTGAGAGTGCGAACCTTTGCGAGGGCTGGGTCATCATTCAAGGTGACCCTCAACGCCTTGATGCAAACTTTCGCGCCGCAGTGAGTGCCTTCCCATACATCGGCAAAGCCGCCGAAGGCGACCGGTTCATCGCCGACTCTGGAAAGATCGCCGGATATTGTGTGAGGATGGTAAGGTCATGTTGTCGCCACAAATAACTTGTAGTTTGCGCAGACATTGGCGGGAAACATCGTCGGTGGTGCTGATGGCGCCGAGGGCCTGTGGGATCATATGCTTCATAGCCGGGCTAAAAACCGAACGGAGGGTGCGTACTTCGTCCAGGAAATCCACCAACTGTGTCAGCTCTGATCCCTGAAGGCCGGACAAATAATTTTCGTCTTCGTCATGGCGAATTAAGCCGTATATGAGGCGCGAGATGCTGGGAGAAGAGGCGCCAAGCGAGTAGAGGTGCTGTAGTAGTTGAGAGGCAGGCATATGGGCGGATCGGCCACCGAAGGCGGCTTATGCCAGTCGATAAAGGTGGGGTTGCCACGAGTGCGCGCGCGCTATCGTAGGGGAAGACAACTATCGCCGGGAGAAATAGCAATTACCAAGTCGGTCGGTCGCGAAATCCATCCCGGCCCGAGTGCACCGTCCCGACGCTGTTTGACGCCCTTCATTCAGAGCAAAATACTCTCTCACCTTCGAAATCCCAAACCTGCGGGTGCTCGTGTTGGGGAGTATGAGCTCAGGGTGTCGTGACGGTCGAAGAGGCGTGCAATTTCAGAGCCTCTCACCACCCAGGGGAGAAGGCCTAAATTCACGGCGATCTACAACCGGAAACAAACAACGGTATTGATTCGGTTGGCAACGAACCTCACTGGGAACGGGCAACGCACCGCGAATGTAGATCGGACCTCCCTTCGTTGCTACCACTGCCACACCAGCCCGCACATCGAGGAAGCGACGCTCTTCTCGCCCGCTGTCTCCGAGAAGGTTCGAGTGATCCTACGGGATGGTCACGCCGTGTTGATGAGACGGCACCGCTGTATTCGAAGTAGGGTATATGTATTCTCCGTCAAGATCGCCCCCGATGACTCCGAGTTTTACCTCCGAGAACTTCTGGTAATCAATTGATTCGCTGACCGGTTCCGAGAACTCCAGTGTCTGATGGGACTCCGGCGTCCACACACTGTTGCCTGTATAGGGAGATCCGGATCGGACCGAGGAGGTAAATTGCCAAGCACTTCGGTGGATCATCCAATCGGTTGCCGACCCAGCTGAAAATGGTATCCAACCTACCACGAACCACGGTCGACAGGTATATATCTTGATTCTGGTTGCAGGCCGCGCGGAAATAGGCAATACGCCAGTGCACCACGAACGGACAAACAAAGAAGTTCCCGGTTCCGACACCAGGGGGTAACGCGTAACGGGTAGACATGGGCGGCGACGTTCCTTCGAGTTCGAAGCTATTGAGTGTCCTACCGTGATTCCTAAGCGTGACCCGCGGGCCGGGCCCGCCCATCCGTTCACCCATTCGTCAATCCACCCATGTACATGCTCGCCCGCCCCCATCCAGCACTTTCGTCCGACGAAGATGGCCCTCGTCTTCGCACGAAATCGGGTGAGCTATCACCCACTTGCTTTGTGATATCAGCGCGAAATGTGCTTGCCAGGTTGAGCTGACGTTCGGCGTATACCGCTGGCCGTGTAGGCTATTACATCGGTCACCCTTGTCAAACGATCGCGGGCTAGGGTCGTTTCCGAACACGTCAACTCGTTCCATTGAAGAGCGGTGGGCAATAGTATTGCGAACATTTTTTCTCATTGAACCCACTTCTTATCCGGGAATCTGAAACCTGACTGGAGGCAACCGGTAGATTTTACCCGTTGGACTATGGTTTTGGTTCCTTTCGTCCGAGGGAGTGGCACAGCGCACTCCACGGACCCAGTAGTGTGGACATTGCGTCCCGTAGCTGTGAGACAGGCTCACTTTCTCAGACCGTCCGCAGCAAGATTCCAAGACACTGGTAAGACACGGTGGAATTGGATCCAATTGCGTTGGTGAACCGCCCACTGTAGGGGGAGGGCTAAATCATCAATTCGGCTGCTGGATTCGCAAGTCCGTATATTCCGCCGGGAGTTCGTACAGCTGGGGAGTATAGTAATCGTCAGACAGATGTGGGGGACCCGTGGCCTTGAGCTACCGTCATGCCCACGGTTGGCCGCCGAGAAGGTTCAAGCGGTCCCACGAATGACGAAACTTCGCTGAAGGGGCGTGTCGAGAACTATGGTACCTCCCTTAGGAACACCTTAAGTACTGCCTCCTCAGTGTTGCCCGGCGTCTTGAGTTTCACATCGATCTGTTCATCGATGTTGTATAGGACCTGAACGCGAACGATCAACTACGTCGGGACTTACGGAGTAGTTGTGGGCTTACGGAGAAATTCCCTGTCGCGCAAACCTTGCCTGACCCAAACCAAGATGCGCGGAAGACTTCGAGGGAGATCATGTGCCCGGAATAAAGCTTGTGAGTTTCTATCACGCAGGTTTCTGTAACGCTCCTGCCCAAGGCTTAGTGATGATAGTGAGGACGGGAATGAGTGAAACGCAAACCATGTGTATGCATCGCCAACCACGACCTTCGAAGTCAGTGGGGTTATGTGAACGTTGCTCCCGTACTTAAACTTGACATAGACCCGTTGTTTCTTCGGTTCCTTCAGTGAAAGTTTGACGCTCTGAACCCACAACTTCAATCTCCTCGGTAGCTCTCCCACCGCTTTGTGAACGGAACGAAACTTTGAGAAAGTCTTGTACATTTTGGCGGTCGATGGGCGTTCCCAAGGATTCGTTCTCCAGCACTCCTCGAGGAGTTGCCAGACCACATCTGAGATCCCCCCGGGGGGTCGCACAGGTGTTATCCCGGCCCGGATGTTTGACATTGCAACGGCATCGTCACATTCTGGATACGGTATCATCCCCGTCAGAACCTAGAACAAGGTAATATTTGGCATTAATCCTAAGCTAGACGGTCCAGGTCGGTGAGGACTCGCCTCATAGGTGATCATGCCCATTCCGTACACGTCTCTCTCCTTCGTGACGGGGGTGATACCCTCGCTACGGTCTTCGGGAAACCGAGTTTCCGGTGCTGAATACCGGTAGTTGTCGACGTCTCCCACAGCTTGCGTGTCTAATCGAGCAACGCCATCGTCATCGATCCATATGTGACTCTGTTGACACCTTTAAATCTCGTCAACAAGAATGAAGCTCTGCGCACGCACTGGTCTCAAGGATTCGTGGACCGCCTGACATTCCTCGTGCAAAAAGCGCAATCCCTTGGTTACATCTGATAACTGTTCATGAGTGCAGGTGAGCGTCGACGTCATAAGGACGGAGTTTGTTGAAATGAACTGGCCAGATCATATCGATTGACCTCTGGCTTCTTCTCTAGATAATCCATGATGGTTCCGTTTTCGTACCAGGGATATACCAGGCAAAAAGGTGCGACGGCTGTCGAAACCCCATATAGAGGAACAAAATGGTCATGCTTCCCCAGTATCACGCGCGTCGTTTCCACACAAAATCGCTACCAAAAACGTCAGAACAATGACAAGTAACCCTCCGTCAGGGATCGCGCGGTACGCTTACACTTGTGAATGCCAATATGTGAGGATCTTGAAGGGACACGTTGAGAATCTTGAGCGCGACCACCTCATTTTCGCGTCTGCCCTTCCAAATTTCGATCACCTCGGAGATGCGTCTGGAAGGCTCTCTCTCCCTCGTGATACCCCCAAGGTTATACTGTCTTGGGACTGTACGGTGGTGACCACACAACTTCTG